>ENA-ORUI01001072-ORUI01001072.1-human-gut-metagenome-genome-assembly--contig:-NODE-1072-length-29820-cov-49.278078_pt1 | contig 29820 bp, 19 predicted proteins | sample MGYA00242078_ERZ509205 | MGnify/ENA primary metagenome ERZ509205 (study PRJEB26280, sample SAMEA2338828) | human gut metagenome | biome: human gut; feature: human-associated habitat; material: faeces... | reverse complement strand
ACAAAGATACAAAAATCTCCCATTTTATATTTTCTCAATAAGTTTAGATGACTTCAGTGAAAAAAACAAGATATTTTACATGATAACCGATGTTTTCTACATTTTTTGCCTCATGGATTCTCTGTTATTTTGTATTCGTTTAATATTAATAATTAGCTATGAATACATATAATTGTCTTTTTGTCTATTTTATTTGTTTGGTTTCAGCAATGGGAGGGCTTCTTTTCGGGTACGATTGGGTTGTCATAGGTGGAGCAAAACCTTTTTATGAAATTTATTTTGGAATATCCGAGAATGCTGGTATGCAGGCTTTAGCAATGAGTATTGCCTTGGCTGGTTGCTTGTTAGGTGCTACAATGGCGGGATTTTTGGCCGATCGTTATGGAAGAAAGAAACTATTGCAGTTTGCAGCCTTGGTCTTTTTGGTGTCTTCTTGGGCTACTGGTGCAAGTTCTGCTTTGATGACTTTTATTTTGGCCCGATTGGTAGGAGGAATAGCCATTGGCTTAGCTGCTGATTTATCTCCGATGTACATTGCCGAAGTTGCTCCGACACGGATACGTGGTAAACTGGTTACTTTAAATCAGTTGACAATTGTTCTTGGAATTTTGAGTGCACAGATTGTGAATATGCTTTTGGCCGATCCTGTATCGGAAACTGCAACTTCAAGTGATATTTTTCTGTCGTGGAACGGACAAGCAGGATGGAGATGGATGTTTTGGGCAGTGTGTATACCGTCTGGCCTTTTCTTTTTACTTTCTTTGTTTATTCCGGAAAGCCCGCGTTGGCTGGCTGCCAATAATCGGAGAGAAGCTGCTGCAAAGGTTTTGCGAACTATCGGAGGAGAAGAATATGCAAAAGTAGAACTTTTAAATTATTCTGCAGCTTCCTTTTCTTCAAGTAGTCAACATCAAGGCGCGTTGTCTTTATTATTTTCTGCTAAAATGCGTAAAGTCTTAATTGTTGGTATTGTATTGGCTATGTTTCAGCAGTGGAGTGGAACTAATATTATATTCAATTATGCTCAAGAGGTATTTCAGGCAGCAGGGTATGGCATATCTGAAATGCTGATGAATATTGTAGTAACTGGCATTGCTAATTTAGTCTTTACATTTATCGCTATTTATACAGTCGAACGTTTGGGGCGTAAAACATTGATGTTAATAGGGGCAGGCGGACTGGCGGGCATTTATACATTGCTTGGCATAAGTTATTTTCTTGAGTTTAAGGGAGTGATTATGATTGTGTTTATTGTGCTTGCAATTGGACTTTATGCGATGTCCTTAGGACCGATAACTTGGGTATTGTTGTCGGAAATATTTCCTAATAAGGTACGTGGAATTGCAATGGCTGTATGTACAGCCTGCTTGTGGATAGCATCTTTCTTGTTGACTTATACTTTCCCGTTTCTAAATGCAGGTCTGGGTACAGGAGGAGCCTTTATTCTTTATATGATAATCTGTTTGGCAGGTTTCCTGTTCGTTTTACGTTATGTGCCGGAAACCAAAGGGAAATCGTTGGAAGAGTTAGAAAAGGAGTTGGTAAAGTGATTGTAATTTAGAATTTGAGGCGCAAGATATTATACATTATTTTATGAGGTAAAACTTGTTTAGCTATTATTGCTTATGGAAAAGATAACAGAGTATTTAGTTCAAAGCACAATTAATACTTCCGAAGTAAGAGCTTGGGAGGAGGTTGTAATGCTGCCTACTTATGGCATAGGTAAAGAAGAGAAAAATCCTATTTTTTTGGAGAAACGTGTCTATCAGGGTAGTTCCGGTTCAGTTTATCCTTATCCGGTAATTGAAAAGATTGAAGATGAAAAACATGATTGTCCTTGGAGGGCTTTTTTTATAGAGAATGAGTATATCAAGGTGATGATTTTGCCTGAATTGGGGGGACGTATTCAGATGGCTTATGATAAGGTAAAAAAGCGTCATTTCGTTTATTATAATCAGGTAATCAAACCGGCTTTGGTTGGTCTTACTGGCCCATGGATTTCTGGAGGTATTGAGTTTAACTGGCCACAGCATCATCGTCCGAGTACTTATTTGCCTACAGATTGCATGATAGAAGAATTTCCGGATGGAAGTAAAACAGTGTGGTGTAGTGAAGTAGAACGTATGTTTCGTACTAAAGGTATGGTTGGATTTACACTTTATCCGGGCAAAGCTTATATTGAAATAAAAGCTAAGGTTTATAATCGTACTCCCTTCCCGCAGACTTTTTTGTGGTGGGCAAATCCGGCTGTTGCTGTCAATAAAGATTATTATTCTGTATTTCCACCTGATGTGAACGCCGTGTTTGATCATGGAAAGCGTGCAGTTTCAAGTTTTCCTATTGCAACTGGGGAATATTATAAAGTAGACTATTCTGCAGGTGTGGATATATCTCGTTATAAAAATATTCCTGTACCTACTTCTTATATGGCCATTAATTCTAAATATGATTTTGTTGGCGGTTACAATGAGGATGTAGAGGCTGGACTTCTCCATGTGGCGGATCATCATATTAATGCAGGAAAAAAACAATGGACATGGGGATGTGGTGATTTTGGTCAGGCCTGGGATCGCAATCTTACAGACGAAGATGGACCGTATATTGAGCTTATGACGGGTATGTATTGTGATAATCAGCCTGATTTTACTTGGTTGCAACCTTATGAAGAAAAATCTTGGGTACAATATTTCATGCCTTATCAGAAAGTAGGTATGGTGAAGAATGCAACGCGCGATGCGCTTATCAATATTCTTCCGGAGCAAGAGGGGAGGATGAAAGTTATGCTTTATACAACAGCAGTACATCGCGAAGTGCGCATCATGCTTGTTAATGTGGAAAATGGTAAGATTTATCTTGATGCCCTTACAGCTGTAGCTCCGGATAATGCCTATGAAAATACTGTAGTGTGTGATACTGTTAAACTGGAAGAACTGAAGCTTACTGTTCTCGATGAGAATGGTAAAGTGCTTGTTAGCTACCAGGCTGATAAACCGGAAATTAAGCCTGTTCCGGAGCCGGCAAAAGCAGCACTTGATCCGAAGAAAATAGCCAGTATGGAGCAATTGTTTCTGACCGGACAGCATTTGGAACAGTATCGTCATGCCACTTATCTTCCAATGGATTATTATATGGAAGCTCTCAGGCGTGATGAAAGTGATATTCGTTGCAATAATGCAGTGGGTCTGTTATTGTTGCGCCGGGGACGTTTTGCTGAAGCTCAGAAATATTTTGAACGGGCTGTTAAAACTCAGACGGAGCGTAATCCCAATCCATACGATGGTGAACCTCGCTATAACCTCGGGTGGAGTAAAAAAATGCAAGGCGATATAGATGGAGCTTATGATGCATTCTTTAAAGCTACTTGGAATGCAGCCTGGCAGGATGCCGGTTATATGGGATTGGCGCAGATTGACATGATTCGGGGAGATTATACAGATGGACTTGACCATATTAACCGTTCTTTGTATCGTAACTGGTTAAATCATAAAGGACGTCAGCTTAAAGTATCTTTCTTGCGCAAGATGGGCTGCTATGCTAAAGCAGAAGCACTGATTGACGAATCTCTTGTTATGGATAAATTCAATATGGGATGCCGCTTTGAATCTTATCTTCTCAATGTTTTACAGGGGAATCCTCAAAAGGCAGATGCTGTTAAGGCTGAAATGAAAACTCTTATGCGTGGGGCTGTTCATAGTTATATGGAATATGCTATCGATTATGCTTCTGCCGGTATGTATGATGAGGCTGTTCAGTTACTTTCGTTTGTGACAGAGGAAACAGAGATTACTTATCCTATGGTTTACTATGCCTTGGGTTACTTCTATTCCATGATGGGAAAGAAAGATGAGGCTGCTTTACTCTATAAGAAAGCTGAAACAATGTGTCCAGATTATTGCTTTCCGAATAAACTTGAAGAAGTTCTAATGCTTCAGGATGCAATGAAACTGAACCCTGAAGGTACAAAGGCTCCCTATTATCTTGGAAATTTCCATTACGCAGCCCGTGTTTATGATGAAGCAATTGCTTGCTGGGAAAAATCGGCTTCTATTGATGATACCTATCCAACCGTATTGCGTAATCTGTCTTTAGCTTATTATAATAAGCAGAAGAATCCTCAGAAAGCTCTTGCAGCCCTTGAAAAGGCTTATAAACTTGATGAGTCGGACGCTCGTATTCTTATGGAGCTTGATCAATTATATAAAAAACTTCGTTATTCTCATCGTCAGCGTCTTGATTTCCTTAATGCACATGCGGAGGTTGTTGAACAACGTGATGATTTATGTATCGAACGTATTACGCTTTATAATCAGCTTGGCGAATACCGGACAGCATACAATCTTATTAATGCCCGTAAATTTCATCCATGGGAAGGTGGAGAAGGTAAGGTTACAAGTCAGTATGTTTTCTGCCGGGTCGAATTGGCTAAAAAAGCTTTGGAGGAGAAGCGTTATGCAGATGCTGTCAGTTTGCTTAAAGAAACGGAGAAGTATCCGGATAATTTGGGTGAAGGTAAACTTTCTATGGCTGAGGAAAATGATATTCATTATTGGTTGGGATGTGCCTATGAAGGTCTTGGTGAAGCCGAATTAGCCAAGAAATATTTTGAATGGGCGACCAAGGGTTCTGCAGAACCAGCTATTGCTTTCTTCTATAATGACCAACAGCCGGATAAGATTTTTTATCAGGGACTTGCATGGCGTAAACTAGGTGATGAAAATAGAGCTCGCAGTTGTTTTAATAAGCTTATAAAACACGGTGAACAGCATTTGTTTGATAAGGTCAAGATTGATTATTTTGCGGTGTCGCTTCCTGATTTGCTTATTTGGGATGACGATTTAAATGTTCGCAATCTTATTCATTGCAATCTTGTTATGGGACTTGGATATCTTGGTCTTGGAAATAAAGAGCAAGCACGTAAATTCCTTTCGAAAGTTGTCAATCTTGACATTAATCATCAAATTGGTGCACGGCTGCTTGCTATGTGTGGTTAATTATCGTGTAAGGTTAATATTCTGAAGGAAATGGATAGAGATAATATACATCTTTTTCTACATTTCTTACATTTTTACATATTTTTTGATTCTGTATTTTTGCGAAGAAAATTAATCGTTACTTGTTGAAAATATAGGGATTTAGAATTTGAATACTCTCTTATTTTTTAGAAAGTAAGAGAGAAATTGATTGTTGAAGCTTTTTCTATTTCTATGAAGAAACAATTGAATTGACCACGGTATGTAAATAAAAAGTCTTATGGTATGATTACAATAAGCGTAAAAATACAAAAAATAAAAAAGATGATAGACTATAACGGAATATTTGAAATCTGTCAATTCTAACAAATTTAGTTAACTTAAAAATATGAAAACAGGAATTTTGTTTAACAAGTTAAACCCTAAATGTACTTTGAATTTAAAGTATCCGTTGGGCAAAAGAGTTTGCTTTACAATGTTGCTGGCTGCGAGTTCGCAAATGTATGCTATGAGTGATGAGGCTTTTCCAACAATGGAAATGTCTACTGCTAATAGTACTTTGGCTCAGCAGAGTCAGATTAATGTAACAGGTACTGTTACAGATGCGAATAATGAACCTTTAATTGGAGTAAATGTAAAAATTAAAGGAACAGCAACAGGGACAATTACGGATTTTGATGGTAAATTTGCTCTTGAAACAGCGAAAGGAGCAGTCTTGGAAATCTCTTATGTTGGTTACAAGAGTAAAGAAGTAAAAGTAGTAGATGGTAAGCCGTTGAGTGTTATATTGACGGAAGATACTGAAGTGTTAAGTGAAGTTGTTGTAACAGCGTTGGGTATTAAAAAAGAAGCAAAATCGTTGTCATATAATGTTCAACAAGTAGACAATAGTGAGATTACCCGTGTAGCTGATGCGAACTTTGTAAATAATTTAAATGGTAAAATTGCGGGTGTAACCATTAACTCATCTTCATCCGGTGTAGGAGGTTCTTCACGTGTCGTAATGCGTGGTGCTAAATCATTGAATGGTAACAATAATGCTTTGTATGTTGTTGATGGTATTCCAATGTTGGATATGTCTGCTGCCAATGAACAACCTTCTGATGCATATGAAGGTGCAGGATTGTCCGGCGACCCTATTTCAGGACTGAATCCTGAAGATATTGAATCGATTTCAGTATTGAGTGGTCCTTCGGCGGCAGCTTTGTATGGTAGTGCTGCTGCCAATGGAGTTGTAATGGTTACTACTAAAAAAGGTCAGGAAGGACGAACTTCTTTGACGATATCGAATAATACTACATTTTCAACTCCGTTAGTGTTACCTGAATTTCAGAATACTTATGGTCCAATGGTCCAAGTGAAACAGGAAGTTTCTACAGTTGGGGAACTAAATTGAAAACTCCAAGTAGTTACGATCCAAAGGATTTCTTTCAAACTGGAGTAAATGTAACGAATTCGGCAAGTTTGTCGACTGGAACATCTAAAAATCAAACCTATCTTTCTATTGGTACTACAAATGCGAAAGGTATTATACATAATAACGATTACGAGCGTTATAATGCAACAGTTCGTAATGTAAGTAAGATGCTGAAAGATAAGCTGACTCTTGACCTAAGTTTCATGTTGAGTAGTGTAAAGGAACAGAACATGACAGCACAAGGATTGTATTTCAATCCACTGGTACCGCTTTATTTGTTCCCGGCTGGCGATGATTTTTCTAAGATTCAAGCTTATCAACGCTATGATGTAGAGCGTAACTTGCTGACACAGTATTGGCCCTATAGTGATGGCTTGTCTTTACAAAATCCTTACTGGATTACCGAGCATATAACAATGCCTAATCATAAAAACCGTTATATGGCTACTGCATCGCTGAAGTATGACTTTGCCAAATGGATTAATTTGACCGGTCGTGTAAAGATGGACCGTAACAATGAAACTCATGAACGTATGTATGATGCCGGTACGAATACATTGTTTGCTTCAAAATACGGATATTATTCAAAGAGCAACGTGGAGGGACAACAAATTTACGGTGAATTGCTGTTGAATATTAACAAGTACTTTGCAAATAATACATTGAATTTGACTGCAAACATAGGTACCAATTTTGAGACCAATAAATACCAATCCGATTATTTTGGTGGTAAACTTAAATCTGTTGCCAATTTGTTTACCTTTGGAAATGTTGATACAACAGAAAAGAATTTGGCCAATCAGTATGGATACAACATCAAGAAGAATGCAGTATTTGGAAGCGCTCAGTTAGGTTATAAGTCTATGGCCTATTTGGATGTAACCGCTCGTAACGACTGGTCTTCTACATTTAAGGGAACTTCAACCAACTCATTCTTTTACCCTTCTGTAGGTTTGTCTGGTATTATTACGGATATTTTTAAATGTAGTACCGATATCATGCCTTACATGAAGGCTCGTGTATCTTATTCTGAAGTAGGTAACTCTCCTGATGTATTTCTTGCAATACCTACTTATGCACTTGTTGATGGAGTCCCTGTAACTCAGTCACGCAGACCGAATGCAAACCTGAAACCAGAACGTACCAAATCATGGGAACTTGGCTTTAATTTTGTCTTTTTCAAAAACAGATTGAAACTGGATGCGACTTTGTATCAGTCACGTACCTATAATCAGTTTTTTGAACGTACATTGTCATCAACTACCGGATATAAGTCGGAAGTTGTCAACGGCGGTCGTGTAGATAATAAAGGTATTGAGGTGTCACTTCGTTATGATGACAAATGGGGCGATTTTGGATGGAGTTCATATATAAATTATTCTTTGAACAAGAATAAGGTTGTAGAATTGTTGCGTGATTACGAGGATCCGATAACTCACGAAAAAACGTCATTGACGTGGATTGATATGGGTGGTACCAGTATGTATAAGATGATTCTGACAGAAGGTGGTTCTATTGGTGATATTTATGTAAACACTTTGCGTACTGATGAACATGGTGCCATTTATGTACATCCGGTTGATCAGGTAGTTGTTCCTGAGTATGATAACTTTATCAAAGCAGGAAATAGTGCTCCGAAATATAATTTAAGCTGGGGTAATAACTTTTCGTATAAAGGTTTGTCACTGGGCTTCTTGCTGACGGCTCGTGTTGGTGGTATCGTCGTTTCTCAGACTCAGGCTGTGATGGATTCGTATGGTGCATCTCAGGCTTCTGCTGATGCTCGTGATATGGGAGGCGCTTTAGTGAACGGTCGTCCTATTGATGCACAAAAGTATTATACGACTGTAGGTGGTTCGGGTAATACTGGTGGTATTGGTTCTATGTACGTATATAGTGCAACCAATGTACGTTTGGGCGAACTTTCACTGGGATATGATATTCCTATCAATAAATATGTAAACTGGATTCAGGGATTGAATGTATCATTCATCGGTAAGAATCTTTTCTTCTTGTATAAGAAAGCCCCGTTTGATCCGGAACTGACAGCAAGTACAGGTACTTATTTCCAGGGTATTGATATGTTTATGTCACCGAGTTTGCGTAATTTGGGATTCTCTGTAAAAGTTAAATTCTAATCAACCCTTTAAATTAAAAAGATATGATTCTTCATAATATAGATTTTTTGAGAAAATATTCTTTGTTGGGATTGTCTTTGGTCTTATTTAATAATACTTCATGTATAGACTATATGGATAACGTAAATCCTAATGAAGTAACGGAAGAAATGATGGGAGTAGATAATCTTAAGACTGGTGCTTTTTTCTCTCAGATGTTACGTCGTGTGGTAATTATTAACGATGGTGAAAGACTGGATTCTGATTACCAGATTGCTCAGAATCTTTCACATGACCAGTATGCAGGTTACACTGCTGCAACTTTGGGAAGTACGGCACACAATGGTCAGTATATTTTTCAGGAAAGCTGGGTGAATGCGACTTTCGATTATGCATACACTGGTGTTATGGCTCCTTGGCAGAACATCCATCGGATTGCTACTGAGCAGGGGCTGGCAGAAGTTGATGCCTTGGCAACAATTGTCAAGGTGGCAGGAATGCATCGTATTGCAGATACTTTCGGACCTATTCCTTATGTAAACTATGGAACTTCCAGCTTGTATGATCCTTTGGATGAGATTTATAAGAAGTTTTTTGAGGAACTGGGTTCAGCCATCGAAATTCTTGGGAATTATGTAAGTGGCAATGCCGATGCTAAGCTGATGACTGATTATGATTATATATATGGTGGTAGCGTTGCTCAGTGGGTAAAGTTCGCCAATACTTTACGTTTGCGCTTGGCTTTGCGTGTCGCTTATGCTGATCCTCAACTGGCTCAGCAGCAGGCAGAGTTGTCTGTTCAGTCTCCTTATGGTTTGATTGAGGCTACAGCCGACCGTGCTGAATTGAATCACGGATTGTTGGTCTATCACCATCCGTTACAGGAAATAGCTTATAATTTTAATGCAGGTGACTGCCGTCCATGTGCCTCAATTGTAGCCTATATGGATGGACTGAATGATCCTCGTATCGGCAAGTATTTTACAGCTGCTGCTGAAGATGGTGAATACCATGGTGTACGCATCGGTATTTCAACATCTAATATGGCCAATTATCAGGGCGCTAAGATATCCAACCTGAATATGGATCGTAATACGACTCCGGTTGTTTGGATGACTGCTGCAGAATCATATTTTTTACGTGCAGAAGGAGCTTTGAGAGGTTGGAATATGGGCGGTGATGCAAAGAGTTTCTATGAGCAGGGAGTCCGGATTTCCTTTGAAGAAAATGGAGCAGGTTCAGCCGATTCGTATTTGGCAGATAATATTTCTACTCCAAAATTTTTCGAAGATAATGCAGGCAGTGATAATTATACATTTAGTACAGAGGTAACTCCTGCGTGGGACGATAGTGACGATTTTGAAGGTAAACTGGAACGTATTATTACTCAGAAATGGATTGCTTTATATCCTGATGGACCGGAAGGCTGGAGTGAATATCGTCGTACTGGTTATCCTGAATTAATGCCAGTAGTAGTCAATGGTAGTAATGGGACAATAGATACAGAATTACAGATTCGTCGTTTGCCTTATACTCGCGACGAAAAAATTAATAATGCAGAAGGAGTTGCTAGTGGCATTACAGCTTTGGGAGGTGCTGATACCGGTGGTACGAAGCTTTGGTGGGATAAGAAATCTCGTTAATGAAGTAAATCTGTTAAAGTAATAATAGTAATTATGTATAAATTTGATATTATGAAATTTAAATTTGTTGGCATATTAGCTTTTTGTGTAGGCCTCGTGTCTTTCCCAAGCTGTGACACAGACGTGGAAGCACTGGAAATCCAAAAATTGAAAACATATGATGAACAATATTATGCAAATATTCGCGCGTTCAAGCAAAGTGATCATGAAGTAAGTTTTGCATATTATGAAAATTGGGCACCGATTGAAGGTGTTGAGGGTAGTAAGGATCCTGCATCATGGGGTGAACGTATCAAGGGACTTCCAGATAGCATTGATATTGTAAATTTGTGGATGGGGATTCCGACAGCAGAGACACATCCGGTTGCCTATGAAGACATGAAATATGTTCAGGAAAAATTGGGTACGCGTTTTGTGATGCATGCAGATGCATCTCATTATCGTCATGTTTTTACTGTTGATGGAGTAGAATATGATATGGGAGGTTCAGCAAATCCTTCTGATGAGATAATGGCTGCATACGCAAAATGGATTGTGAATCAGGTGATGGAGCCGGGACTGGATGGTGTTGATGTTGACTATGAAGGATGGAATAGTAATGACATATATCGTCTGACAGTGGAGTTGGCTAAATATTTTGGTCCTCAAGGTTCTATTTCTAATAAGTTATTGATTATTGATTATTTTAATAGTGTACCTCCAAAAGATTGTATTCCTTATTGTGATTATTTTGTACAGCAGGCATATAGTGATCAGGTTGGTTTCTTAACCCAACCGTCAGGTTTTCCACCTGAGAAAATGATTTATTGTGAAACATTTGGTGTTTTCTATCTGGATGGTGGCCGATTGTTGGATTATGCACGCTGGGAACCAGAGGTCGGACATAAAGGTGGTTGTGGCGTATTTTATTTAGGTCGTAACTATTATTCGGCATCAGGTATTCCTTACAATGAATTTCGTCAGGCAATTCAAATTATGAATCCTTCAATTAAAGAGTAATAATCTATAATATAACTATTATGAATATACATAAAATAAAAGCAGTTTTATTGGGAGGCGTTTTGGCATTTTCCATGTTCAGCTGCGCAGAAGGTGACAGCTTTGATTACAATAAAAATGTCGTACTTGTATCTGGAACGGAAACATCTCCGGTTGTGAAGTTTGTGGTGGAGGATACTCCTTCTACTTATGCTGTAACAGCTACTGCGACGAATAAAGTTTTGGAAAATGTAAATGTAACGTTTGCTATTGACAACTCATTGGTGGATTCCTATAATGAGGCACATAATACAAATTATTTTTCTGTGCCAGAAGGTACAGTTACATTGGAAAATGCTGAAACTGTTATCGAAAAGGGCAAGGTTTTTTCTACTCCTGCAACAGTGAAGATTATTTCAACAGAAAATCTTGATGATGCCAGAGTATATGTAATACCTGTTACAATTCAGCAGGTTGATGGACTGGAAGTATTGGCTCCTTCTAAGACTATTTATTTACAAATTTCCAGAGTTATTAATTTCACTTCGCTGAATATTTCTAATCCGGAATTGTATAGTAATTTTATGTTTGACGAGAGTCAGAAGCAGTCTTTATCGAATTTTACTTATGAGGTTAAATTCTATTCGGAAGAATGGCACTCCATTGCACGTATGTGTAATTTCTCTTCTGCCGATGGTAGCCGTTCGAATATGTTGCGTTTCGGTGAAATTGGTATGGATGTGAATTGTTTGCAGTGGGTATGTCCGACCGGTAGTGTTCCGTCTACTACACGCTTTAGTACAAATCGCTGGTATACACTTTCACTGACATACGATGGTAGTAAATTTACCATGTATGTAGATGGTGTGAAAGATGCTCAGTTGGATGGTGACGGACAACCGGTAGATTTCCAGATGTTTGAAATTGGTATGTCTTGGACTACTTATCGTTATTCACAGTATTTCAAAGGACGTATTGCTGAAGTTCGTGTCTGGAATCGTGCCTTGACACCTGCAGAACTGCAGATGGGATTATGTGCTGTAGACCCGGCATCTGAAGGCTTGGTGGCATATTGGAAAATGAATGAAGGTGAAGGGCATATTTTCCATGATTCAACAGGAAATGGTTATGATATGGACTGGTCGAATACATGCCGTGAGATGTCTGAAGGTGCTGGAAATGTATTTGGACTTGATTATAGTCAATATGTCGGATGGGATGCAGATGAAAAAAATACCTGTGTTCAGTAATTAAGTTTTCAAGTTAGGAAGCAGGATGAAATCGAATGATGATTCTCTTTTATTCCTGCTTCCGTAAATAAAAAATGTAGCTATGAAAAGTTTTAAATATTTATTATCTGCTGTATTGCTTTGTGGAGGTATATTAAGCTTTCAATCATGCGATGATGAAAGTTACGATGTAGTAGGTAATCCGAATAATTTAGTCTATTTCAACCAAAAAGGAGGAGATGGGCAATTGAATTTTTATTCTTTTACTGTAGATTGGACTTCTGTAGGAGCTGTTGGTGATCAGGTTACCCTTAAGGTGCCTGTAAAGACAACGCGCCCTGCCGATGGTAATTTATCGGTTTCTGCAGCTGTAGACAATTCGTTGGTTGAAACATATAATCAGGAAAATGGGACTGCTTACGCTGCATTGCCTGATAATACTGTAGAATTTATTAAGCAGTCTGTAACGGTTCCGGCAGGTGCAACGATATCTACCGATTCAATAGAGTTTACTATACCTGCAGAGAATTACATTCCATTGACGGAGCGCCTTTATTTGCTGCCAGTAACCATCTCTTCGGTCAATGGCAATGGCATTCCTTCAACTCAGGCGGGTGTTATTTGGACTTCCATTAGCATGAATCTGCCGGGTGATAAAAAAACAGATGCCTCTATTAGCAATCTGGCTTATTGGGGAACATATAAGATGAATACGCAGGAACTTCCTTCTGTATATACGTTTACAATCAGTTCTGAAAGTGCAGTACAGCAAGATGAAACGATTTCTTTAGTAAAAGATTTGGATTTGGTTGATACATATAATCAGAAATATAATACATCTTATACTCCGCTTCCTGATAATGCTGATATTAATATAGAGGGACTTGATGCAACAATTGAGGTAGCAAAGATGGAATCAACTCCAGTTGTCGTAACTTTAAACTCTTTGGATAATTTGGTAGAAGGTACTACATATATGTTGCCTATCACCATGAAAGAAGTTTCAATAGGATTAAATATAAAGGAGGGGTATAATACGACATTTATAATTATTGATTATAAGAAAGCTGGAAGTGGTGGAGAAGGAGACTATACTCCCGATGATCCATCCGGTAAATTTGCAGCGTTAGATTTGACAAATTCTAATATGTATGCTAATTATTATTTTGATTCCAATTTGCAAAAAGAATTATCAGCTTTCACTTATCAGATAAAGGTGAAAGCCAATTCTTTACCTAATGGACATATCTCTCGTTTCTTTGCTTTCAATGGTAATAATACTGTGATGATGCGCTTTGGAGAAGGTGGAACAGGTAATAGACTTCAGTTTGTCTTAGGAGGTGATGCCGGTAATCATTTTGCCAATAAGATGTTCTTGACTAATACATGGTATTTGCTTACTATTGTATACGATGGAAGTAAATTTACGATGTATGTAGATGGTGAAAAGGATATCGAAGTTAATTATACGGGATATTCAACTCTTTTTCAAGGGGTAGAAATCGGTATGTCATGGGCTGGATATCGTGAAGATCAGAAATTTGATGGCAGTATTGCTGAAACTCGAATATGGGAACGCGCGTTGAATGCAGAAGAAATTAAAGGTGGTTTGAATAGTGTAGATCCTGAATCTCCGGGGTTAATGGCTTATTGGAAAATGAATGAAGGTGAAGGTTATATTTTCCATGATGCAACAGGCAACGGCTATACGATTGACTGGTCGGATACTTGGCGTTGTCTGACAGAAACAGAGCCGAATCCTGGTACTCATTTGACTGATACTCATACTTATGTACAATGGGATAAGAGTGAAGAAAATGTGTGGGTTAAATAAGACCTATTAAAGTAGATAACATGAGGGTAGGGCAATCGTGTAATGAATTCGCTTTGCCCTCTTGTTTTATATTTATTCTCGATTGTTTATTAAATTTGTAGTGTCTATGAGGTGTCTTGTATAGATATATTACAAAGAATACCCCGTTGTCGATGGAAAAATAGAAAATATCATTGGCTGTTACAATACAATAATAATTTATAAATATACAATAATGTAGAACCTGGTTTATGAAAGCACTTTATCTTATCTTACTATTCTGTTTTTGTAGGATAGTTTCTTGGGCTCAGGAGCCGGCTTTAGGAAAGAGTTTGATATTCGAAGAGCGTGTTTTTAATTTTGGAACCATTGATGAAGAAAAAGGAGTTGTTTCTCATGAGTTTGAATTCCAGAATAAGGATAAAAAGGCTGTTGCTATCACTGGTGTAACAAGTGGTTGCGGCTGTGTTAAGTTTGATTATCCTAAAAAACCGATACAACCCGGTGCTAAGGGAATTGTAAAAGTCTATTTCAATCCGATGTATCGTCCTGGTTTCTTTAGTAAGGAGATTGTTGTTTTAACGAATGAAAATCAGAATTATAATCGTATTTGGATAAAGGGAACGGTAAAACCGGGCGAGCATCTTGTATCAGACAGGTATCCTTATGAATATGGCAATGGACTGTGGATGAATTTTGAAGTTATGGCCTTTGGATATATGAAAGAAGGAGATAGAAAGGTTATGGATTTGAAGTTCATTAATAATACAGACAAGGAAATGAAGCTTTTCTTTATTGTAATGGACGGCAATACGGATGTAACTTTTACAAGTCCGTATATGATGAAGCCTAAAGAAGAGAAAGTAATGTCGGTTACCTATTCTTATACGGGTAAGTTTACTCGTTTGGCTTATGTATATCCGGTAGTTAATGGTAAACCTCTGGATAAACCTCTTAAGGTTGTTTGCACGGAGCCCTGATTTATTGTCTGTGAATAAATGATTGTTTTTTTAGTCGATTTGATTGAACATTACCAAAATAATAGAGTGAATTATGAAATGGTTTAATCCTTTTGTTACAATGTTAGTAGGGGGACTATGCATGATAAATTCAATACATGCCGAAAAGTTTCCCTATAAAGATGCTTCTCTTCCGACGTCGCAACGTGTAAATGATTTGCTGTCACGAATGACGGTGGAAGAGAAAGTAGGTCAGTTGCTTTGTGTATTGGGCTGGGATATGTATGAGATTAAGGGAGATAAGGTAATAGTTTCCGATAAATTTAAGGAGTTGGTAAAACGGAGTGCTGCCGGTATGCTATGGGCAACATACCGTGCTGACCCTTGGACTAAAAAAACACTGGAAAATGGTTTGAATCCGGAACTGGCTGCAAAAGCTGGCAACGCATTGCAAAAATATGTGTTGGATAATACACGTTTAGGTATTCCTGTTTTTCTGGCAGAAGAAGCCCCTCATGGTCATATGGCGATTGGTACAACTGTCTTTCCAACTGGCATTGGTCTTGCTGCTACCTGGTCACCGGCTTTGATGGAAGAGATGGGAAAAGCGATTGGAAAAGAGGTGCGTCTGCAGGGGGCACATATTAGCTATGGCCCGGTATTGGATTTGTCACGTGACGCACGCTGGTCACGGGTAGAGGAAACATTTGGAGAAGACCCTGTGCTTGCCGGTAAGATGGGGGCTGCTGTGGTAGCCGGACTTGGAGGGGGTAAGTTGAATCTTCCCTATTCTACAATTGCTACATTAAAACATTTTTTAGCTTATGCAATTCCTGAAGCTGGACAAAATGGGAATTATGCAACTGTTGGTGAGCGTGATTTGAAGCAGAACTTTTTACCTCTGTTTCGCGATGCCATTGAAGCCGGAGCTTTGTCTGTAATGACTTCATACAATTCAATTGATGGGGTGCCTTGTACTTCCAATCATTATTTATTAACCGATTTATTGCGTAAGGAATGGGGATTTAATGGGTTTGTGGTATCCGATTTATATAGTATCGATGGGTTACATGCTTCTCATTTCACTGCTCCTACTCTGGCCGATGCCGGCAGGCAGGCTTTACAAGCTGGAGTGGATGTTGATTTGGGTGCTGAAGCGTTTGCTACTTTATGTGAATCAGTACATTCGGGAGCAGTGTCGGAATGCTTGGTAGATTCGGCGGTAGCTCATGTGCTTACACTGAAATTTGACATGGGATTGTTTGAGCATCCCTATGTCGATCCGAATGAAGCAAAGAAGGAAGTTCGTAGTGAGCAACACGTGGATTTAGCGCGTCGTATAGCGCAACAGTCTGTTGTTCTTCTTGAAAATAACGGAGTACTTCCATTATCGAAGTCAATAGGAAAAGTTGCTGTAATAGGGCCGAATGCAGATAATCAATATAATATGCTGGGAGATTATACGGCTCCTCAGGAAGAAAGTAATGTAAAAACAGTATTGGAAGGAGTTTTGAGTAAACTCTCTGCCAGTCAGGTGGAGTATGTGAAAGGATGTGCCATTCGGGATACGAGTAATGTAGAAATGGAGAAGGCTGTTCATGCAGCACAATCAGCCGATGTGGTAATTGCTGTTGTCGGAGGATCAAGTGCTCGTGATTTCAAGACCAGTTATCTTGAAACGGGTGCGGCTGTTACCAGTAGTGCAACGGTCAGTGATATGGAGTGTGGTGAAGGATTTGACCGTGCCACTCTTTCATTGATGGGAAAACAGAATGAGCTGCTTGAGGCATTGAAAGCGACCGGAAAGCCATTGGTCGTTATTTATATAGAAGGCCGTCCGTTGGATAAGGTTTGGGCTCAGTCACATGCTGATGCTTTGTTGACAGCCTTTTATCCGGGACAGGAGGGAGGAATGGCTATTGCCGATGTTTTGTTTGGCGATTATAATCCGGCAGGACGCTTGCCTGTGTCTGTACCCCGCTCTGTTGGACAACTCCCTATTTATTATAATAAGAAAGCTCCCCAAAATCATGATTATGTAGAGCTGTCTGCTGCTCCGCTTTACGAATTTGGATATGGGCTGAGCTATACTAAGTTCGAATATACGGATTTGAATGTAAAAAAAGTGGCTCCAAGAGAATTTGAAGTGTCTTTTATAGTGAAGAATATAGGAAATGTTGACGGTGATGAAGTTGCACAGTTGTATGTACGTGATGAATTCGCTTCTGTTTCCCAGCCTTTGAAGCAATTAAAGAAGTTTACACGTTTCCATTTGAAAGCCGGAGCAACTCGAGAGGTGAAATTTACGTTGGGTGCTGATGACCTTTCATTGGTCGGAATGGATGGTAAATGGACGGTCGAACCTGGACGCTTTTTGCTGATGGTGGGAGCTTCCTCAGAAGATATTCGTCTTAATAAGGAAATTATTGTAGAATAACTTAAATCATAATTATGAAATTTGTGTTTACTCTTTTATCTCTGTTTTTGTTTCAGTGTGCTCTTGCGGTTCAACAGGCTGACAAAATAGATTTATCGGGAATCTGGCGTTTCCAGTTGGATCCGATGGGCTTTGGTAAGATTCCAGGCTCGGAACTTTATCAGACAAAATTGACTGAAACAATTATGTTACCCGGTAGTACGGATCAGGCTGGTAAGGGAATTCCGAATCAAGTAGCTTATGTGGACCGATTGTCACGGAAATATGAATATTGTGGACAGGCATGGTATCAGCGGGAAATTCTTATTCCACAAGATTGGTCAGGCAAGGAAATTATTCTGAATTTGGAACGCTGCCATTGGGAAACTGCCGTGTATGTCGATGGCACTTTGGTTGGAACCGATGAACGTTTGTGTACTCCTAATCGTTTTGTGCTTACTAAATATTGTACTCCAGGTACCCATATTTTAACACTCTGTGTAGACAACAGAATGAAGTATCCTATGGATGTATGGAATCATACTTTGACAGAACATGCGCAAACTAACTGGAATGGGATCGTCGGAGAAATCTCATTGGAGGCTAAGATGCCTGACTATATAAAGCATGTAAAAGTATATCCGGATATAGAGAATGGACAGGTTACAGCTAAAATATATATCAATTCTTCGGAAAAGGCTGTGAAGGGAAATCTGATGCTTACTGTGTCCGAAAAGAATGGCAAAATTCTTGCTTCCGATTCAGAGGAAATTGAGCTTTCTTCCAACCAGTCTACTGTAGAAAGAATATTATCGGTTGGTAAGAAATTTAAATTGTGGGATGAGTTTAATCCAGCTTTGTATAATTTGACTGTAGAATGGACTGTAAATGGAAATAAAGCAAGTGTCTGCGAACAGTTCGGTTTCAGAAAAGTTGAAAAGGGAGCACATCATATACGTTTAAATGGTCGTAATATTCATTTACGTGGTTTGCTCGATTGTGCTGTTTTCCCATTGACGGGCTATCCGGCAACCGACGTGGAAAGTTGGCTGCGTATATTTCGTACGGTTAAGGAATATGGTTTGAATCATGTACGTTTCCATTCGTGGTGTCCTCCGGAAGCTGCTTTCTATGCTGCCGATGAGATAGGATTGTATTTACAGGTTGAGTTGCCTATGTGGGTAAAGAATGTTGGTAAATATCCGGAGCGCCGTGATTTCTTTGAAAAAGAGATGTATGCTGTTTTAGATGAATATGGCAATCATCCATCTTTTTTGCTGATGTGTAATGGAAATGAGAATGAGGGTGATTTTACTGTTTTGGAGGATTTGGTAAAGAAGGGACAGTCTTATGACAATCGTCATCTTTATTCTGCTTCTACTGCTCGCGATCATGTTAAATCTGATGAGTTTTATGTTTCTCATCTTACGGAAAAGGGCTGGATTACAGTTTATGATGGTCAGCCCTCTACAGATTGGGACCGCTCTAAAGAGTCGGATATCGATGTGCCGGTAATCGCTCATGAATCGGGACAGCGTTGTATGTTTCCTAATTTTAACGAAACATCCAAGTATACGGGAGTTCTGGAGCCGAGAAACTTTCAGATTTTCAAACAGCGTCTTGCTGCGAACGGAATGTTGCACAAAGCTGATGATTTTTTCAAGGCTACGGGCGCTCATACAGTATTGCAATATAAGGAAGTAAATGAAGCATTGATGCGCACGGCTAATTCTGGAGGCTTTCAGTTATTAGGATTGTCTGATTTCCCGGGGCAGGGTAGTGCTTTTGTAGGTATTCTGGATGCTTTTGGGGATAGCAAAGGGTTGGTTACTCCAGAAAAATACAGAGAATCGTGCGCTCCGGTTGTGTTGCTGGCTCGTTTCCCGAAACGTACATATTTGAATTCTGAAAGTTTTAATGTAAAACTCGAGATTTATCAGTACGGTGAAAAAAACTTGGCGAAAGGTAGCCTTGACTGGTGTCTTATAGGAGAAAATCAGAAAGTCATGGCTAAAGGTAAGTTAGGACATGCTATGTTACCTGTCGGAGGAGTTGATTCTTTAGGACAAGTGCAGGTACCGTTACATAATATTCAAGAAGCTGGCAAGTATACATTCAGAGTCTGCTTAGATAACGGCATTCAGAATGAATGGGATATTTGGGTTTATCCTCAGGAAATTAGTACACTGGTAAATAATATTCAGTATGTGAATACTTGGGAGGATGCTAAACAAAAATTGGGAAAAGGAGAAAATGTATTGTTTATACCAAGCAAGGTAAATGGTCGTAATACCAAGTTTACCGGACATTTCTGGAATCCTGTCATGTTTAACTGGGATCCGATGATTGTGGGAACGTGGATTGATTCGTCTCATCCGGCTTTTCAGTATTTTCCGACCTCTTATTATGCTGACTGGCAGTGGTGGGATATTTTGAATTATGGTAAAGCTGTAGATTTAACAGACTTGTATGAGCTTGAACCAGTTATTCAGAGTATTGATACTTATGAAGTTAATCGTAAACTGGCTATTGCTTTTGAAGTAAAAGTTGGTGATGGAAAACTTTTTGTGTTGTGCATGGATATCCAAAAAGATATGGATAAACGGATAGCCATGAAACAGCTTTTATATTCGATAAATGCGTACGTACATTCTACTGCTTTTTCTCCGAAAACGGAAGTTCCTTCTTATCTGCTGGATGCTATATTTCTGCCGGAAGCAGAAAGAAAGGTGAAAAGTGAGGAGAATGCTGCCATTCGTCAGTTACTCAATCAATAAAGGTTATTGACTAAAAACGTCTTGTCAAGGCATTGGAGGGCTTCCCTCCTAAGCTGAAAGTACATTTTTTCAGGTACTACGATGAATTTGTTTGTAACTGAGCATATACACATCTTATTCAGTGATATTTTGGTGTGAAAAAATGGTTAGTTCATTTTATAAAGATGGAGGCGATGATTTTGAATGCTTCTTCTACTATAATAAAAACTATGCTTAGAATAATAGGCTTTGAAAATTCGATTAATTAATAGAAATGAGGCTGTTTCAAAATGAAAAACTGAGATAGGCTTACTTATATCTATAAGTTACAACATAAAAATCTCCTACTTTAGTCTTTGTTTTTTTCAAATACAGGACTAAAAGTAGGAGATTTTTTTCTATATTTCAATCTATCAGATTTTTACTTTTGGTAATTCTATTTTAAGACAACCTCATTTTTATTGCAAGGTGAAAACCATACGGTCTTTTTGACTTAACGTTTCGTTGAATGTGAACCCTTCCCATTCGAAAGTTTTCAGTGCTTCTACATCTTCGATACGGTTTTTCAGGATGAAGCGTGTCATTTCTCCTCTGCACATTTTGGCATAGACAACTACTGTTGTGGGCTTACCATTCTTGTATACCATAAATTCGGGAGTAATAACCCTTACGGCTTGAGCGATTTTTTCCCAGTGAAATAGACCTTTCATTTCGGCACTTGCCAGATTGACCAAAACTCCGCCTTGCTTTTTAATTTCTGTGATGAAATAATCTGTCAGCAGGGAACGCCAGTATTCGAACATTGTTGCATCTCCATGTTCTGGCATGCGTACGTCACCCTCCAGACGATAACTTTTTATCAAATCGAGCGGGCGCAGTAGTCCGTAAAGGAAAGAGGTAATGAACAGATGGTCTTGGGTATATTCCCAGTCTTCGTCGGTAAAATCTTTTGGATTAAGACGCTTGAATACGATACCTGTATATGCAAGTAAAGCTGGAAGAGAGTGGCTTTCTGGTGAGAAGAACTCGTGATACCTGAGAACGTTTTCGGCTGCTAACTTATTGTTTATTCGTAACAGACTTGACAAATCTTTAGCACTGAACTGTGCCATGTTCATGGCATTTTCACGGGCCTCTTTCTCAAAATGGGGTATTGTTGTAAAAGGAACCTGCTGGCGGTTGCGTGCAGTCATTGTCTTGGCGCACGAAATATAAATCATCATAAGCGGTAGCTGTTTTTGTTAAAACTCATTACAAAGATACGTCCTGTCAGGGATTTTTGTTCAGAAAAAACATATATTTGTTGATGATAGCGTGAATCGTTTTATTTAAATTCTGATAATATATGATGAAATCGTTGAAAATCGGCGGCCTGATAATGGTTTTAATGCTGTTTTTTATGGGAGCGAATGCTCAGACAAGTACAGAGAAAGTGAAAATAGGTGATACAATGCCTCAGTTTACACTGAATTCGGAAGTGTATGGAACCGTTACTCCTGCCGACTTGAAGGGTAAGGTAGTTTTGGTTAGTCTGTTTGCTACGTGGTGTGGACCGTGCCAAAAGGAACTTGCCGAGGTACAGAGTACGCTTTATCCAAAGTATAAAGATAATGAGAATTTCCGTTTGCTGGTGATTGGTCGTGAGCATACTGATGCTGAACTGACTAAATATAACACCCGTAAGAAGTTTACTTTCCCGCTTTATCCGGATCCTAAGCGTGAAGTCTTTTCATTGTTTGCCGACCAGAGTATTCCACGTGCTTATTTGTTTGGCAAGGATGGAAAGTTGATATATACATCTACGGGATATACTCCCGAAGAGTTTCAGAAACTGATGAGTACTATTGAAGAAGCTTTGAAGTAATTAACTCTGGTATCGGAATGCTATGAATGAAATTGAGAAAATGAGGAACGGCTTACTTGCTGATTTCAGCTCTCCTGAAATACAGAGCAGCTTTTATCATTGTAAGAAACTGTTGGCTAAGTTTCGGGCAATGACTCTTTACGATGACGATTACCGTAAGGTACTGGAAGATCTGGTGCCGGGAATACCTGCGACATCGGTTATTCAGCCACCTTTCTTCTGTGATCACGGACATGGCATACGGTTGGGAGAACATGTGTTTGTCAATGCCGGATGTACTTTTCTTGACGGGGCTTACATTACGATAGGTGATTATACCCTGATTGCTCCAAATGTACAGATTTATACTCCTCATCATCCTATCGATTACCGTGAGCGTCGTGCTTCTAAGGAATATTCATATCCGGTGACTATTGGTAAGGATTGCTGGATTGGGGGAGGAGCTATTATTCTTCCGGGAGTGACGATTGGCGACCGGTGTATTATCGGTGCTGGAAGCGTGGTTACGAAAGATATTCCTTCCGATAGTCTGGCTGTAGGTAATCCGGCTGTTGTCAAACGGAAATTGAATACTCCGGAAAAGGAATCTGTGGATTAACTACTGTTTTTTAGATGAAATAAAACGTGAGCTTGATATAAAACTTTCTTGCTGTGGCAAGGTGGGGGTTATATCGGACTCACGTTTATGTTATTGTAGGAAAACTATTCAACGTTTTACAGAGATTGGCAGATTATATGCTTTGCGCTTGGATTTGATTTCTTTTGCAAGTATATTGGCTTGTGTATCATCTATATGTTGATTTTTCAGCATGATTTCTATATCTTTTATCGAGTTTTCCAGTACTTGAGCTTGAGGCTGGGACAAATGGAAGTAATCATCGTCGCCATGGAAATACAGAAGTCTCAATTTTGCCAGCATCAGCTCTGACTTCAGGGCCACTATTCCCCTGAAATCATGAACAGGCAGGCTCTTGTCTTGGCTTAATTTCAGCTCTGTACTGGAGGCTTCGATAAATGAAATTCTCTTTTCCTGCCTGAAATCATTTCCATCATAGTCGATTGAGCAGATATTGTATTTACCGTCAATGATGTCCAAAAAGAAAATCCGGTCTTTGGTATATTGTACTTTGTCTACATTGCCTATTGTTGATGCTATATTTTGTTGTCTGAGCTCCTTTATATGCTGTCCGTTGAAATCACTTTTTATGATTTTCATTTTTTCGTTTTTCGTAGATAAGTAATACCAGTATCCGTTGGCATATATGGCTTCGGTCTTAATTATTTCTCCTTGTGTATCGAATCTTCTGATTACACATTTTTCACTGTCGAACTTGTTTCCGGAGGTTGTGTAGATTTGCTCCTGTAAATTTAAATAAGGTTTTGCATGCTCGAATGTTGTATAAAATAGTTCGTCCGAACACAGAAAATATTTATTGATGCTCGATATTGTGGTAAGATTATAGCTGCTGGCGTCATCGAATGTTGCATCTGCATTATACCAGTTGCCATCTATGTAAATTCTGTTCCATGCGTGTCCTGAGGTTCCGGGTATGGGACCTGTTACATACTCGGTTTGAATGCCTAATCCGTTTAACAATAGTGAGAGTGAAAGGCTATATCCCTGACATACGGCTTTATGAGTGATGAATGCTCCCAATGCAGAAAATGAACTATATGCCAGATTGGGATATTCTTCATTCCTTTCTCCGTAAATAATTTCTTTACACAGTTTCTGATAAAGTGTATAGGCTATTTCTGCCGGTGTCATCCGATAGTCCAACTCCATGTAGAATGTTTCGATGGCTTCTTCCATAGCTGGATAGATATCATGGATAATGGCAGGTAATACTGCGTATTGAGGAATAAAGGTTGCCAGGTATTCCGGGTGTTGTAAATCGACTCTGTAGCCGATATTTCCACTGACTTTCAGATGAAACAGGAGAGGGTTGTTTCTTATAAAACAATTGTATAGGCTATCTGCCTTATCGGAAGAAATATTGAATTCTCTGACGTCTATTTCTTTCTCTCCCTGTAGTACTCCGTTGGTTAGTCTTTGAAATAATTTTAATGCATCGGTTGGAGAGTCATTCTCTTCTTTTTCGTCTGTTCCGTCAGAATTTTCTGTGTCATCGGTAGAACCGGTTGGTACGTTGCTGGGTTCTTTAGCCTTTTCTTCCAGTTTTTCTTTTTTGCATCCGGTAAAAAACAGGCTGAACATCAGAAAAAAGAAGGCGATTGGAGTCAGTAGTTTCATAAGAATAGTATATTAATTGTGGTAATATAAGTCTGTCAGGTATAATTTTATGTAACAATTTTGATTGCTTAAAGGTTTTGAGCTATAAATAAAAATTCCCTGTCTCCGAATTCAGGTTAATCATAATCTGAGATTCGGAAACAGGGAATATTATTTTATGAGCTTGTATTGTCGGTTATTTATATTCCTGCCAGCTCTTTATCTGTATATCTTCCTGTTTCATGCTACAGAAAGCTTCAATGAATGCTTTTGCCAGACGGGCGTTGGTCATTAATGGAATATTATGATCTATTGCTCCACGACGGATACGATATCCGTTTGTCAGCTCACGTTTGGAGTGGTTTTTCGGAATGTTGACTATCAAATCGAACTTATGCTCGGCAATCATCTTCATCACATTGTTTTCGGCATGTGGGCGTTCGTCGGGCCAGAATACAGGAGTCGTCGGTATTCCATGTGAGTTGAGGAAGGTTGCCGTACCTGCTGTTGCATAAATGTGGTAACCGTTTTTGCTCAGCATGTGACTGGCATCCAGTAAATCAACTTTCGATTTGGTAGCTCCAGAAGAGAGAAGTATCGATTGTTTCGGAATCTTATAGCCTGTTGCAATCAGAGCATTGAGCAAAGCTTCGTTAAAATCGTCACCTAAACAGCCGACTTCTCCGGTTGATGACATGTCGACGCCTAATACAGGGTCGGCATTCTGAAGGCGTGCAAACGAGAATTGTGAAGCTTTTACCCCGATACGGTCGATGTCGAATGCTGACTTATCCGGGCGGGTATATGGAGCATCGAGCATGATACGTGTTGCTGTTTCGATAAAATTGCGTTTCAAGACCTTGGAAACAAACGGGAAACTACGTGAAGCACGCAAATTACATTCTATAACCTTCACTTCATTTTTGCGGGCAAGATACTGAATGTTGAACGGACCGGAGATATTTAATTCCTGTGCAATCCGGCGACTGATTTTCTTGATTTGTCGCGCTGTAGAGAAATAAATTTGTTGAGCAGGGAATACGAGTGTTGCATCTCCCGAATGTACTCCTGCATATTCAATATGCTCTGAAATAGCATATTCTACTATTTCACCATTTTGTGCTACAGCATCGAATTCTATTTCTTTGGTTTCTTGCATGAACTGTGAAACAACTACCGGATATTCTTTCGAAACCTCACTTGCCATCTGCAAGAAGCGGGTAAGCTCTTCTTCGTCGTAACATACGTTCATGGCGGCGCCACTTAATACATACGACGGACGGACCAGTACCGGATAACCTACCTTGGCAACAAAGGCTTTTACGTCGTCCAGACTTGTCAGTTCCTGCCATGCGGGCTGGTCTATTCCTAACTGGTCGAGCATAGCCGAGAACTTGTTTCTGTTTTCGGCACGGTCGATAGATATAGGAGATGTTCCTAAAATAGGAACCGACTGGCGATAAAGTTTCATGGCAAGATTATTTGGAATTTGTCCACCTACAGATACGATTACTCCACGTGGCTGTTCCAAATCGATGACATCGAGTACGCGTTCGAATGACAATTCATCGAAATACAGGCGGTCGCACATATCGTAATCGGTAGAAACTGTTTCTGGATTATAGTTGATCATAATTGACTTATATCCCAGCTTGCGTGCTGTCTGAATGGCATTGACTGAGCACCAGTCAAATTCTACTGATGAACCGATACGGTAGGCACCCGAACCAAGTACAACAACAGATTTTTCGTTCTTGTAGTAATTGACGTCATACCCTTCGGCACCGTACGTCATATAGAGGTAATTTGTCAGTTCCGGATGCTCGGATGCGACTGTATTGATACGTTTTACGGCTGGCAGTATGCCCAATTTCTTACGATAAGCACGTACGGCAAGATTCTCTTTTTCCATATTGCCGGTAGTTGGTTTCAAAACGAAGCGTGCAATCTGGAAATCCGAGAACCCCAATACTTTTGCTTTGCGTAGGACGTCGGCAGGAAGTTCTTCCAGTGAGTTATACGATTGCAGTTTGGCCTTATAGTCAACAATATTTTTTAGTTTACCTATGAACCAAGGGTCTATTTTAGTTAAGTCGTAAATACGCTGGATATCATATCCTTCTTCCAAAGCCTGTGCAATGGCAAATATTCGTAAGTCTGTAGGGTTGGCAAGCTCGTCGTCCAGATTGTCGAAGCGTGTGTGGTCATTACCAACAAAACCATGCATGCCTTGTCCGATCATACGGAGTCCTTTCTGGATGATTTCCTCAAACGAACGTCCGATAGACATAATTTCACCAACCGATTTCATGCTGGAACCGATGCGGCGTGATACACCGACAAATTTGGTTAAATCCCAGCGTGGAATCTTGCAAATTAAATAGTCGAGTGAAGGAGCTACATATGCCGAGTTCGGAGTGCCCATTTCACCGATTTCATCAAGTGTATATCCTAATGCGATTTTGGCAGCAACAAAAGCGAGCGGATATCCTGTTGCTTTGGATGCTAAAGCAGAGGAACGGCTGAGGCGGGCATTTACTTCAATTACACGATAGTCATTTGTGTCGGCGTTGAAAGCATATTGGATATTACATTCTCCTACAATGCCTAAATGGCGGATGCATTGTTTTGATAAGTCTTGCAGCATGGTGACTTGGTCTTGTGTCAGAGAACAAGTAGGAGCAACAACGATGGATTCACCTGTATGAATACCCAGTGGGTCGAAGTTTTCCATACTTGCAACGGTAAAGCAATGGTCGTTTGCATCGCGGATTACCTCAAATTCTATTTCTTTCCATCCTTTAAGTGATTCTTCTACTAATATCTGTGGAGAGAACGTAAAGGCACTTTCTGCCAGTTCAATGAATTTTTCTTCATTGGGACAGATTCCGCTTCCCAGTCCGCCAAGAGCATATGCCGAACGAATCATGACCGGATAGCCTATACGACGTGCAGCAGTCAGTGCGTCTTTCATGTTTTCTACGGCTTGGCTGACTGGGGTCTTCATTTCTATTTCATTCAACTTCTTGACGAACAGATCACGGTCTTCCGTATACATGATTGCATCTACCGATGTACCCAGAACTTTTACACCATATTCTTTCAGTACTCCTGTCTGATACAATTCAGTGCCACAGTTCAGCGCAGTTTGTCCTCCAAATGCAAGCAAGATTCCGTCGGGACGTTCTTTCTTAATAATTTCGGTTACGAAATAAGGAGTTACAGGAAGAAAATATACTCGGTCGGCAATACCCTCCGAGGTTTGGATAGTAGCGATATTAGGATTGACTAATACAGAACTGATACCTTCTTCACGCAAGGCTTTCAGCGCCTGAGAGCCTGAATAGTCGAATTCTCCGGCTTGTCCGATCTTGAGTGCACCTGAGCCGAGCACCAGGACTTTCTTTAATTCTTTCTTCATGGTGTTTTATTAATATAGATTTATTGGTTGTCATTCATTATCTTATACATGCAAAGAAACAATTAATTTTGAAGAAAACAAAGGATTTGCTTATCTTTGCTGCTAATTAATAACTATCAAAGATATAATGATGAAAAAGGAGAAAATTATACTTACCGGCGACCGTCCTACCGGAAAATTGCATATCGGACATTATGTTGGTTCGTTGCGTCGTCGTGTAGAACTTCAAAATTCGGGACTCTACGATAAGATATTTGTGTTCGAGGCCGATGGACAGGCATTGACTGATAATATAGACAATCCGGAGAAGGTTCGTCAGAATGTGATCGAAGTAGCCCTTGATTATCTGGCTGCCGGTTTGGATCCAGCTAAATCTACTATCTTCATCCAGTCACAGATTCCGGAACTTTATGAATTGAGCTTCTATTTTATGGACTTGGTGACTGTTTCTCGTTTGCAGCGTAATCCTACTGTGAAGACAGAAATCCAGATGCGTAACTTTGAAACGAGCATTCCTGTAGGATTCTTTACTTATCCTATCAGTCAGGCTGCTGATATTGCTGCTTTCAAAGCTACTACAGTGCCAGTAGGTGAAGACCAGGAGCCGATGATTGAGCAGACCAGAGAAATTGTACGTCGTTTCAATTATATTTATGGTGAAACGTTGGTTGAACCAGAAATTCTGTTGCCGGATAATGCCGCTTGTATGCGTTTGCCGGGAACGGATGGAAAGGCAAAAATGAGTAAGTCATTGGGAAACTGCATTTATTTATCTGATTCGGCCGATGAAGTTGAAAAGAAGGTAAAGAGTATGTATACCGATCCAACTCATATTAGGGTCAGCGATCCAGGAAAACTGGAGGGTAATTGTGTCTTTACTTATCTGGATGCATTCTGTCGTCCGGAACATTTCGAGCGTTATTTGCCTGATTATCCGAACCTGGATGAACTGAAGGCTCACTATACTCGTGGTGGACTGGGAGATATGAAGGTAAAGAAATTCTTGGCAGCTATCATGCAGGAGGAACTTGCTCCGATACGTGACCGTCGTAAAATGTTCGAAAAGGATATTCCGGCAGTATACGATATGTTGAAGAAAGGTTGTGAAGTAGCTCGTGAAACAGCTGCCCAGACAATGTCTGAAGTACGTAGCGCTATGAAAATTAATTATTTCGATGATGCAGCACTAATAGCCGAACAGGCAAAACGTTTTGGTCAGGAATAATATTCAGGCTTTATAATTGAGTATAGCAGATAAGTCGCCATCCGGATATATGCAGATTTTTGCATTAACCGGTTGGCGATTTTTGTTTGTATAGGATGAACAAAAAAAGGAAATGAGCTGTTCCTTATTATATATGCTTATTTGTTCATCTTAAAAAACATTACTTATGAAGAAGATTGCGCTGAGTTGTATACTCTTGTTTTTGTCTTTGGGCTTTGGACTGGCTCAGGAAAATTCATATCAATTATCAAGTCATATTCTGGATATTACTCAGGGAAAACCTGCTCCTAATGTGAAAATCAGTCTGTATAAACAACAGGCTGACGGAAAATGGAAAATGGTAGAAGAAAAACTGACCGATGAAAATGGACGTGTTAAGGATTTCTTAAAAGAAGATGGTACAGAGCATGATGGGGTATATAAACTTATTTATCATGTAAAACCTTATTTTGACTTGATGGGAGAAGATACATTTTATCCATTTGTAGAAGTTGCTTTCGAAATAAAGGGGAAGAGTCACTATCACGTGCCTATAACTTTATCTCCTTATGGCTATTCTACATACCGTGGAAATTGATATTAAAGGTTGGTTGCAAAGGCATCGAAGCCCTAAAAAATACTTTTTTGCTTGCTTTACGGCTGTTTTTGTGAAAAAAATGAAGCAAATATTTGCATATTCAAAATAAAGCCGTACCTTTGCAACCGCAATTGAGAACGAGAGATTAGGGCGTTTAGCTCAGCTGGTTCAGAGCATCTGCCTTACAAGCAGAGGGTCGGCG
>ENA-ORUI01001071-ORUI01001071.1-human-gut-metagenome-genome-assembly--contig:-NODE-1071-length-29835-cov-5.851075_pt1 | contig 29835 bp, 27 predicted proteins | sample MGYA00242078_ERZ509205 | MGnify/ENA primary metagenome ERZ509205 (study PRJEB26280, sample SAMEA2338828) | human gut metagenome | biome: human gut; feature: human-associated habitat; material: faeces... | reverse complement strand
TGGGCGGCATGATGACCAACTTCCGCACCATCCGTAAGCGCATCGACCGTATGGATCAGCTGGCTAAGATGAAGGAGAACGGCACCTTCGAGCTGCTGCCCAAGAAGGAAGTGGCTAAGCTGGAGCTGGAGATGGAGAAGCTGGACAAGTACCTGGGCGGTGTCAAGAACATGAAGACCCTGCCGAAGGCTATGTTCATCGTTGATCCTCACAAGGAGCGCATCGCTGTTGCTGAGGCTCGCAAGCTGAACATCCCCATCGTGGCTATCGTTGATACCAACTGCAACCCCGACGAGATCGATTACGTCATCCCCGGCAACGACGACGCTATCCGCGCTGTCAAGCTGATCTCCGGCGCTATGGCTGATGCTGTGCTGGAAGGCAAGCAGGGTAAGCAGGATGCTCCCGCTGCCGAAGAGGCCGCCAAGGCTGAATAAGCCCGATCCCGCCCGAAACTGTTTGTACACCTAAATTCAGAAAGGACGAATGAACATGGCTGTTTCTGCAAAGGACGTTATGGAACTGCGCCGCCAGACTGACTGCGGCATGATGGAATGCAAGAAGGCTCTTGTCAAGGCTGATGGCGACATCAATAAGGCTATCGAGATTCTGCGTGAAGAGGGTCTGGCTACTGCCGCTAAGAAGGCTGGCCGTATCGCTGCTGAAGGCATGGTTTACGCTGTTGCCAACGCTAACGGCGCTGTTGTTGTTGAAGTCAACGCTGAGACCGACTTTGTTGCCAAGAACGATAAGTTCGTTGAGTTCACCAAAGATCTGGCCAATGTTGTTGCTGAGCAGAAGCCCGCTGATGTTGAGGCTCTGATGGGCTGCAAGATGGGCGAAGGCACTGTTGACGAAGCTCTGAAGGCTCTGATTCTGGTCATCAAGGAGAACATCAAGGTTCGCCGTTTTGCTTTCTATGAGGGCCATTGCGCCGCTTACGTTCACGGCGGCGGCACCCACGGCGTTATCGTTAAGTTCGATACCACCGATGAAGTTGCTGCTAAGCCGGAGTTCGTTGAGTTTGGCAAGGATATTGCAATGCAGATCGCTGCTGCAAACCCGAGCTACCTGAACCGTGAGGCTGTGCCTGCTGAGGCTATCGAGAACGAGAAGAAGATTATCATCGCTCAGATGGCTAACGATCCGAAGGCCGCCAACAAGCCTGACGCTATCAAAGAGAAGATGGCTACCGGCCGTCTGGGCAAGTTCTACAAGGAGAACTGCCTGGTCGATCAGGCTTTCATCAAGGATGGCAACATGGACGTGAACGCCTATGTGAACGCTACCGCTAAGAAGCTGGGCGGCGATATCAAGATCGTCGAGTACACCCACTTCATCAAGGGCGAAGGCCTGGAAAAGCGCGTTGACGACTTCGCTGCTGAAGTTGCCGCCGCTGTTAAGGGCTAATTAGCTGATTGCTTTCTGAAAGAGCACTTTGAGAGTTTACCTCTTAGGGTGCTCTTTTTTGTTTGCTTTTGAGTGGTAAAATTTGGAACGCTATCTCCAGAAAAGCCACCGGCCTTTGTTCAGCTAATCCGATTTTTGTGTCTCTTTCACGCATGTGATTATCCTCAATTTCTGCCAGTATCCTATCCGAAACTCTACCATGACCAATGGCATCGTCCTTGATCCGTTCCTTGGCAGCGGCGCTACGCTGATTGCCGGTGAGAAAACAGACCATGTGTGCCGGGGCATTGAGTTTGACCCGAAGTTCGTGGATGTCATCGTGAAGCGGTACGCCTGTTTGCTCTCTTCCATTTTTTCTTTGGCGATCTCAGCACGGTTGACATAATCCTGAACAGCATTTACGGCTAATCTAAATCCTTCAGTAATAGCCCAAATGGCCGCGGCCTGAGCAGCAGTTGTCAACATCTGCAGGCCAATACCCTTGATAGCGTTTGTCAGTTTGCCTGCGCCGGTTACGGAACTAAAGAAGTTTTCTACAGAGATATTAGCCTTGTCTGTGTGTTTTACAAAGTCCTGGAGAATTACAGAGGAGTTTTTGAGGGTGGCGTCAAATGATTCATTTTTTTTCTTGAAAGTAAGACTACTTTCATTGGTATAAGCGTCTTTGAATTTTTTCAATGCCTCAGTATCTGCATCTAAATCCTTAACAAAGTCATAGTCATTATTGAAATTACCGGTCAGCCAAGAAAATAGAGTTCCTTTTTTCGTAACTCCTATATCATTAGCTTCAGAGAAGGCTTTTCTAAAATCTGTAATGGATTCTCGCCATTCTTTTCCGTTAAGAGTCACAAAAGACCCAGTGTTCAGATCGTTACCTGTTCCAAACAAGTTAAATAGATTCAAAATCAGGTTGTTCTACTAATTATTGTGTGGTATAATCAGTATAAGGTTACAAAATAGCTTATCTGGGAGGTATAAAAATATGAACTTTAACGAAAGACGTGATTATGTTTGTCCTGTTTGTGGCCGTTTTTTTCTTCTGAGGATTCTTCTCCTAGTTGCGATTTCTGCAAAAATCATAATAATTTAATCATTTGGACTAATGTTATAGAGGATATAATTGCGCAAGCAAACAGTTTGTCTCCATTAGAATTTCAAGAAAATATAAAACTAAGCCCAGAGGATAAATTTTGTCTTGAAAAACGAAAAAACGACTTGAGAGAACAAAAGGCAATTAAATATAGAGCAGTGCGCAATGAGCTCCTCTATAAAAAATACGTCTACAACAACCCCCTCTTTGATCAAGCCAAGTTTGACATGCGTGCCGAATGGGAATACGAAAACGCCGTAGAGATGGAAGAGTGCCACCGTCGCGCAGCGGAAGAAGCTTCTCGCCCTCGCTGCCCCAAGTGTGGCTGTACCGAGTTCCAGATGGTTCCCCGCAAGTGGTCGCCCCTTACCGGGTTCCTGACGAACAAGGTTGACCGAGTATGCGTGAAGTGTAAGACGAGATATTAAGGATAGTCCTCTTATATATCTAAAAACATAAAAAGGAGTACAAACACTTTCTGCAACATATATGACATCCCTATAGTTGCAAAAAACATAAAATAGCCAAAGCAAAATCTCCACCGTCCATAAAAAAATCACCTCTCAAAAATACCAAAAGCCCCGGCCATTAAAGGTCAGGGCTTATCTTTATTGTATGCTGGTAAAATCAATCGTTCCATGCGTACATCGTAAATATAAAGTGGCTTTTTTGTGCTGAAGTTGAAGTTTTTTCTTGTCCAATCCTCCCTAGTCCAATCCTCCCTAAAGGAATATAATAAAAAAGACAAAATTCAAAACGAGCTACCGACATGAATTCCACGCAAGACAGCACAGCAACCCAAAAGTCACTCTTTGCACGGTATCAGGAGCACATCACCAGCGCAATTTTTATCGGCCTGGTGCTTGGTATCCTGACCGGGCTTTTCCTGGCAAGCCGCTTTGATGTGGTCCTGACCGTTACCACATTGCTTGGCAGCATTTACATGAATGCGCTGAACATGATGATCTTTCCGCTGGTGTTCTGCTCCATCGTGGTGGGCATTACCAGCATCGGCAACGCCAAAACCACCGGAAAAATCACCGGCGGTGCCATGATATTCTTCCTGTTCACTACAGCGCTGGCAAGCTTTGTGGGACTGATTATCCCCAGAGCCATCAATCTTGGAAAAGGCGTCCGGTTTGAAATGGCAACCTCCGATATCGAGGCCAGCAAAATGACCAGCATTCTTGACACCGTCAAAAACCTGATTCCCGCCAATCCGGTGGCTGCTTTTGCCAACGGTAATATGCTGCAGGTGCTGACTTTTGCGGTTATCATCGGCTTTACCCTTGTTGCAATCGGCGAAAAAGGCGAGCCGCTGCTGAAAGTGATTGAATCCGGCAACGAGGTTTGCCTGAAAATCATCAGCACCGTGATGTACTTTACCCCCATCGGCGTTTTCTGCACCATTGTTCCGGTGGTGGAAGCCAACGGCACAGAAACCATTCTTTCCCTCACAACCCTGCTGGTCGTTCTTTATGTTACCTTCTTCTCATTTGCCGCTATCGTGTATGGCGGTTCCGTCAAGTTCCTTGGCAAGGCAAGCCCGGCAAAGTTTGTTAAAGCCTGCCTGCCGGCAGCTCTGAACGCCTTTGGCACCTGTTCCAGTTCGGCCACCATCCCCCTCAGCAAGCAGTGCATGGAGGACGAGATGGGCGTATCCGATAAAATCACCAGTATCGTTATCCCTCTGGGCGCAACGGTCAACATGGATGCTGTTTCCATCGTGTTGTCGTTCATGATCGTGTTTTTCGCCAACGCCTGCGGCGTTGAGGTCAGTACCTCCATGATGAATGTGATCCTGCTGGCAAATGTGATCTTGTCCGTGGGCACCCCCGGCATCCCCGGTGGTGCAATCGCTTTGTTCGCCGCGCTGGCTACCATGGCGGGTCTCCCGGCTGGCGTGATGGGCGTTTATATCAGCATCAATACCCTATGCGATATGGGCGCTACCTGCGTGAACGTTATTGGCGATATGGCAGGCTGCGTGGTGCTGAAAGAGAAAATTAAGCTGGATGACTGACACAGTTCCCACAAAACAAAATAACAAGTTACATTTGGGCGGGCAGCAACGAAAAACAACTGCCCGCCTTTTTGCTGCCTGCTTTGCTTTCAGCGGAAAAAGATGCTAAAATAAAGCAGTTGAAAAATCACACCGGAAGGGGAGCACACAAAAACGCAAGATGGACGATAAAATAAAGAATACCTCAAAGCCCGGCGTGGCATATTATCATCTGCCGGGGCTGTTTGAATTTTATGGGCTGTACCGCATGTTCCTGCCGCTGTTCTATCATCACAGAGAATATTTTTACAACTGGTGCGCCATCGGCTCCATTTATGGGGCCCTGGGCGACTGCATCTGGGGTGGCGGCCGCACAAGTTTTGGCGTGCAGGACCCCGAAGATGTTATGGATCTGATGCGCGAATATGGGATATCCGCCCGGCTGACATTCAGTAACTCACTGCTGCGTGAAGAACACCTGGCGGACATAAAGTGCAACGCCCTGTGTAAGCTGTTTGAAAATAGCGGCGGCGCACAAAACGGCGTTATTGTCCATTCGGACTTGCTGCTCAGATATCTGGAAAGCCGTTATCCGGGGCTTTACTTTGTTTCATCTACAACCAAGGTGCTCACGGAATTCCCGCAGTTACAGGCGGAATTGAATCGGGATGACTTCCGCTATGTTGTGCCGGATTTCCGGTTAAATAAAGAATTTGAACAGCTGAACAACCTGCCCCAGCCCCAGAAAGATAAAGTGGAATTCCTTTGCAATGAATGCTGCTGGTTTGGCTGCAAGGACAGAAAGCGCTGCTATGAAAATGTAAGCCGTAAAAACCTTGGCGAAACCTGCCCCGACCACCGCTGCGCAGCCCCTGGCGCACAGGAAGGGTATCGCTTTTCAAAAGCAATGGACAACCCCGGTTTTATTGGCATCCAGGATATTCAAAATATCTATCTGCCCATGGGCTTTTCCAACTTCAAAATTGAGGGCCGCGGGCTTGGCAGTGCCTTAATTTTGGAGTTTCTGCTTTACTATATGACAAAGCCAGAATACCAGCTGCGCGTCCGCGAAGAAATTTATCTCAATAATATGCTAGACCTGTTCTGAATTTAAGAATTAAATGTCAGTTTAGCACAGAAAAATTCTGGAATCCTCTTGCTCTCATGCTACATGAGGGACGTATACGCAAAGTATCCCTTAAAAATAAAAAAGCAAATTGAAAGTGAGGCATGATGATCGAATGAATGATTTTGTTTATAACAGCGGCGTACGGATTATTATGCGATTGCGGAAAACTTGAACCGAACAGAATCCGAAAACCTGAACGGAAACCACATTTTTGCAGGCGGGATGGCACGATTTGCGATATAATAGACAGCATACAAATCGAAGAGAGGGGAATGTTTTGATGGAACTGCAAAAAGGCCGCCCGATGAATACTACGGGCAGATTGGCCAAAGAAACCCGTACCTATGATTTGCTGGATAGTCTTGGGATCGAATATAACCGCATTGACCATGCCCCGGCCATGACGATGGAAGTCTGCCAGGAAATTGACAAAACGCTGCAGGCGGTCATCTGCAAAAATCTTTTTCTTTGTAACCGTCAGGAAACCGCGTTTTACCTGTTGATGATCCCGGATACCAAGGTGTTCCACACCAAGGATCTATCCGCCCAGATCCACTCCGCGCGCCTGTCCTTTGCCAAGCCGGAATATATGGAAAAGTTCCTTGATATCACTCCCGGCTCGGTCAGTGTGCTGGGCCTGATGAACGATACCGAAAACCATGTGCAGCTTTTGATCGATGAAGATGTGCTGAACAGCGAATATGTGGGCTGCCACCCCTGCATCAATACTTCCAGCCTGCGCCTGCGCACAAAAGACCTGGTGGAAACCATTCTGCCCGCCATCCACCATGAATTTGTTCGGGTTAAACTGTAATTCCGAGGGGGTAAAGCAGAATGATTTTGATTATGGCAAAATGATGTGATGGCTTCGCCGATTTCTTACACATAAACCACTGTACAATCCAGAGTTATACCATATAGTGGTGCAACCGGCCAGGGAAGCTTTGCTTTTTTGAGTGATTCAAAAAGTGAAGTGTCCCTGGCATTCTTTTTGTCTTTTTCCATGCCTGCAGCAGGCAAAACTTACCGTAATACCGCGGTTGGTACCAGGGGACACACGGCCAAATGCCACATGCAGCACGCTGCCCCGCGCCGGAATGCGGCGTAACGTTAGCAGCCAACGGCATGGATGCGGCGCGCACTTTAACCTTGCTACTGACCACACCTCGTTTTATGAGCGTTACGGCTGGCAGTTTTACTGCATGGTGCAGGGCGATGGCGAGGAAGAGTCCTCGCGGCTGTATATCCATACGATGTAAAGCGTGTTATTGTTCGCTGTGCCCCGCAAGATGTCTGTAAGATGCGATGCCCTCATTGCGCCGAGGAAGAACCTGAACGATTTATCATCCTCCCCAATAAAAGCATAAACAAAAAGCGGCGTGAACCCAATCACGCCGCCTTTTTAATCGTTAATGCAGATGATAAATATCGGATCGTCCCAATTATACGAAAGCAAGCAATCTCTCTTAATACTCCGTCTTGCGGAACTTCAGGCTGCCGTTATCGCCCATTTCGTCCACAATGGCCAGGCTGGCCAGTTTGTAACCCTCGCGGCGCAGCTCGTCGCCGCCCGGCTGGAAGCCTTTTTCAATGCAGATGCCGATACCCGCCACACTGGCTCCGGCCTGCTGGCAGACATCCAACAGACCGCGCATGGCCTTGCCGTTTGCCAAAAAGTCATCCAGAATCAGCACACGGTCATTGGGACCAAGGAACTTCTGGGCCAGGGTGATATTGTAATCTTTGCCGTAAGTATAAGAATGTACCGTGGAAGTGTACACATCGCCATCAATGTTTTTGCTTTTGGCCTTTTTGGCAAACACCACGGGCACATCAAAGTGGCGGGCCGTCATGCAGGCAATCGCAATGCCGGATGCCTCAATAGTCAGGATCTTGTTTACTCCGTCATCCTTAAAAATGCGGTAAAACTCCTCGCCGATTTTATCCAGCAGGTCAACATCCAGCTGGTGGTTCAAAAAGCAGTCAACTTTCAGCACATTGCCCGGGCGGACCTGCCCATCGCGCAGAATGCGGTCTTCCAAAAGCTTCATCTTAAGATACCCCTTTCATATTTACAAACTATTATGCCTAATTCCGCCGCGTTTTTCAACCCTTAAAACCAGGTTTTTCATTTTTTTATTACAAACTTTGTCAATATGGTAGTTTGATAATATTTTGTAACCAAACTTTGTGCAAAACCGCCACAAAGGCTTTGGATTCCATCTGCAATTTATGCCGATATTCCGTATTGAAGATTTGCCAACTTAGCGGTATACTTTAGTTTAAATTACAGTTATGGGCTGTGCAACCCGTTCCGGCAGGCGCTTGCCCGCCGGAGGCTGTAAATCATTAGGAGGGAATAACAATGAACAAAAAGGTCATCAGTGCAATGCTGGCTGCTTCCATGGCTGTCAGTCTGGCCGCCTGCGGTTCCACCGCTACTTCCGAAGCTACTTCCGCTGTCTCTTCCGAGACTTCCAGCACCGTCGCTTCCGGCGAGTCCGCTGCTTCCGGCTCCTACACCGGCACCCCCATCAAGGTTGGCGGCATCGGCCCCATCACCGGTGCTGCTGCAACTTACGGCAATGCTGTTAAGAACGCCGAAGAACTGGCTGTCAAAGAGATCAACGCCGCAAACGGCAGCGATGTTTTTGACTGGAAGTTCGAGGACGATGAACATGATGCTGAAAAGAGCGTCAACGCTTACAACTCCCTGAAAGACTGGGGCATGCAGGTTCTGGCTGGCCCCGTTACTACCACCCCGACCCTGGCAGTTGCTGCTGAGAGCGTCAACGATAACATGTTCGTTCTGACCCCTTCTGCCTCTGCACAGACCGTTATCGAAACCGGCGACAATGTCTACCAGATCTGCTTCACCGACCCCAACCAGGGTGTTGCATCCGCTGACTACATTGCCGAGAACGCTCTGGCTACCAAGATCGGCGTCATCTATGACTCTTCTGACGCTTACTCTTCCGGCATTTACGCCAAGTTCAAGACCGAAGCTGAGACCAAGGGACTTGAGATCGTCACTGCTGAAGCTTTCACCAGCGACAACAAGAGCGACCTGTCCACCCAGGTTGCCAAGTGCCAGGAAGCTGGCGCTGAGCTGGTGTTCCTGCCCATCTACTACACCGAGGCTTCTCAGATCCTGACCACTGCCAACAAGACCGGCTATGAGCCCATCTTCTTCGGCTGCGATGGCATGGATGGCATCCTGGATGTTGAGGGCTTTGATACCTCCCTGGCTGAGGGCCTGATGCTGCTGACTCCGTTCGCTGCTGACGCTCAGGATGAAAAGACCCAGGCATTTGTTTCCGCTTACGTTGCCGCTTACGGCGAAACCCCGAACCAGTTCGCTGCTGACGCATACGACGTTATCTACAGCATGTACCAGGCAGTTCTGGAAACCGGCGTCACCGGCGATATGGATGCCAGCGAGATCTGCGAGCAGCTGAAGACCGGTTACACCAGCATGACCTTTGACGGCTTGACTGGTACCGGCATGACCTGGGATGCTTCCGGCGCTGTTTCCAAGGATCCTAAGGCTGTTGTGATCAAGGATGGCGCTTACGCCGCTATGTAATCTCTGCACAAAAGCAGGGAACCGCGTGCTGAAAAGCATGCAAAATTGAGTTTTGGCCAATGGGGGCTGCTGATTTACCATGTCAGCAGCCCCCATTTTGTTACGCGCAGAGAAAAAAGTGACAGAAAGTGCCTGTTTTAGCCAAAAATACGTACCTTTTGCGCTTTAAGGCATTGTACTGTACGGACAGATGTGTTAATATTATATACATATTTTGTTTTTCCGCTGTGCAATAATCAGGTGGCGTGCGTCGCCTTGGTGTGGAAGAACAAGGGAAAAAATAGAGTGAGGTGTTCTGCACAATGCAATTTCTATCCTATCTGATCAATGGCATCAGCTTGGGCAGTGTGTACGCGCTGATCGCATTGGGGTATACCATGGTTTATGGTATTGCCAAAATGCTGAACTTTGCCCATGGCGATGTCATCATGATTGGCAGCTATGTGATCTTTTTCGCATTCGGTTCGTTCGGGCTTAACCCCATTGTGTCGGTGCTGTTGTCCATGGTGGTGTGCACCATTCTGGGCATTACCATGGAGCGTGTGGCCTACCGCCCCCTGCGCGAAGCCCCGTCCCTGGCTGTTCTGATCACAGCCATCGGCGTTTCCTACCTGCTGCAGCAGGTGGCCCAGCTGCTGTGGACTTCCAACCCCAAGAACTTCAAGTCCGTTGTCAGCCTGCAGCCCATTAAATTGTTTGATGGCCAGCTGATCATCTCAGCCGAAACGCTGGTCACCATCCTGGCCTGCATCCTCATCATGGTTGTGCTCACCCTGTTCATCAACCACACTTCCGCCGGTCACGCTATGCTGGCTGTGTCCGAGGACCGCGGTGCTGCCCAGCTGATGGGCATTAACGTCAATGCCACGATTTCTCTGACTTTCGCCATTGGTTCTGCGCTGGCCGCAGTTGCCGGTGCCCTGATGTGTTCCTCTTACCCGACTTTGATGCCCACCACCGGCGCAATGCCCGGCATCAAGGCATTCGTGGCAGCGGTTTTTGGCGGCATCGGCTCCATCCCCGGTGCTTTCCTGGGCGGTATCCTGCTGGGTATCATCGAAAACCTCAGCAAGGCTTACATCTCCACCCAGCTGTCCGATGCCATCGTGTTTGTTGTTCTGATCGTTGTGCTGATCGTCAAGCCTACCGGCCTGCTCGGCAAAAAGGTCAACGTGAAAGTGTAAGGTGAGGATCATGGCATTAACAAAATGGAACCAAGTGAAAAAAAGCACCAAAAGTAATTTTATCACCTTTAGCATCGTCATTGGGTTTTACATTGTCGTTCAGCTGCTGGCAGCCGCCGGTGTGCTGACCAACTCTTTCTCCGGCCAGCTGGTGCCCATCTGCGCTTATGTGGTCATGGCTGTTTCGCTGAACCTCGTTGTCGGCTTTTTGGGTGAGCTGAGCCTCGGTCATGCCGGTTTTATGAGCGTTGGCGCGTTTTCCGGCACGCTGGTCTGGGTCAGCCTGTATGATGTGGCCCCGCACTGGCTGGCGCTGATCCTGGCCTTTGTTGTGGGCGGCGCTATGGCCGGTATCTTCGGCGTCATCGTTGGTGTTCCCGTTCTGCGCCTGTCCGGCGACTATCTGGCCATCGTTACCCTGGCATTTGGCGAGATCATCAAAAATATTATGAACGCCGTTTACCTGGGCGTGGACGACAGCGGCCTGCATTTCTCCCTTAAAGATGCCGCTTCGATGAACATGGCCGAGGATGGCAAGATCCTGATCAACGGCGCCATGGGCATTACCGGCATCAAAAAGACTTCCACCTTTACCATGGGCATTATTCTGGTGCTTATCACGCTGGTGGTTGTGCTCAACCTGATCCGCTCCCGCGCTGGCCGCGCTATCTCCGCTATCCGCGATAATGAGATTGCTGCCAAGAGCATCGGCATCAATATCACCCGCTATAAGCTGATGGCTTTTGTACTGTCCTCCGTATTTGCCGGCATGGCAGGCGTGCTGTACAGCTTGAACTATTCTTCTTTGGTTGCCAAAAAGTTTGATTACAACACCTCCATCAACATTCTGGTCTTTGTGGTTCTGGGCGGCATCGGCAGCATCCGCGGCTCCGTGATTGCAGCGGCCATCCTGACCGTTCTGCCCGAAATGCTGCGCGGCCTGAACGATTACCGCATGCTGATCTATGCTATCGTTCTGATTGTCATGATGATCTTTACCCGCAGCCCCAAGCTGGTGGCATGGCGCAAAGAAGTGGCTGAAAAAATCACCGAGAAATTCCCGATTTTAAAGCTGAACAAATTCCTAAAGGATAAAAGCAAAAAGGAGGCGGCATAAATGGCACTGCTGGAAGTCAGTAACCTTGGCATTGCGTTCGGCGGCCTGCAAGCCGTTTCGCAGCTGGACCTTAAAATCGAAAAAGGCCATCTGTATGGCCTGATCGGCCCCAACGGCGCGGGCAAAACCACCGTGTTCAATATGCTGACCGGTGTGTATAAGCCCACCGAGGGCAACATTGTGCTGGATGGCAACGATATTACCGGTGCCACCCCGGAAGCCATCAGCAAGGCGGGCATTGCCCGCACGTTCCAGAACATCCGCCTGTTTAATGATATGACAGTTCTGGATAACGTCAAGGTCGGCCTGCACAACCAGGTTGTTTACGGCATGTGGACCGGTATCCTGCGCTTGCCGTCTTTCCGTGAGAAAGAGCACGAGATGGACCGCCGTGCTATGAAGCTGCTGAAAATTTTTGACCTGGATGCGGAGGCTAACTATAAAGCCAGCCAACTGCCCTACGGCAAACAGCGCAAGCTGGAAATTGCCCGCGCCCTGGCTACCAACCCGAAACTGCTGCTGCTGGATGAGCCCGCAGCCGGTATGAACCCCAACGAAACCGAAGAACTGATGAACACCATCCACAGCGTGCGCGACCAGTTCGGCGTTGCCATCCTGCTCATAGAGCATGATATGAACTTCGTTATGGGTATCTGCGAGGAGATCACCGTGCTGGACTATGGCCGTGTGATTGCCCGCGGCGACGGCAAAACCATCCGCAATAACCCCAAGGTCATTGCGGCCTATCTGGGAGGTGACGACTAATGGGTGAGCTGCTTTCGGTTAAAAATATCAATGTTTATTACGGTTCCATCCACGCCATCAAGGATGTTTCGTTCCATGTGGACGAAGGAGAAATCGTTACTCTGATCGGTGCAAACGGTGCTGGCAAAACCACCACCATGCACGCCATCTCCGGCCTGCTCAAGCTGGCCAGCGGCGAGATCACCTATGACGGTAACCTGATCAGCAAGATGGAAGCCCACAAAATCGTCCGCCTTGGTCTGGCCCAGGTGCCGGAGGGCCGCCGTGTATTCAGCGGCCTGACTGTGCAGCAGAACCTTTCCATGGGTGCTTATACCCGCCACGATGGTAAGGATGCCATCCAGAGCGATTACGACATGGTGTTTGACCTGCTGCCCCGCCTGAAAGAGCGCCGCAACCAGCCCGCCGGAACTCTTTCCGGCGGCGAACAGCAGATGCTGGCCGTGGGCCGCGCTCTGATGGGAAAGCCGAAGATGATTTTGATGGATGAGCCGTCCATGGGTCTGTCCCCGCTGTTGGTAAAGGAAATTTTTGCCATCATCCGGGAGGTAAACAAGCAGGGCATTACGATTCTGCTGGTGGAGCAGAACGCCAAGATGGCGCTGGCCATCTCTGACCGTGCCTACGTGCTGGAAACCGGCACCATCACGCTTTCTGGCGATGCGCAGGAGCTGCTGAACGACACTCGCGTCAAAAAAGCCTATTTGGGGCAGTAAGGAGGAAGTGTTATGTATCCGAACTATCCCTACTTTGCCGTGGCCATTACCCGCACCTGCGGGTCGGGCGGCGGCAGTTACATCGGCAAAAAGCTGGCGCAGGATTTTGATATTGATCTGTATGACCGCAAACTGCTGCGCCTGGCAGCCGAGGACAGCGGCATCAATGAAAAAATCTTTGCCGCCGCCGATGAAAACACCAAAAAAACGCTGCTATACCGTGTTTCGCGGCATATCTACGACGGCAGCGTCATCCCGCCGGAGAGCGGCAATTTCATCAGCGACCAGAACCTTTTCAACTATCAGGCCAAGGTCCTGCGGGAGCTGCTGAACGAGGAAAGCTACATCTGCGTGGGCCGCGCGGCGGATTTTGTGCTGAAAGACAAACCCAATGTGCTGACCGTCTACATCGACGCGCCCTATGAGGACCGCATTGAGCGGGAGATGAAGCTCCAGGGCATCGGACGCAGCCAGGCCATCCACTACATTGATAAGCTCGACCACTATCGGGAAAGTTACTACAAGTATCATACGGGCCGCCAGTGGAAGCGTGTGGAAAATTACGACCTCTGCCTGGACAGCGCGGCGATTGGGTTGGATAACTGCGTGGAGGTCATCAAGAAAGTTATTGAACTGAAATTTGGGGTAAAGTGCCCGCGGTAAAAAGCAACAGGGGAGGAAAGACTTATGGAAGCACTGGCCTATTATGACGGAAAAATCGGCACACCGGAGGAACTGACAGTTCCCTTCAATGATCGTGTGCATTTTTTCGGTGACGGTGTATACGACGCCACTGTCGGCGCAAACGGCAAGGTCTACCTGATGCAGGACCACCTTGACCGCTTTTACACCAGCGCCAGGGCATTGGATATCCACATCCCGATGCCGAAAGACGAGCTTGGCAGACTGCTGACCGACCTGCTGGCCAAAGTAGACGGTACAACGCATTTTGTTTACTGGCAGGTCACCCGCGGCGTCGAGACCCGCAACCACGTCTACGCCGAGGACCTGCCCGGCAAGCTGTGGGTGTCCATCCGCCAGAACCATTTGAACGACCCGGATGTGCCCATCAAGCTCAACACCGAGGAAGACACACGCTTTTATCACTGCAACATCAAGACGCTGAACCTGCTGCCCAGCGTCGCAGCGGCGCAGCACGCAAAGCGCATCGGCGTGCAGGAGACGGTGTTCCACCGCGGTGACATCGTGACCGAGTGCGCCCACTCCAACGTGTCGATTCTGAAGGATGGCGTATTTTATTCGCATCCAAACGATGAATTTATCCTGCGCGGTATCGCCAAGACCCACATGATCCAAGCGTGCTACCGCCTGGGCATTACAGTCATGGAAAAATGCTTTACGCTGGATGACCTGCGCAACGCCGATGAGATCATCGTGACGTCGTCCTCCAACTTCTGCCTGCACGCCTGCGAGGTGGACGGCAAGCCCGCGGGCGGCAAAGACCCCGCCACGCTGAAAGCGATTCAGAACGAGGTCCTGCGCGAATACTACGCCTACACCGGCAAAACAACCGTTGTAGACTGAAACGGGGGTGGGAAGGATGACCCGTGACGAACTGGAAAAGCGCAACGTGGGCGAAAATCTCGATGCTTTGATGAATCTTGACCCTCGCGGCTACGGTGTCTGCCGCATTTTGTACGCGGGCAGCCGCGCCTATACCGGTGAACCTCTGACGATGCACGCGGCGCAGGTGCTGTGCGATGCGGTAAAAGAGAACGATCTGGTGTACATTATTACCGGATTCGTCCTGCTGCCGCATAAAGTGCCCGAGATGGACGGCACGGTCAGTTCCATGCTGCTGGCGCGCGCGTTGGTGATGGCGTTCGGTGCAAAGCCGGTCATCGTATGCCCTGCCGACAGCGTCCAGGCCATTGAAAAGTGCGCCGCCGTCGTTGGTCTGCATATCTATGAAGACCTCGACATCGTGCAGACGCTGCCTTTAAGCATGGGGGTCGCGGCCTTTACCAAAAACCTGGCCGACGCCCCGGCCCAGGCTGCCGAGCTGGCTGCCCGCAAGCCAGCAGCAGTCGTCTCTGTCGAAGCCTGCGGTGCGAACGCCCTGGGGGTCTGTCACAATGCCGTCGGGCTGGACGTGACCGCCTTGCAGGCCCGCAGCGATGTGCTGTGGGAAAAGCTGCGCACCGACGGTGTGCCGAATATCGCCATCGGTGACCTGGGCAATGAGATCGGCATGGGCACGATTGCCGACCACATCAAAAAATATGTGCCGTTCACCGACAGGGGCGAGTGCCAATGCGGCTGCGGCGGGGGCATATTAAGCGCCACCAGGACTGACAACATTATCACGGCCACCTGCTCCGACTGGGGCTGCTACGGCTTGATGGCCGCGCTGGCGTATCTCAAAAAAGATATGGAGATTCTGCACCACGAGGACATGGAGTCCGAGGTCATGCGGGTGGCGGCACGCAACGGGTTTATTGATATGACGGGCTCACTGCTGCCGGGCATTGACGGATTCAGCACGCGCATGAATGTCGGTATCGTCAGTCTGATGCGCCAGTGCACGGCCTACGCGGTACGGTACTCCCACAAGTCTGATCACTGGTTCGGCCCTGTGTTGGCAAAGCACTTCTTTGACTGACTATTATAGAAGGAAGGGGGCAGCGGTCATGCTGCCGTTTACGGTACACCCGGTTGGGGACTGCGCCCTGCTGGCGGGATTCACCCAGCGCATTGCACCGGAGATCGGCGCGGCGGTGGCGGCACTGAACAGCCGCGTTTTGGCGGCCAAGCTGCCCGGCGTGACCGAGACAGTGCCCGCTTTTGCGTCGCTGCTGGTGGTGTATGATCCGCTTGTGACCGACTATGACACGCTGGCGGCAGCCCTGCAAGGGCTGCGTGACGCTGACGGCGCGGACACCGCGGCGGTGGAGGGGAGGCTGGTCACGATCCCCGTATGCTACGGCGGCGATTTCGGCCCCGACCTGCCCTTTGTGGCAAAGCACGCGGGGCTGACCGAAGCAGAAGTCATCGCGCTGCACACCGGGCGGGAATACCGCATTTATATGCTGGGGTTCCTGCCGGGGTTCCCGTACCTGGGCGGGCTGGACGAACGATTGTTTACCCCGCGGCTAAACACACCGCGCACGGCCATCCCGGCCGGGGCGGTGGGCATCGGTGGCGAGCAGACCGGCATTTACCCTATTGCCAGCCCGGGCGGCTGGCAGCTCATCGGCCGCACGCCGCGCAAACTGTTTGACCCGGAATCGGGCGCACTGCCCTACACGGCGGGGGACCGCATAAAATTTGAACCCATCACCGCGGCGGAATTTGCAGCCCTGGCGGTAAAGGAGGGCACGGCATGAGCATCACCGTACTGGACCCCGGCCCGCTTACAACTGTGCAGGATGCGGGCCGCGTGGGCTATGCTGCCCAGGGCTACCGCAGCTGCGGCGCAGCGGACGGATACGCTTACCGTCTGGGCAATGTGCTGGTCGGCAACGACCCGGGGGCAGCCGTGCTGGAATGCACCCTGCGCGGCGCGGCCCTGCGGTTTGAAACGGATACCGTCTTTGCTCTGACGGGGGCCGAAAGCCCTGCTGCGCTGGACAGTACGCCCGTACCCTATTACGCACCGCTGCTTGCCAAAGCAGGCAGTGTGCTGCAGATGGGGGCGGCAAAAACAGGACTGCGCAGCTATCTGGCCGTGGGCGGCGGCATTGCCACCCCGCCCGTGCTGGGCAGCCGCGCCACCGATGTAAAATGCGGCATCGGCGGCTTGGAGGGCCGCAAGCTGACCGCGGGCGATACCCTGCCCATAGGCTCATGTGATACCGCCGCGCTGTGGCAGACTATCACTGCCAAACGGCTGGACCGTCCTTTGCGGGACAAGGCTGTGTGCGGCGGGCTGCACCCCATGCGCGTGCAGGGGACGCAGATGCTGCCGCTGCTGCGCGCCGTACCCGGCCCGCAGGACGCCGCTTTTACCGTGCAGGGCCGGCAGGATTTTATCCACGGTATCTATACCCTGACGCCGGACTGTGACCGTATGGCCTGCAAGCTGGCGGGCACGCCGCTGCAAATGCGCCGCGGCGCGGATATTCTCTCCGACGGTATTGTGCCCGGGTCGGTGCAGGTCTCCGCCGACGGGCAGCCCATTGTCATGCTGGCCGACCACCAGACCACGGGCGGCTATGCCAAAATTGCCACGGTGATTTCTGCCGACTTGCCCGCGCTGGCGCAGCTCCGCCCCGGGCAGCGGGTATGCTTTACCTTTGTGACGCCGTCCCGGGCCGTGCAGGCGGCCCGGCAGCAGGCGGCCCTGTGGCAGCGGGTAAGAGATCGCTTGTAAAAGAAGGTGCACGTTATGAACTATTCCGCATTTCCCCCGGCTGAGATTCGGGCGCTGATCCGCGCGGGCAAGCTGGATGCCCCGACCACAGGCTGCTGCGACGGCTACGCCCAGGGCAATCTGGTGGTGCTTCCCAAGGCACTGGCGTGGGATTTCCTGCTGTTCTGCCAGCGCAACCCCAAGGCCTGCCCGCTGCTGGAAGTGGCCGATGCCGGGGAGCGCAGCTTCTCCCAATTTGCCCCGGGTAGCGATATTGCGCAGGACATCCCGCGCTACCGCATCTACCGAAACGGCGAATTGACCGAAGAAACCACCGATGTGGTGCGCTATTTTGAGGAACGGTCCGATTTGGTCAGCTTCCTCATCGGGTGCAGCTTCTCCTTTGAGTCGGCGCTGCTGGACGCGAACATCCCGGTGCGCCAGATCGAGGAAGGCGTCAATGTGCCGATGTACAACACCAACATCCCCTGCACGCCCGCGGGGATGTTCAGCGGAAATATGGTCGTCAGTATGCGTCCGATTCCCCACGCGCAGGTGCCTGCGGCGGTAGCCATCACGGCGGGCATGCCCCGCGTGCACGGTGCGCCGGTGCAGATCGGCACGCCGGAAGCCATCGGCATCACCGATCTGGCCCACCCTGATTACGGCGATGCCGTGACGATTCGTCCGGGCGAAACACCGGTTTTCTGGCCCTGCGGGGTCACGCCCCAGGCCGTGGTCATGCACTCGAAGCCGGAATTCTGCATCACGCACGCGCCGGGGTATATGTTTGTGACCGACGTAAAAAACACACTGCTGAAATACTAAGGGGGATGTTGCAATGCCGTCCATTGATTTAAACTGCGACCTGGGCGAGAGTTTCGGCGCGTACACCATCGGCATGGATGCCGAAATTTTGCCCTATGTGACCAGCGCGAACATCGCCTGCGGGTTCCACGCGGGCGACCCGTCCGTGATGCGAAAGAGCGTTCTGCTGTGCAAAAAGTACGGCGTGCAGGTGGGTGCACACCCGGGTCTGCCGGATTTGCAGGGCTTTGGCCGCCGCAGAATGGCAATTTCCCCCGCCGAAGCCGAGGCCGACGTGATGTACCAGATCGGTGCGCTGAAGGCATTTTGCGACGCGGCGGGCGTACCGCTGCACCACGTCAAACCCCACGGCGCGCTGTACAACATGGCCGCCAGGGATCCGGTGCTGGCGGCGGCCATCTGCCGCGCTGTGCAGGCTGCAGCTCCCGGTGCTGTGCTGCTGGCTCTCTCCGGCAGCGAGATGGTCAAGGCCGCAAACGCCATCGGACTGCCCGTTGCCAGCGAGGTATTTGCAGACCGCGGCTACCAGGCCGACGGCAGCCTTGTGCCACGCGGCGCCCCCGGCGCAATGATCGAGGACGAGGATACCGCCATTGCGCGGGTCTTGCAGATGGCGGCGCAGGGTACCGTACAGGCCGACGACGGCAGCACCGTAACCCTGCAGGCCGATTCCGTCTGCGTCCACGGCGACGGCCCCAAAGCCCTCGCCTTCGTGCAAAAAATCTCCGCCGCCCTCCTTGCCGCAGGGACAGCAGTTGCAGCATTTTGATTGTAGGCAGAAAGCAAGATGGGGAATGAACCTATCGGAAGAAGATAAAGCAGCGCTAAGCGGCAGGAACTTTTTGTCAATAAAAATACCGTTGTATCGAGTGATACAACGGTTGAATAATTTGAATGCAGCCTTGATGTGTTTAGGCAGCGGATCCTGCACGGAGGACGAGCCGACACCATAGCACGAAGGCTGTTTTCATTCCGGCAGACGTCCGTACAGTTCCATTTCACTGTGCAGCTTTTTGGCCAGCCTTGTGTTAAAGACACCGGGTTCGGCACGCCAGCACCAGTTGCCGCCCAGAGTGGACGGCGTGTTCATGCGGGATTCATGCCCAAGGCCCAGCAGATCCTGTGCCTGCACGACAGCCAGATCGGCAGCACTGGACCAGATGCCGCGCATCATGCCCCAGTGATAGCCCTCTTTCTTCGTCAGATTCAGGTAGCGCACGGCGCGCGCCACGTCCTCAGGGGCGGCGGTTTCCATCCAGCCGTTCACAGGCTCGTTGTCGTGGGTGCCTACATAGGCAATACAGTTCTTTGGGTAGCTGTGGGGGCGGTAATCGCCGCCGTCACGGCTGTCAAAGGCAAACTCCAGCACTTTCATGCCGGGATAGCCGCATTGCTTCAGCAGGGCAGTGACATCTTCCGTCAGGAATCCCAAATCCTCGGCGATGATGCGCGGGCTGCCCAGCTTTTTCTTTATGGCAGCAAACAGCGCATAGCCGGGGCCTTCGCGCCAGCGGCCGTTCCGGGCGGTTGCTTCCCCGTAGGGGATAGCATAATAGCCCGCAAATCCGCGGAAGTGGTCAATGCGAACCACATCATAGATGCTGCACATGTGTTTGATGCGCCGCACCCACCATGCGTAGCCGGTCTTGGCCATGGAGTCCCAGTCGAACAGCGGGTTGCCCCACAGTTGGCCTGTGGCGGAGAAACCGTCCGGCGGGCAGCCTGCCACCTCGGTAGGCAGCAGGTTCTCGTCGAGCTGGAACTCCTGCGGGCAGCTCCACACATCGACGCTGTCCAGCGCCACATAGATGGGAAGGTCGCCGATAATGCGGATTTCCTGCCGGTTGGCGTAGTGCTTCAGCGCCTGCCACTGGCTGTAGAACATAAACTGTACAGCCTGCCAGAACGCCACATCGTCGGCGTACTGCTGCCGGGCTGCTGCCAGGGCAGCGGGCTCACGGCGCCGCAGCGGTTCTTCCCATTCCAGCCAGCAGGCCCCGTTGTGGGCGTCCTTCAGCGCCATGAACAGCGCGTAGTCGGGCAGCCAGAAGTCGTTTTCCTTCACAAAGCGGCGGTAGTCGGCACCGGGCTTTGCCAGCAGACGTTTGGCAGCACAGCGCAGCACTGCGTAGCGCTTTTCGTACATGACGCCGTAGTTGATGCAGTCGGGGGTGCATTCCCAGTCGATGGACGCATATTCCTCCGGCAGCAGCAGTCCCTGCTTTGCCAGATCGTCCAGATCGATAAAATACGGGTTGCCCGCAAAGGTCGAGAACGACTGATAGGGACTGTCGCCGTAGCTGGTGGGGCAGACGGGCAGAATCTGCCAGTATGCCTGCCCGGCCTTGACCAAAAAGTCCACAAAGCTACGCGCGGCTGCACCCATGGTACCAATACCGTAAGGCGAGGGCAGACTTGAAATGGGCATTAGAATGCCGCTTGCTCTCATCAGAGAACCCCTCTTTCTTTTGATAGTAAGCAGCCGGGATGTCTTTCCTTCACAGTTCGCGCACGCTTTCTCCTTCGGTCAGATCGAAGGAGACGATCTCGTGCACGGCATTGCCGGGTTTTTGGATGTTGTGGAGCAGGATCCGCGCCGAACGCCGCGCCAATTGCTCCATATTCTGCCGGATGGTCGTCAGCCGGGGCACACTGTACTGTCCCAGCGCGATGCCGTCAAAACCTGTGACGGAAATATCCTGCGGCACACACAGCCCGTGATCCCGCAGCGCACGAATTGCGCCGAGCGCCATCAGGTCGGACATGGCAAACACTGCCGTAATGTCGGGGCTGTGCTTTAAGAGATACTCCATTGCCTCATACCCGCTGGAAAGCGAGAACCGCGCATACGCATACTGCTTTTCCATGTCAAACGGCAGACCAAGGCGCAGCATAGCACCCTGACAGCCGGCCAGACGGGCGAGACTTGGACGGGAAAGATTGGGCTTGCCGCCGATGATTCCGATGCGGCGGTGCCCCTTTTTGTACAGATATTCGATCATCGTGTCCGATGCAGCCATATCGTCTACGGACACACTGGACAAATTGCGGATGCGCAGGGATGCCGCGCTGTTTGTCAGCAGCAGGCAGGGGATACCCAGTGCCTCCAACTCCGGCGTGAAGTATTCCGGATTTGAGCCGAGAAACAATATACCATGGGGTTTGCGCTCTGTGCAGATGCGTCGGGCCTGCGCAACCTCGTTGGCTTCCTCGTCAATATAGTAGACCGTCGCAACGTAGCCGCTTTCCTCAATGATCTGCTGCAGCGGCTCCAAAATGCCGGCAAACAGCATATTCTGGGTGCCCTTCACAATCAGTGCGATCCCATCGTTGGTCTGCTGCTTCAGATGCTTGGCGTTGGCATTCGGTTCATAATTGTGGCGGTTTACGATTTCCAATATTTTTTGACGGGTTTCTGCACTGACGCCGGGGGCGTTATTTAAGGCTCGTGAGACGGTCCCGACCGCATAGCCGGACTCCCGCGCGATGTCTTTGATGGTCATTTGCCAATCCTCTTTCTTGAAGAAGTGTCAAATTTACCCCTTGACAGCACCGGCGACCACGCCATCGATAATATATTTCTGGCAGATCAGGTACAGCACGATAACAGGCAGCACCGTAATCATGATGCAGGCCATCATGGGTGCCATCTCCACCTTGCCGTAGCTGCCGCGGAAATACTGGATCGCCATAGGAATCGTGCGGAAGGTCTTGATGTCCAGCACCAGCGTGGGCAGCAGATAGTCGTTCCAGACCCACATGGTTTCCAAAATGGCGGTAGAGATCATCGTCGGCTTCAAAATCGGGCAGACGACCTTGAAGAAAATCTGGATGGGATTGCAGCCGTCGATCATAGCGGCTTCTTCAATAGCAATCGGCATGGATTTTACAAAGCCGGTGAACATGAACACCGCAAGTCCCGCGCCGAAGCCCAGATAGATGATGCAGATGTTGTAGGGGTTATTCAGCTTTAAGGTATCAGCGGTTTTTGCCAGTGTGAACATGACCATCTGGAAGGGAACAATCATGCTGAATACGCACAGATAGTACATACCTTTGGACAAGGTGTTCTGCACACGGGTGATATACCATGCGCACATGGAGCAGCACAGCAAAATCAGTGCCACAGACGAAACCGTGATCACTAAACTATACCAGAAAGAGGACAAAAAGTCCATTTCCTGAATGCCATAAATGTAGTTTTTCAGGCCGACGAAGGTCTCGGCGTTCGGCAGCTCAAAGGCATGGCTCGTCGTGATGGCGCGCTCGGTCTTGAGGGAGTTCATCAAAATCATGAACACCGGGTACAGCCAGGCGATGCACAGGATCGTGAACAGAACGGACAGTACCGCGTTGATGCGGCGGTCTTTTTTAGTAGCACCCATTATGCCTGCACCTCCTTAGAGCGGGTAAAATGCAGCTGGAGCAACGAAATAACGACCACAAACAGGAAGAAAACGACGGCCTTGGCCTGACCGATGCCCTTCCACTGGGGTCCGGAGCGTGCGTAGAACGTGTCGTAGATGTTGTAGGCCAGCATCATAGACTGCTTTGCAGGCTCACCGGCCGTCAGCGAGAGGTTCTGGTCGAACAGCTTGAAGGAGTTCGTCAGCGTCAGGAATGTGCAGATCGTCACGCTGGGCATGACCATCGGGATTTTGATTTTGAACAAAATCTGGCTGCTTGTTGCACCGTCAATGCGTGCGGCCTCCACCAGATCCACCGGCACATTCTGCAAACCGGCAATATAGATGATCATCATGTAGCCGATCTGCTGCCAGCACATAAGGATGATCAACCCCCAGAAGCCGTAGGTGGCATTCAGCGCCAGCAGCGACTTACCCCAGGAGGACAGCAGACCGTTGAGCAGGATCTGCCAGATATAGCCCAGCACGATGCCGCCGATCAGGTTCGGCAGGAAGAAGATGGTGCGGAAAGCGTTGGTGCCGTGCATACCGCGGGTGAGAAGCAGCGCGATGGCAAAGGCCAGCACGTTGATCAGCAGGGTGGACACGACGGTGAACGCCGCTGTGAACCAGAACGCATGGGTGAAGGTGTTATCCGACCAAATCATTGCGTAGTTGCTTAAGCCCACAAACTGCACATTTTTGACGGTGGTGAACTTGCAGAACGACAGCCCTGCACCCCAGATAAACGGCCAGACAAAGCCGATGATAAAGGCGATGAGGGTCGGCAGTACGAAAACAGGCCAATAACGTCGAATGGCTTTTTCCATAAGTATGCTCCCTTTGTTGTAATTTTTGTTTTCTGCAAAAGAAGCGGGGCGGGCGAAACCGCCCGCCCCGCTAACCGGTAATACTAGGTAAGGAGAAAAAGCTTTCAGTGTAGAGAAAACAATCTTATGTTATGCAGCAGCGTTCAGAGCGGCCTCAGATGCCCAGCCATCGACGAAAGCGGTGACGACATCATCCCAGCTGCCGGTACCGGCGGCGTAAGCGGTCAGAGCAGAACCAACACCGTTCTTCCAGTTCTCGGAAGGCATGGTGGAGAAGTTCCAAGCCACAGGGGTCTTGCCGGCGGCGGTCATTTCCTTATCGGCCTTGACGAAGACGTTGGGGGACTCGACAGCATTCTTGAAGGGGATAACGAAGCCCATGTCGTTAGCCATGGCCTTGGTGCCCTCGTCAGAGGAAACGCACCAGTACATGAAGTCGAGCGTTGCGTTGATGTCGTCCTCGCTGGCTTCCTTGTTGACGCACCAGTAGTTCTCAGTGCCGGTGCACAGGCCCTGGTTGGCTTCATCGCCGACGCCAATGTAGATGGGCAGCATGGTCAGATCGTCATCGGTGAAGGGCTTGCCGTCGCCGACGAGGTTGGTGTACTCCCAAGAACCATTCTGGAAGAAGACAGCCTCATCGTTCAGGAACTCGTTGCGGCTGTCGTCGCCGGTCTTGCCAGCCAGTTCAGTAGGATCGCAGGTGGAGTTGTTGATGTACAGGTCGAAGATATTCTTGTAGTTGTCGAGATAGGTGCCCTTGATGGCGTCGGTGTTGTCGATGCCGTCCTCCTGATACTCGAAGTAGATGGGCAGGTTGGCCAGATGGGTCTTGTAGCGCCAGTCAGAGGAGCCGTCCATACCGGCGGAGGTGAAGGCAGAGAAGCCCAGCTCGTCCTTGCGGGCGGTGATGTCCTCGGCCACCTTCTTCAGGTCGTCGAAGCTCTTGATGTCGTCAACGCTGTAGCCGGCCTTTTCCAGCAGGGTCTTATTGGTGATCAGGCCGTAGCTTTCGATAACGTAGCCGATGCCCAGCATCTGGTCGCCGTCTTTCAGGGCGTAGGTGTCACTGGTCAAATCGCCTGCGATCTTGGTCCCGCTCAGGTCGTAGCAATAGTCCTTCCAGTTGGCCAGACCGACAGGGCCGTTGACCTGGAACAGGGTGGGCGCATCGCTCTTGGCCATCTCGCTCATCAGGGTGGTCTCATACTGGCCGGAGGCGGCGGTCACGACGGTGACGGGAACACCGGTCTCCTCGGTGTACTTCTTGGCCAGATTCTGCCAGGCTTCGTCCTGCTCGGGCTTGAAGTTCAGGTAGTAGACCTTGCCGGCTGCATCAGTGGTCGCCTCGGTAGAAGCGGCAGTGGATTCAGCCTTGGATTCGGTGCTGGTACTGGTAGAGGAAGCAGCCGTAGAGGAGCTGCCGCCGCAGCCTGCCAGCAGACCCGCAGCCATAGCAGCTGCCAGAGTCATCGAGAGTGTCTTTTTTGCGTTCATGTTTTTTCCTCCTTCTTAAGAAAAACAATGATTTGCAAGGGTGTTGATTTGTTTCGTCGGAAACGTTTCCGTTTCGGATTGATCTTATAATACACCTTTCCGGCGCAATAATCAATCGTTTTTTGCGATTTACTGCAAAATCGGCCTGATGCACAAATTTGCACCCCCTGTTTTTGTGGAAATGTTCCAAAAATAGTGACAAATTTAGCGGAAACGATTCCGCAGCCGTGCAACAAGCTTTGAGAATTGCAGGAAAACCCCTCTATAAATTATTTTTCACCAAAATATTGACACAGCAATTTTGTCATGTTATACTTTCTTAGATTTTGAAAGACGAATCGAGTTTGTAAGAGTTTTTCAAAGCAATTTACCTACGGACCGCCCATCGGGGGCTAAGGCCATACGGACAGCCGGGTCCACTGCCGATCGGCAACTTTGGTTGCCTTATTGATTGAGTTAAAAGCTCAAATTTTATAAGTTGGTTCCTTTACAACCATGAAATTGCACGTTTTGGTGTGCAGACTTGTGAAACGGTCAATAAAGAGTAGTAAAAGTGTAATTGCTATATAGACTCTGACACGCTCAGCCTTTTTGAATCATGCAGGACGCTCTCCCGGTGTGGTACCGGGGGTATTCGACCTGTGCAAAAATACGCTGGATTCAAACGCAAGTCTGCACGTATGTGCACGGCTTGCGTTTTTTATTTTGCAAGGGGACCGCGAACGGAGGTAAAAATGAACGGAGAAGCAAAGCGCACCCGGCTGGACCAGCGCCGCGCACCCATCCATGAAGCGCTGGAAAACTTCCGCCGTATGCGCGTCGTGCCCTTTGACGTGCCGGGCCACAAGCGCGGGCGCGGCAACCCGGAGCTGACCGCGTTTCTGGGCCAGCAGTGCGTCGGCGTGGACGTCAACAGCATGAAGCCGCTGGACAATCTCTGCCACCCGGTTTCGGTCATCCGCGAGGCCGAGGAGCTGGCCGCCGATGCGTTCGGCGCGGCACACGCCTTTTTAATGGTGGGCGGCACGACCAGCTCGGTACAAAGCATGGTACTGACCGCCTGCAAGCGCGGGGATGAGATCATTCTGCCGCGCAACGTGCACCGCAGCGTGCTGAACGCGCTGGTGCTCTGCGGTGCGGTGCCGGTCTACGTCAACCCGGAGGTGGACAACCGCCTCGGAATCAGTCTGGGCATGAAGCGGGAGCAGGTGGCCAAGGCCATTGCCGAGCACCCCAACGCCGTGGCCGTGCTGGTGAACAACCCCACCTACTACGGCATTTGCAGCGACCTGCGCGCCATTGTGCGGATGGCCCACGACGCCGGGATGCTCTGCCTGGCCGACGAAGCCCACGGCACACACTTCTATTTTGGCGGCGGGCTGCCTGTCTCTGCCATGGCGGCGGGCGCAGATATGGCCTCCGTCTCGATGCACAAGAGCGGCGGCAGCCTGACCCAGTCCAGTCTGCTGCTGACCGGCCCCAATGTCCACGCGGGCTATGTGCGGCAGATCATCAACCTGACCCAGACGACGTCCGGCAGTTACCTGCTCATGTCGAGCCTTGATATTTCCCGCCGCAATCTCGCATTGCGCGGGCGGCAGGTGTTCCATCAGGTGGCCGATATGGCCGAGTACGCCCGCGAGGAGATCAACGCCGTGGGCGGGTACTATGCCTTCGGCAAGGAGCTTTGCAACGGAAACTCAGTTTTTGACTTTGATACGACAAAACTCAGCGTCCACACGCTGGACATCGGTCTTGCGGGCATTGAGGTCTATGACATCCTGCGCGACGAGTACGACATTCAGATCGAGTTTGGCGACATCGGCAATATACTGGCTTATCTCTCCATCGGTGACCGCCCGCAGGAGGTCGAGCGCCTTGTCAGCGCACTGGCCGAAATCAAACGCCGCTACCACACCGACGGTGCGGGCCTGTTGAGCCAAGAGTACATTGACCCCGAGGTCGCCGCCAGCCCGCAGGAAGCGTTCTACGCCCCCAAGAAGAGCCTGCCCCTGCGCGAGACCGAGGGCATGGTATGCAGCGAGTTCGTCATGTGCTACCCACCGGGCATCCCGATTCTGGCCCCGGGCGAGCGCATCACCGCTGAAATTTTAGACTATATCGAGTACGCCAAGGCCAAGGGCTGCAGCATGACCGGACCGGAAGACCCCGACATTCTGCGCCTGAACGTGCTGGCCTGACAGGGAGGTTTTACAATGGAAATGTGGTTTTCGGAGTTTCACACCCCCGATGTCAAGCACAGCATCCGGGTCAACCGCCAGCTTTACTCCAAGCAGAGCGACTATCAGCGCATCGACATTTTTGAAACACCGGAGTTTGGCCGCGTGCTGACGCTGGACGGCAACGTCATGCTGACCGAGCGCGACGAGTTCATCTACGACGAGATGATCACCCACGTGCCGATGTCGGTACACAAAAACGCCAAGGATATTCTTGTCATCGGTGCGGGCGACGGCGGCGTTGTGCGGGAGCTGACCCGCTATGACCGCGTGGAAAGCATTGACCTTGTGGAGATGGACCCGCAGGTCATCGAGGCCTGCCGCGCCTACCTGCCCGGCAACGCCTGCCGCATGGATGACCGCCGCGTACATATTTATTACGAAAATGCGCTGAAATTCATCCGCAAGTGTGAGGATGAGTACGACCTTATCATCGTGGATTCCTCCGACCCGTTCGGCCCGTCGGAGGGGCTGTTCACCCGCGAATTTTACGGCAGCTGCTTCAACGCCCTGCGTGCGGACGGCATTATGGTCAACCAGCAGGGCAGCCCGTTCTATGCCGAGGACGCCACCGCCATGCAGCGCAGCCACCAGCGCATTGCCAGCACCTTTCCCATCAGCAAGGTGTATCAGGCGCACATCCCGACCTTTGCGGCGGGGTACTGGCTGTTCGGCTTTGCCAGCAAAAAATATCATCCCATCAACGATATGGACGCCGATGCGTGGAACGCGCTGAACATGCGCACCCGCTATTACACCTCCCGGCTGCACGTCGGGGCGTTTTATCTGCCCGCTTTCCTTGAGGAAATGCTGCGGGAAGTGGAGGAACACTGATGCTGCATCGCAATGTTGAAAATTTCATCGGCTGCGACAGCAGCTACCGCACGGCCAGTATCGTTTTGTACGGTGCGCCGTTTGATTCCACCACAAGCTACCGTCCCGGTGCGCGCTTTGGCCCCGCGGCCATGCGCCACGAAAGCTACGGTCTGGAAACTTACAGTCCCTATCAGGACAAGGACCTGACCGATGGGAATGTGTTTGACAGCGGCGACCTGGAGCTGTGCTTTGGTTCCAGCGAGAGTGCCCTTGTGGACATTGAGTCCCGCGCGGCGGAAATTCTGCGCGACGGAAAGCTGCCGCTGCTGCTGGGCGGCGAGCACCTTGTCACGTTGGGCGCGGTGCGCGCGGCGGTGCGCAAATATCCCGATTTGCATATCGTACATTTTGACGCCCACGCCGATCTGCGGGACGATTACCTCGGCGCGCAGCTGAGCCACGCATGCGTGCTGCGCCGCTGCCATGATTTGGTCGGCGACGGGCGCATCCACCAGTTCTGTATCCGCAGCGGTGACCGGGAGGAATTTCAGTTCGCCGCGCGGCACACCGATATGCACAAGTTCGACTTTACCGGCCTGACCGAGCTGACCGACTGGCTGTGCCAGACCGATGTGCCTGTCTATCTGACCATTGATTTGGACTGCCTCGACCCGTCGGCCTTCCCCGGCACGGGCACGCCCGAGGCGGGCGGCGTCAGCTTTTTGCAGCTACTTGGGGCCATCCGCACCGTGACGAAAGCGAACATCATTGGCGCGGACGTGAACGAGCTGGCCCCCATGCTCGACCAGAGCGGCGTTTCCACTGCCACGGCCTGCAAGGTATTGCGGGAATTGCTGCTGGCACTGGAAAAGTAAGCAGCCATCCCTGTAGGAAGCGGCGTCCTCGACGCCCCGCGGAGGGGTCAAGACCCCTCCCTACATTCTCAACCTTATCGGGGGAGAGGATGTAGGGGCGGATTCCATATCCGACCGCGAAAGCTGCCGCTGCCACAAACAGGCACTGGCGAACCATGTTCGCCCCTACAAAACATCCATACACATCATACAATAAAAAAAATACAAAGGAGTTCCATCATGAGCAAAGTTCTTGTTATCGGCTGCGGCGGCGTGGCAAGCGTCGCCATCTCCAAGTGCTGCCAGGTCAGCGACGTCTTTACCGAGCTGTGCATCGCCAGCCGCACCAAATCCAAGTGCGACGCGCTGGCCGCCAAGCTGGCCCCCACCACCCGGACCAAAATCACCACCGCGCAGGTCGATGCCGACGACGTCCAGCAGCTGTGCGACCTCATCAACAGCTACAAGCCTGACCTCGTTATGAATATCGCCCTGCCGTATCAGGATCTGACCATCATGGACGCCTGCCTGGCCTGCGGCGTAAACTATATGGACACTGCCAACTACGAGCCGGAAAACACCGACGACCCCGCGTGGCGTGCCATCTACGAGAAGCGCTGCAAGGAGGCCGGCTTCTCCGCTTACTTTGACTACAGCTGGCAGTGGGCGTACAAGAAAAAGTTTGAGGACGCCGGCCTGACTGCGCTGCTGGGCTGCGGCTTTGACCCGGGCGTGACCCAGGCCTACTGCGCCTACGCCGCCAAGCATGAGTTCGACTCCATCGACACCATCGACATCCTCGACTGCAACGGCGGCGATCACGGCTATGCGTTTGCCACCAACTTCAACCCCGAGATCAACCTGCGCGAGGTCTCCGCCCCCGGCAGCTATATGGAGAACGGCAAGTGGGTCGAGATCCCGCCCATGAGCATCAAGCGCGAGTACAACTTTGATCAGGTCGGCCAGAAGGATATGTACCTGCTGCATCACGAGGAAATTGAGTCCTTGGGCAAAAACCTGCCCGATGTCAAGCGCATCCGCTTCTTTATGACT
>ENA-ORUI01001065-ORUI01001065.1-human-gut-metagenome-genome-assembly--contig:-NODE-1065-length-29962-cov-3.862072_pt1 | contig 29962 bp, 28 predicted proteins | sample MGYA00242078_ERZ509205 | MGnify/ENA primary metagenome ERZ509205 (study PRJEB26280, sample SAMEA2338828) | human gut metagenome | biome: human gut; feature: human-associated habitat; material: faeces... | reverse complement strand
ATTTTTGTTTATCGAAGCCATTCGAGGAAAACGTATTCCGCCGGAAAAAGAAGGAATGGTTCATTTTGCAGGACTTGTCCTTTTGATGGCATTGATGGTTATTGTTATGGCAAATGATATTAAAAATATCTTTTTCATATAAGTAAAACTAAAAATTATTTAAAAATGTTTATATCTTTGAATAGCTATAGGATGTAAATAAACACACAGATAAACTTATCTTGCGCTATCCTGGCTGATTTATTTGGTTTATTCCGCAGGAAAGAGAAAGTATAAGTGAGGAAAAGAGGCTGTTGCAGCTATGTTTTGACAAAGAGAATCATACTTTTATTTAAAAGAAAATTCTCACAGTTTGAAGAGATGCATCAGGCTCTTTTCTGGCAATAGTGAGAAATGAGAAGAGGAGTATATATAATGTACAGAGAACATACAAAGGAAGTAAGAATTGGCAATCGTGTAATTGGAGGCGGCAATCCGATTTTAATTCAGTCTATGACAAACACAAAGACAGAAGATGTGGAAGCAACAGTGGCACAGATTTTGGAGTTAGAAGCGGCAGGTTGCGATATTATCCGTTCTACAGTACCTACTTTAGAGGCGGCGAAGGCACTTGGCGAGATTAAAAAGCGGATTCACATCCCAATCGTGGCAGATATACATTTTGATTATCGTATGGCGATTGCTGCCATTGAGAATGGAGCAGATAAGATAAGAATTAATCCGGGTAATATTGGTTCGGCAGAAAGAGTAAAAGCGGTAGTTGATAAGGCAAAGGAATATAATATACCTATCCGTGTCGGAGTAAATAGCGGTTCTTTAGAAAAAAATATTGTAGAAAAGTATGGAGGGACAAGTGTAGGAACAATCGAACAGATTACTGCCATTGCCCAACATGTAAAAGAAATGTATGAGGAAGGACATCGTTTGATCATTGTCGCAAGCGCAATGGGGAAAACGACCAATCAGCTGATTGCGCTGGCAAATCAGATTTCATCTGATAATATCAACAAGAGGGAATTGGATTCACTTTTGTCAACCGGCGAACAGAAGACAGTGACTCTTCTCGCCATGGCAATTGATGCTCTCGGTATCCCGGCCATCTCACTGACAGGTTATCAGTGCGGCTTCATCACCAGCAATCACCATGCACATGCCAGAATCAAAGATATCAATATTGAAAATTTAAAACACCATCTGGATGAAGGAAAAGTTGTCGTCGTAGCCGGCTTTCAGGGAGCTACCGAACATGGTGAAATTACTACTCTGGGACGCGGGGGCAGTGATACGACAGCAGTTGCTCTGGCCGCAAAACTGGGATGGGAATGTCATATCTTCACTGATGTAAACGGCGTTTATACCATCGATCCCAGATTATATCCAAAAGCAAAACTTTTAAAAGAAATTACCTATCACGAAATGATGCAGATGGCTTGTCTCGGTGCCGGTGTTCTTGAAACACGCAGTGTTGAGCTTGCCAGCAAATACAATGTACCGCTGTTTCTCGGCCGTGCATTGATCAAGGACAAGAGCAGGGGGACATGGATTATGGAAAGAACAAAACACCTGGAAGATATGCCGATTACCGGAATCAGCATTAAGGACGATTACGCTATCATGCGGGTCAATGACCTGCCGACGGATGGTGTGTTCATCGGACGTCTGTTCGCTATGATCGCTCGTCTGAATATCAATCTGGATACTATTTCACAGCAGCTGAGCGAAGACGGCAGAGTAAACTTTTCATTCTATTGTAATGAAGAACAAAGTGACCAGATTTTGGAACACACCGATGAACTGGGAGAAGAGTATACAATTTCACGAATGCTCGGCTTCATCAAATTATCTTTGATCGGTGTAGGTATTTCTACTCACAGCGGTATTGCCAGCAAAGTCCTCAATACTTTAAATGAGAACGGGATTCGCTATTATATGATCACTTCAAGTGAAATTTCCATTTCACTGACAATAGAGAAAAAAGACCGTGACAAAGCAATCGCTGTTTTGGGAGATGCTTTCGATTTAGGAGTTTAAAAAGACGCAGTTGTGCGTCTCTTTTTTCATGCTGACAAAAAAGGAGGAAAGAATATGCAGTTTAAAAGAAGCAAGAAAGATGATTCGCATCATTCAATAAAGTCGGCAAAGCATCTTGATCTGACAAAAGGGCCCATAGCTTCTACGATGTTATGGTTTGCACTGCCGATGATTTTAGGAAATCTGCTTCAGCAATGCTACAATATTGCCGATACTTGGATCGTCGGTAGATTTCTTGGATCAGACGCTCTGGCAGCAGTCGGTTCCGCCTTTTCACTGATGACTTTTTTAACGTCCATTCTGCTTGGCCTTTGCATGGGAAGCGGTTCTCTTTTCTCTATCTGTCACGGTCAGAAAAACATGAAACGGCTGAAAGAAAATGTGTTCGGATCTTTCGTTCTGATTGCTATATTCGCCGTTGTATTGAATGCTGCCGCTTTACTTTTTATTGACCCGATACTTCGTCTTTTACAGATCCCCGACACAATTTATACAATGATGCGTGAATATTTATGGATCATTTTCTGGGGCATCTTCGCCACTTTTGTATATAATTTCTTTGCCTCTTTACTGCGGGCTGTCGGTAATTCCAAAGTTCCTCTGCTGTTTCTTGCTGTATGTGCACTGTTGAACATTTTTTTAGATATCTTATTTGTCCTGGTCATTCCTTTCGGTGTGGCCGGGGCAGCTTCAGCCACGGTCATTTCACAATATGTTTCCGCCATCGGTATCATGATTTATACGATCATTTATGCACCACATCTCCTTCCGCAGCGGCAGCACTGGCATCTGCGTGCAAATGAATCCAAGCTGATCCTGCAGTTTTCATTTCTGACATCACTGCAGCAGTCAATCATGAATTTCGGCATTTTGATGGTTCAGGGATTAGTCAACAGTTACGGAACTGTCGTAATGGCTGCATTTGCTGCCGCAGTCAAAATCGATGCATTCGCCTATATGCCGGTACAGGATTTCGGTAATGCGTTTTCTGTCTTTATTGCTCAGAATTACGGGGCAGCGAATGAACAGCGAATTCGCGACGGAATTCGAAAAGCTATATGGATAGAAAGTCTTTTTTCCATCTGTCTTTCTGCCGTTGTCTGTTTTTTCGCCAAAGAACTTATGCTCTTATTTATTCAGCCTCAGGAAACAGCAATCATTGCTGTCGGAGTACAATACCTGCGTATTGAAGGAGCTTTTTACATCGGTATCGGTACATTATTTTTACTGTATGGACTTTATCGTGCCATCGGACGCCCGGGCATGTCCGTTATCTTGACAATATTTTCTCTGGGAACAAGAGTTGCTCTGGCATACATGCTTTCAGCTATTTCGTGGATCGGTTTACAGGGCATCTGGTGGTCGGTTCCTATCGGCTGGGCACTGGCGGATCTTGTTGGTCTTATTTACTATCGCCGCTGCAGAAAAAATTTACTGCCTACGGCATCATAAATCAGATGCTTATGATCATTACACATAAAAAATCCATTGTTCTTTTTATCATACAATGGATTTTTTGTTATATTAAATCATTGCTATTGTTTCTTTGAGCTGTTACAGCAGTGAAAACAGGATAACTCCGGCAGCTCCGGAACCAAGCATGACATAAATCGGGTTCACTTTCCATTTGCGAAGGATAAAAAAGCCGGCCGCAAAAATAAGAACAGGAATCCATTGTATCGTTGCAAGATCCTCTGGCAGTGTTCTTTCCCCGTAAAATGACAATATCATCAGCGAAAGACAGGCAGATGCGATCATTGCGACAACGGCAGGGCGCAGCATGGCCAAAATGCCCTGTACCATATTCAAACCGCGAAAACGATAATAAATGTACGCAAGTGTCATGACGATCATGCAGGATGGCAAAACACATCCAATCGTTGCAATGATGGCACCCGGAATACCGGCTGTCTGAATGCCAACAAAAGTGGCTGAGTTAATGGCAATAGGTCCAGGCGTCATTTCCGCAATCGTCATGATATCCGCAAACTGTGTCATTGTAAGCCAGGAATGAACATCCACCACCTGATTCTGGATCAGCGGCATTGCCGCATATCCTCCGCCAATGCTGAACAATCCGATCTGAAAAAAACTCCATAATAGTTCCAGATAAATCATAGCTGCTCTCCTTTGCTCTTTTTTCCTTCGTAAACAACATTCAGTGCTCCTATTGCGCCACATACAAGAATTACCAAAATAATATTAATATCCATAAAATAGACAGCTATGAAGGAAGCACATAAAACCAGTAAAGGAAGAATCTTTTTTTTGCTTAACACTTCTTTCCCCATTGTAAACACCACATCACATATAACCGCCGCAACGCCTGCCAGCATGCCTGTCATTGCCATGCTTACATAGATGTTATCGCGAAATGCTGCATAAAACATGGATATTATAGAAATGATGATCAATGGAGGCAGAATAGTGCCTATCACTGTCGTTAATGCCCCTTTGATTCCGGCAACATGATATCCGACAAGGATTGACGCATTCACTGCTATTGCCCCCGGAGAAGACTGTGCAATAGCTGTTAGATCCATCATTTCCTCTTCTTCGATCCAATGCAGCTCTTCTACGAATTTTTTACGCATAAGCGGTATAATGACAAATCCTCCACCAAATGTGCATGCGCTTAACTTAAAAGTAGAAGCAAACAATTTTCTATATATATTCAATGAATATCCCCTCTTTCTCCTGTGTCAGTATAGCACTTGAGATATTATATATAATATAATTTTATTGAAATAATAAGTAATTATTTATAGGAGAATCTTATGACATTTCGCCATTTAAAAATATTCGTTTCTTTATATGAAAATAATTTTAACACTACCAAAACAGCCGCAAGCATGCATATGACACAGCCGGCAGTAAGTTTGGCTGTTAAAGAACTGGAACAGTACTACGGCGTTGCCTTGTTTGACAGAATAGGCAACAGACTGAAAATTACTCCTGCGGGACTTCGGTTTTATGAGTATTCCTCGCATATTATTGCCTTATTTGATGAAATGGACAACAGCATGAAAAACTGGGACTTAGCCGGGACAATTCGAGTCGGATCAAGCATAACGATCGGTTCACAGTTTCTTCCCGCTTATGTAAACTCTTTTCAGTCCCGTTATCCGGGAACAAGAGTAAAAGCTCAGATTGCACCTTCGAAACAGCTTGAACAAATGATCTTAAATAATGAACTTGATTTTGCTTTGATTGAGGGATCTTCACACAATCCTTCATTCATTTGCGAAGAATATATGGAAGATCATCTTACTGTCATTTGTCCGGCAAACGGACAGTTCCAGCCCGGACAGGAGATCAGCATTCACGAGTTCTGCCAGCAAAATTTCCTGCTGAGAGAACATGGGAGCGGAACGAGAGAAACATTTGAAAATACAATAGCTGCTGCCGGCTTTTCGATTGAACCAATCTGGGAAGCTGTCAGTACAACCGCTTTAGTCAATGCTGTCATCAGCGGTATCGGCATCTCTATTCTTCCTCACAGAATGATTGCTGATGCAATCCAGCAAGGTCAGGTCATTGCTGTCACGGTCAAAGGGCTGGAATTCAAACGAAAATTTAATATCATTTATCATCAGAAAAAATTTTTGACCGCAGCCGCAAGATCATTTATCGAACTTTGCCGCAGCCAAAAAGCATAAAATATGATTTCTGATTACTCTCATCCATACTAAAAAAACAAACCAGATCGGTTTGTTTTATTTTGTCTCCACACCAATTGTTTTCGCATAATGATCATGAAGCATTGCGAGCGGCTGAAGGATCCACTGCTCCTTCATTTTTCTGGATTTTCTCCTAGATGCGATCGTTTCAATCAAAGATATGAAAGTATCCGCCCCATTCACGATCCATGCCTCCCTGCACGTTGGCGGGATGATCGTCAATGGCCACATATGCTTTTGAATGATCTCTATTTCTCTTACTGAAAGCTCGAAATCTCGCATTGCATTTTTCAATGCAAAATTGGCGTGTCGAAAACCATGCCAGCGATGCCATTTTTCTTTTTCATGCCAATCATAAAGATAATAGTCATGCAGCAAAGCACCGCGGATCAATTCCCGTTCACTGCATTTTAAATGCAGTTTTCTTGCCAATATAAAGCTGTAATAAGCAACCAGTAGGCAATGATCATATGTCGAAATATCACCATGCTGAACATATGCTTTCATTCGCTTAATTTTCTTATCATGCAAATATCCGCAAAGATATTCCGCAACTTCCTGTTTTGTCTTTTCCTTCAACATTCATCACTCTCTCGCTGATTAGTATAGCACAACTTTTTCTTTTACAATCATACAAATATGAAGAATAATGAAAGGATAAAAAAAACCATCTGGTCTCGACCAGATGGCAGTTTGTTATTTTGTCTTGTCCGGTGTATATAAAATCTTCAGTCTGCGCTGATTGCCTTCTCCTTCACTGACAGTTGAAATACATTCCATTCCTGCCAGATGATTATGGACAGCCTTTCTCTCGTCTGCAGGCATCGGATCCAGGATTGCATCCGTCTTTGTACGACGGACATCTTTTGCGACACGCATTGCAAGAGAGCATACCTTTTTATACTTCTCCTGCTTATAACCGTTCACATCGATCAATACGCCGATTCTCTTTTTGAACTCAGCAGATACAGCGGCTTTTACAATAGTATTCAATGACTGCAGAGCCGTTCCGTTTTTACCGATCAAAACAGCGTTGTTTTCCGCATTGATCGCTATACGATAGAAACCATTGTCATTTTCCACAGTAACTTCTGCTTCCATTTCACAGTTTTCAAAAAACTGATCGATATACGATTTTAAAAATTCTTCGATGTCTTTGCTGCAGTAGATTTCTGCTTCTACTTTACCGCCGATTCCCAAAAATCCGGATTTTTCTTCTTTTACCGTATAAGTGAGATCTTCTACAGCCACTCCTTTTTCAGCTGCTACGCTTTTTAAAAGTTCCTCCAGATTCTTACCAGTATAAACCTTGACAGTCATTCCAGTATTCCTCCTTTATTTATGCTGCTTTCTTGGAAATAAATACCTTGTGTACAACTAAGTTCTGCACGACACGGAAAATAGAAGATACAAGCCAGTAGAAGGACATTGCCAGTGGCCATGAGAAAGCAAGAATAGCAATCATCGCTGTACTCATGTACATCATCATATTCATATTGCCCATCATACCGCCATTGTCTTTCGGCTGTGCATATTTTTTCTCTTTAACGTGATTTTTCTTCTTTTCGTATTTCTGCAGCCACTGCGGGATCTTATAAGAAAGGAAGTTAAAGAATACCATCAATGCAAAGATAATGATATAAGAAATATGTCCATTCTGAAGTCCGGCAAGCGGTGTAATGGAAAGATCGATGCTTCCAAATGAACCGACAACGATTGCACTGGCACGCATTGTCGCATAGTACATACCCATCAGGATCGGCAGCTGAATGAACATAACCAAAATTGATCCGAACGGAGAAATATTGTTCTGTTTGTATAATTGCTGTGTTTCCTGTGCCATGAGCATACGGGAACGATCATCTGTCTTTCCTGCATACTTATTCTGAATTTTCTGAAGTTCAGGCTGCAGCATCTGCATACGCTGTGAAGATACCTGTGATTTTACCGTGAAGGCAAATACGAGCAGCTGAATCAGACATGTTGCACCAATGATTCCGAATCCGGCATCCGTCTTTGATGCGATCCAGTTGATCAGCTGGGCAATTGGCCATACGATCAGTCCGTTGAACCATCCTGAGTTCATCGCATCACCGAAAGAAGTCGCTTCGATCGTGATGTATTCATCATCTGCAACATTTTCATATTCCTTCTGTACTTCTTCAGGAACGTCTGTTACATTGACATTCTTTTTCTGAACTTCAAATGTTTCAGATGCGATAATTTCGTTTACTTTTGTTTTACCGTCACTTCCGCGCGGTGAAGAACATGCGGTCAAAGAAACCATTAATAATAAACAGATGAATAACAGTTTCTTTTTGTTCTTGAAAAATTTCTTCATCTACATTCTCCTTGCTACTTTTACAGTTGACCCATAAATATTCATATACTATATTATTTTAACTTTTTTCTTTAATCTTTCCAACCCTTTTTTATTGTTTCCATAGTTTTCTTGATGATATTTCGGGCGGACAATAATAATCGTGTCGAATTTCTCCGTAAAATCAAATAATTCATCAACCATCATACGAACTTGTCTCTTGATTTTGTTTCGAACGACCGCATTGCCAAGCTTCTTTCCGACTGAAATTCCGACTCTTGCATGTTCCAAGGCTCTCGGTTTGACATAAATAACAAAAGAAGGACATGCGTAATATTGTTTCTCTTTCATGATCGCGCTGAATTCATAGTTTTTACAAACACGATACTGCTTTTTCATATAAGCACCTCTTCTTTACATTCAAAAAAAATCACCCGCAGGTGATTTTTAAGCTGATAACACTTTTCTACCTTTTTTACGGCGACGTGCTAAAACCTTACGTCCTCCTACAGTAGCCATACGGGCTCTGAACCCATGTGTCTTCTGGTGTTTTCTTTTGCTCGGCTGATATGTTCTTTTCATAATTGAGACACCTCCGATTTCTTTATTTTTTTACACATTTTTGAGCATTGCTCACAAATTATACATAATCTATAGGCAAAAGTCAATAATAAACTAGGATCTGCAATAAAAGAAACCGTCGAAAAATTATCCTTATCCCGTAATTTTATTCATTGTCATCATCATGCAGTTTCTTTACTTTCTGCAGAGAATAAATGGATTTATTCATATTGAACACATACGCTGCGGCGCATACGACAAAGAAATAGGGCAGATAGGCAAATCCGAATACTTCTGCACCGATCAGCATCGGCGCAAAAAATGTATTTGTGGCACCGCCGAAAACAGCCGCATATCCCAAAGCTGCCATAAAGGCAACCGGAAGATGGAAAAAAGATGCGATCACGACTCCCAGAGAAGCACCGATGGAAAACAGCGGTGTAACTTCACCGCCCTGAAAACCGGCTGCCAGCGTGATCACTGTCAGGGCAAATTTCAAGATCCAGTCCCAGGAATAAATCATGCCGCCGTGAAAACTAAAGTCGATCAGATTGGTTCCCAGACCGGAATATCTTCCCTGATCAAGAAGGATAAATAAAATACTGAGACAGATTGCAATAACAGCGATACGAATCAGCGGATTGACAAAGCGGGCGGCAAATATTTCCTTTGCTTTTTTTAATGACCAGGCAAACGCGCCGCCGACGATTCCGAATACGGCTCCGGCCGCAAGCAGCTTGATCATCATCACAGGATCAATCGTATCACTCAGTGCAAATGTGAACTTTTCAAGCCCCATCCATCCGGATGTCATGCTTGCGGCAAAAGAGGCAACCAGGGCAGGGAACAGGGCATCATAGCGAATTTCACTTGCTACCAGTACTTCCAAGGCAAATAGTACGGCCGCAATCGGTGTTTGAAACAAACCGGCAAAACCGGCCGCCATACCTGCGACCAGAAATATCTTCGGTGCGTTTTTCATCGGGATATGTCTTCCGACCCAATGTGAGAACGTTGCACCGATCTGTACAGCGACCCCCTCACGACCGGCACTTCCTCCAAATAAATGTGTGATCCATGTTCCTGATATCACAAAAGGAATCAGACGCATCGGAATCACTTCTTCATCACCGTGTCCAGCTTCAAAGATCAGATTCATGCCTTTGCTGCTGTTTTTACCGAAACGCTGATAACAATATACGATCAATACTCCGGCTAAAGGAAGAAACGGAATCAGATACAACGGATAAAGCTGACGAAACGCAGTTATTTTCAACAGTGTCTGACCAAATACTGCATCGATCATTCCCACAATGACACCGATCGGCAGTGCCGCCAAACCAAGACAAATCTGTTGCGCATACGTTTTTGTAATGTGTTTCCATAGATTTTCAAACATTTTGCATACCCCCGTAAAAAGAAAAGCTGATGACCCCTTAACAACAGAAGTCATCAGCATACAAGCAATTCTGGTTCATTACCAAGGGAGAACTTCATTCCCTTCTAAAAGTTATAGCATACCTGTATGGTATTTTGCAACTGTAGTTTCAATTTTAATGCCTGTCCATCTCCTTATCACCGTCATTTTCTTTCTTAAACCAGGATAACAGATCTCTCCTCATCAGCTTTTCCATCAGGTTCAGATTCGGATCGGAATGCTCCAGTTCTCTGGAATAACGATATACGGTATCTATCACATCCTCCATCTCCAGTGTCTTCTCATTCTTCAGCCACTGTGCCAGCAGAAGTTCGTGGATCAAAAGTACACTGACAACCGCCATCTGTACCTTTACATAAGCTTCCCCGTCATACACTGCACCACAGAAATAAGTGCTGATAAAGTACACCAGTAACTGCTCATACTGGATCTCATAATCTGGCATATATGTATTCAGCCATTCGTGAAATTCTCGTTTGTTCTTTGTATACTGTTCTTTGTACTTTGTACATTGTTCTTCACTGTCGCTGCAACCAATATCTCCGTAAAGTAAACTTTCTGCCTCAAGAAGATGCGGTTCCCAGTCATCCCTTAAGCGTTCCATCAGATACTGATTCCGGAACATTTTCTTAATAAATGCATAGTTCTCATCTTCTGATAATTTTGCTTCAACGAATTGCACCGCCTTCTCCGTCTGATATTTTTCAAATACATCATCAATGGAAAAGATATCTTCTCTTTTGATCCGCACCTGCAAGTCATGTGCGATCGCCAGCACCAGACCAACCCGCAGATCCAGTCTCTTACTTCTGTCCTGAAGGATATTGATCATCACTTTTCTTGCATCTACCAGTTTTGAATACAGAAACGGGTCAAAATCATCATATTCTTCTTCCTTGTTGCTTTCATATGTCAGAAAGCGCACCGGTTCCTTTTTACCAAGCAGAATTCTTGCCACCTCCGGACAGGATACAGACAACGTCATCTCTCGGACATCTTCGAATTCTTCTACGTGTCTCGGATACATCTTGCAGGTCCGGCACAGGCTTTTCTCTCCGAGCGCAGTATACATATCACAGAGATTCTCATCATTTAAAAAGGCACATCGCTTATTCTTGTCCTGCTTAAAGGTTCCTTCTTTCCAGTTAATGGACTTTCTTAATCTTTTTCTAAATGATCCGGTTACTTTCTTATATTTTTTCAACGCTGCTTCGTCCGCCACAATCTGCCAGCCGGCGCAGCATGTATCTTCACATTCGCCTGCAATACAGGAAAATTCATGATAATAATCCGGAATTGTATATAACATTGATTCTTCCTCCAGTTTTTATACAAAATCAATTCAACTTTGAGCATTATACCACATAATTTTTGTTAGAGGACAGAACATTTTTAGTTTGGTATAAAAATCCCCCGGGCTCTTTAGGAGGAATCGCCCGGGGGAAAACTGCATAACTTACATTAGTATAAAAGGGTTCTCAAGGATTTACTGTAATTATTATCCTAATTATTTAATAAAGCTTACATGCTTACAAATCTCTTCTGTAGCAGCATCTTTCTTCTTATTGTATTCAATCTTTCTTTCTTCAAAGAGGTTGTCTCCGTTTGCATCGATAGAAACGATCAATGGTCCGAATTCTTTTACGCGGCAGTTCCAGAGTGTCTCCGGCATACCAAGATCTCTCCACTCGGCTCTTACGATCTCTTCTACTTCTGTAGCAGCTACTACAGCGTTACCTGCAGGGAATACGCAGTGGATTGCTCCGAATTCTTTACATGCACGCTCTGTGTTTTCTTTCATTCCACCTTTTCCGATGATCACACGAACTCCGGACTCTTTTACAAATTCATACTCAAATTTTTCCATACGCATACTTGTTGTCGGTCCTACAGAAACCATTTCAAATTTATCATTTTCAAGTGGTCTGATGATCGGGCCTGCGTGGAAGATTGCTGCATCTTTTACATCAACCGGAAGCTCACGTCCTTCTTCAACGAGTCTTCTGTGTGCAACGTCACGGCAAGTTGTCATGCTTCCGTTCAGATAAATGATATCTCCTGCATGAATATCTTTGAGATCCTCAGCTGAGACTGGTGTTGTTAAAATCTTTTTTCCATCTTTTATTTCCAGCATTATAATGTCACCCCCGAATGTGTTGTGATTGTGTAGTTAAGGTCCTTATCAAATACAATGTGTCCACGTCTGTGTGACCAGCATCCAACATTAACAGCAACTCCGATTGTGGATGGATGTCTTGCTGTATTCTCAATGTGAACTCCCATAACAGAATACTTTCCGCCCATTCCCTGAGGTCCAAGTCCAATTGCGTTAATTCCATCCTCAAGCAGTTTCTCCATAGACGCTGCACGTTCATTTTCATTGTGGCTTCCAAGCGGTCTCATAAGAGCTTTCTTGGAAAGTAATGCTGCTGTCTCAACAGATGTAGCAACACCGACTCCGACAAGCAGCGGAGGACATGCATTCAGTCCGTAAGATGTCATAACATCAAGGACAAATTTTGTAACTCCTTCGTATCCTTCGCCTGGCATAAGAACCATAGCTTTTCCTGGCAGTGTACATCCGCCACCTGCCATGTATGTATAGATTTCGCACTGATCACTATCCGGTACGATATCCCAGAATACTGTCGGTGTTCCTTTTCCTACATTCTTTCCTGTGTTGTACTCATCAAATGTCTCAACACTGTTATGACGAAGCGGTGCTTCAAATGTAGCCTTTACAACTGCTTCCTTTAAGAGTGCTTCCAGTTCTCCAATGAGTGGGAAGTTTGTTCCGCATTTTACCCAGAACTGTAATACTCCTGTGTCCTGACAGCTTGGTCTGTTCAGCTCTTTTGCAAGAACCTGGTTCTTCTGCATTGTCTGATAAATAACCTTTGAAAGCGGGCTGTCTTCTTTTTCTGCAAGCTCGTCAATCTTTGCTTTGATGTCATCCGGCAGTACTTTACCAATATAGGAAACAAAGTTCGCCATATAAGTAGTAAGCTGCTCTACCTGTGCTTTTTTATCCATTTTTAGGTCTCCTTTCATTACTGCTGCAATTTCCAGTAACTTTGATGATTAGGTTAGTTCATTGTTTTATAGTTTCTTTTATATCTCACTCCAACAACATGTCTTCTTACGGGAAGAATGGAAATGCGATTGGAAGGATAATCATACTTACAACTGTTGCAATGATGATCAATGGGAATCCTGCTTTTACATAGTCCATAAACTTATATCCACCGGCTCCGACTACCATTGTGTTCGCAGGCATTCCGATTGGTGTTGCATATGCGCAGGAACCACCGATTACACATGCCATCAGTACCGCTCTTGGATCCGCTCCCATCCCCTGTGCAATTGAGAGACAGATTGGAACCATCAGTGCTGTTGTTGCTGTATTTGACATGAAGTTTGTCAGGATACAACACAGCAGGAATACAACAAGTGTCAGGATATATGGAGATGGGTTCGCACCCAACGCTCCGATTACTTTATTAGCGATCACTTCTCCGGCTCCTGTCTCCTGAAGAGCAGATGCGAGGGAAAGTGTACCACCGAACAGGAAGATTGTCTTAAGATCGATTGACTTAAGTGCATCTTTTTCTGAGATAACTCCTGTAAGAATCAGAAGCAGTGCTCCGATTCCACCGGAAATACAAAGCTTGATACCGATTTTATCTTCGAAAATCATTGCCAGCAATGTAAATACCAGGATAATCAGTGATAACCACTGTTTCCATTTCGGCACATTGCTGAAATCCTTTGTTGTATCAAATGCTCCGTCGTCTTTCACATCGTGACTTGGAAGCAGTTTGTAACCAATTGTTGCGTAGAAAATAATTCCTACGATCAGGATCGGCATACCAACAATTGCATACTCGAAGAATCCGAATTTTAGTCCGATTTCACCGAGTGCACTCTGTGCGATCAGGTTTCCCGGTGCACCGATCAGGGAAAGATTTCCTCCCATTGCTGCTGCAAATACAAGCGGCATCAGAAGTCGGGATCTTTTGTATCCTGATTTTGCTGCAATTCCGATAACTACCGGAATCAGAACTGCTGCAGTTCCTGTGTTTGACAGGATTCCGCTCATCAATCCTACGATCACCATGATCGCAATGATCAGCATTCTTTCTGTCTTGGCGAACTTCGTAACAATTCCTCCGATTTTATTCGCCATTCCTGTTTCAAATAACGCACCTCCTACGATAAACATTGCTACAAAAAGGATTACGTTACTGTCAATGAACCCTGCAAAGGCTGTTTTCACGTCTAAAACCCCAGTCACTACAAGACCGATACAGACAATCATTGATGTTACTCCAAGCGGTATCTTTTCTAATACAAACATGATTACCGCAAACAGGAGAAACAGAAGAGTTATTGTTGATGGACTCATATGTTTTCCTCCATTCCTTTGTTTCTGTTTTTCTTTTACTTCTTAACTTTTTCAGCTATTATTTTTAGCTTCGCTTTAAGTAATTTCCGGCCGTTTCGATTACCTCTCTGCTATGGTTGTATTATAGAAAATACAATCGAAAATGTACATTCTGAAAAAAATATGGTACTATAAGAAAAAACTATGGAAACCTTTAGTACGCAATAATTTAGATATAGGAGGTTTTTACAAATGAAACTGACACAACTCGAATATTTCTGTGTTGCTGCAAGATACCACAATATCACACGCGCATCCAAAGAGCTTTTTGTTACCCAACCTTCGGTATCTAACGCGATCAAAGCTTTGGAAGAAGAATTCGGCGTGAATCTTTTCTATAGAAACAATAATAAACTGACTCTGACACCGGAAGGTGAAAAGTTCTATCAAAATGCCGAAGAACTTTTGGCTCATGCGGATGCTGTCAGATCTGAACTGCACGAACTCCGTAAGCAGATTACACCTGTCCGCATCGGAATCCCGCCAATGCTTGGAACCATTTACCTGCCGGATATGTATCTTTCTTTGAAGGAAGAATTCCCTGACGTAGATTTCCGCCTATATGAATATGGATCGATCAAAGCCTGTGAACTTGTTCTGGAGGAGAAACTTGACCTCGCGATTGTCAATGCAGAACAGTCTGCGATTGATAAATGCAACCTTCATATTATTGATAATGAAGATTTGCTCTTCTGCGTATCAAAGGATCATCCACTTGCAGAACAATCCACGCTTCTTTTAAACATGCTGACTGATGAGCCATTGGTTCTGTTTAACACTGATTCTGTTCAGGTTATGACACTGACCCGTCAGTTCAAGGCCGCAGGAGTAAACCCACACATTGTTCTGAACACCAGTCAGATCACAACACTGATCAACATGGTAAAGGCAGATAAGATTGGCTGCTTTTTATATAAATCTATGGTAGATATGTACCCTGATCTTGTCGGGATACCTGTCTTTCCGGCAATTGAACAGCGTATTGGTGTTATCTGGAGAAAAGGAAAGTATCAGAACGCTGTGACCGAAAAAGTTATTAGATATTTGAAGAATTATTAATCGTTATGCCAATCAATTTATTTAACAACTCATTATTTTTAAAGGCGGATACATTGTACTGTACCCGCCCCTTATAGATTTTAATTCTCTTTTTCTGCCATTTTCTTTAAGTCCTCCTTGCATTTCCCACTGAGAAACCGCATCCAGCGAATAATACCTGACTCATTTCTATCTTCTATTCATATAAGAAATCGACGACAACGTCTGCAGGTGCGCCGGACAGATATCTCTGCATGCCAGTGATTTCGAACATTGCTTCGCAAAATGTTCTTCATACTGTTTCTCCAATGCCCGCTTTCGATTCAGACTGGAAGAATGCAGAAGATACGCATTATTTGCAAACTCTGCGCCATAGAAATCATCTTTTGCCCCAAGATAACTCGGACATACTTCCAGACAAAGTCCACATTTCAGACACTTTGCTGCCGAATACTGATGATCATGCTCTTTCGGATCTGGATGTTTCCGAATTCCAAGGTACATCAGTGCTTCCTTCTGGCGTTCCCATATCACAGATCTGTCAACAATCAGATCTTCCACAACCGGAAATTTTGTAAGTGGTTCCAGCCTTAAAATCTCTGTATCATCTGTATTAATGAACACTCCACATGCCAATGCCGGATGCCCGTTGATCACCATTGCACAACCTCCGCACATTTTCTGCATACAACCACATTCCCAACGGATTTTTCTACATTGTTTTCCTTTGATATCTTCCAGCTGGTCACGTTCATTTAACTTCTCGAGAATCGCGGCTACTGTAATTCTTCCCTCTCCTCTGAAATGAAAAACTTGCCAATACGGCGCTGATCTTCGGTCATCCTGTCTTTTGATTCTTACTTTCATCTCACAGCGCCTCCCTTTTCTCCTGACTCCTGTTCAAAATAAATCCTGATTTTTTCGTCTTTAAACTCTGCAACGGAACATTTCATGAATTCTGATTTTTCACCTGGAAAATCTTTTCGGAAATGAGCTCCTCTTGATTCACGTCTTTCCACAGCACTCATAAGTGTCGCTTTTCCAAGAACAGCCATCGGATATAATCTGTAATTTTCATAAACAGATACCATTGGATCAATCGGAAATGTCCTCAGCTCATTCAAGCTGGAATCCAATGCGTAAATACTATCCTGAAGAACTTCTCCATCACGGATCAAATCCATACCATAACTCATGATCTTCATTAATTTACGCAGTGTTGCTGTCGCTGAATACTTGCCCCGATACTCTGACATCTGTTCCATACGATCAATTTTCTCCTGCTCATGCTCAATATAAGGAACAAACAATTCTTCGCACATCGGCTGACCCTGTCCCTCATGCACCGCATGCGCTGCTGTTCTTCCCGAATGAACTGCTGTCATCAATGAATTTCCACCAAGGCAATTTGCACCATGATATTTTGACGCAGCTTCTCCCACAGCATACAATCCTGCAATATTCGTCTGATGCATTCCGTCCACTTTAATACCACCCATAAAGAAATGGATTGCCGGCGTTACAGGGATCGATTCTTTTGCAGTCTCCAGATAAACCTGTCCGGGACACATTGCAATTTCTCTTGCGACAAGATCTCTTGACATCAGATTGCCTTCCGTACCATACTTTTCTTCCATGAAATAAACACTGTGACTTCTATTCTTATAATAAAGTCTCCAACCTTCACTTCTGACAGATTCCGGGATTATAACTCTCTTATTTCCTCGCTGAACCGTGGTCGGATAATACTGGATAAATTCGAGATTTCTCAGCTGCACTCCCTGTAAAAAAAGCTTTCCTGTCACATAACCATCATTTAATTCAGATCCAGTGGTTTTTCCATATAACTTGTTCATTCCGCCGGTAGCACAGATTACTGCATCCGCATAAACCGGAATCAACATTTTAGATTCTGGATTATAAAATAACGCTCCATAACACTTTTCATCCCGAATAAGAGCGGAATAAAAATACAATCCGATTTTCTTTTCTATTTTACCTTTAATCTCATACTCCAGGCATTTCTGTGTCATTGCCGTAACAATCTGTTTTCCAATGGAATCACCTGAATAAACAGTCCTTTTTCTACTCTGTCCTCCGGAAGCTTTCACTTTCCATGTATCATCTTCATTTCGATCAAAAAGAACTCCCATCTCATCCAGCCATTTCAGATGTTCCGGTGCTTTCTCACAGAGATTTCTCACATCCTCTTCTTTTTCAAGAAAACACCCACTCTCCAGCGTATCATTCGCATGCCACACTACAGAATCCTCCTCTGCGGTATCAACTACTGCATTGATTCCTTCTGCTGCCATAACTGACTGTGTACGTTCTGACTGAACCGGTGATACAAGAATTACCTCATCATCAAGTTCTGCTGCTTCTATTGCAGCAGACATCCCGGCAATTCCATTTCCTATAATCAATACCTTCATTTGTCATCTTCTCTTTCCTAAAAATCTCACCTGTTCCTACAATCTTATCCGCGCAGCCACCGTAAGAACCATTAATAATCCACAGATGATCCATGTTACATAATCCACAAGCTTCTCCATCCTATCGTTCTTCAACAAACCAAGCGTCAGCATAGAACGGCTGAATGATACACTCAGATGCAGAAATGCCGCGCCTGCAAAGAGAATCTCCGTCACTAATACAAGAAACTTTGCTCCACCAGAAAATGATGCTCCACTTATTATAAGATGAAGTACTCTCATGTGTGGATACAACAAAATCAGTATAACAATTCCACTGATTCTCTGCGTAATTAATCTCCAATTCTCTTTCCTGTATCTGTGAAAATTAAGTATTCCACGTCTTGGATAATAACTTACAATACAAAGAACTACATGAATCAAAACTGTCGCCACAATCCCTCCTGCGAGTATCTGACAATCAGAATAATCCTGTCCACCTGTCAACACAGGAATGGACATGGTAAGCATATGTCCAAGTAAGAATAACGTAAGCATCCAGGAACATACTGCGTTCCATTTCTTTATCATTAATCAGCACCCCCTTCTGTATCTTATTCTCTCTACTTTTAATCTTCCACATAAACAGCGCGGGTACGCTCTCCATCTTCGATCAATTCTACCTTTGGAAAACTTTGTATATACTGCTTAAATTGTGAGTATCCATAATCCCGTACTTTAAAATCACCAAACTGAATACGAATTCGATTCCCCAGTGTTCCAAGAGAGATCCCCTGATCCCCTGTCATCTGGATCTGTCGGATAATATACTCTTCAAGCATATCTTTCTTACTCTTATCTTCATACAGAGTAACCGAAACTTTCGTTCCTTCCTGGATCAGCTTTAATTTCGGTAAAGTTTCAAGGAACTTGGATAACAAACTGTAACCATAACGTCGAACATCAAAGTCCGGATATACTTTGACCAGCCGGCTTCCAACTTCACCAAGCCCGGTTTCCCTGTCGTTATTCTGGTTTTCCGTAATGATCTTAACCACGATTTCTTCTATTTTTTCCTTTGATACCTTTTCAATCTTTTCTTTTGAACCTCTTCCATTCGACGATGATAATGAAGCACCGGAAATTTTCTTCTGTCCCCTTCCAAACACATGCGGATGATAAGACTTTCCTTCGCTCTCTTCCTTCTCTATCGTGTTGTCTTCCAGAAGCACCTCTAATACGGTGAAGATATCACAGGCTTTACGGAACGGAAGCGGTGTCTTGTCCTCGCCCATTCCGATTACCATCTTTCCACTTTCACGAAGCCGGCTTGCAAGCTTTGTAAAATCACTGTCACTTGATACCAGACAGAACCCCTCCAATTCACTTGTATAGAGCATGTCCATTGCATCAATGATCATGGCAGAATCTGTAGAATTCTTTCCCTGTGTATAACTGAACTGCTGAATCGGCGTAATAGAATTTTGAAGAAGTTCTTCCTTCCAACTCGCACTGTTTGACTTTGTCCAGTCTCCGTAAATTCGTTTGTAAGTCACGTTTCCATATTTAGATAATTCATCCAGGATTGGCTTAATATATTTTGCAGATACATTATCCGCATCGATTAAGAGTGCGAAACGGTCTTCCATGTCTGATACTCCTCTCCTGCAAGATTCTTCCATGTAAATACACCGTTTTCATAAATCATATAACTGTGCTCGGATCCTTCTTTCGGAATCGAGACAGAACCTGGATTTAAGTACTGATATTTTCCACCGTTCATATCAAGGATTTCCTCACATGCCGGAATATGCGTATGTCCGTTCAAAAGAATATCTCCGTCTTTCAGCATCGGAAGCTTATGTGGATTATACACATGTCCGTGTGTTGCAAATATTGTAACATCACTGTTCTTTTCTTCCGGATCTCCTGACAGATTCAGATAACAATAATCTGCCAGAATTGGGAACTCCAATACCATCTGATCCACTTCTGTATCGCAATTTCCTCTCACACAAAGAAGTTCTTTCTTCATTGGATTAAGCATTGCGATCACTGTCTTCGGTGCATATCCTTCCGGCAGATCATTTCTCGGTCCATGATAAAGAATATCCCCTAACAATAATAATTTGTCTGCGCCTTCTCTTTTATAAGCCTCAATCATCTGTTCACAATAAAATGCTGAGCCATGGATGTCAGATGCAATCATTAATTTCATTTTTCACGTCCTCCTGTCTTTCTAAATAGTTTCTCTATAATAAATGAAAAAAGCAGTGACTCTTTTCTTGAGACACCGCCTCTTATTATTTTGTGCCTGTGGATATTATAACACAGAATGAATCACAGAGAAAAATATTTTCCTACAATTTCAAAAGGCGCCGGACCCACACTCAGCACAGCTTTATGGAATTCTTTCTGGGATTGATTTCCAGATTTTATCCATTCCTTTTTCAACTCCAGAAATTTTATATATCCGATATAATATTTCAAATAATTTCCCGGCGATCCCAGAATCAGATTATAGATTTTATCAACCGTTTTAGCATCTTTAATTCCATATCTCGCATAAAATTCTACCGTATCCATTCTGCTCCATCCTTCGTAATGGATTCCCATATCTGCCAATGCATAAAGTGCAAGAATCACTGAACTGTTCTTCTGAAGAATTGCTGCCTGAGTCTTAGATAACGGCATCAGATAATAGCTGCACATCTCCGCATAAGTTGCCCAGCCTTCTACATACCCGCCAAAATTTAAAATACTCCTGATGGGATCAGGATTCGTGCTTTCAAAAAATATTGTCTGGTACAGATGTCCCGGATACCCCTCATGTGCCAACGTTGTAAACAGTGCCAAATCATCTCGCATCTGTGTTTGGTTTACATAAATTACATTTTCTTCTGTATAGTCAATTGCCGGTATCATATAAAATGCGGGACTTAAATGTTCCTGCATTTCCTCCGGTACATATTTTATCCGCAGAGAAGTTTTTGGAATCTCAGGAAATGCAGTCCCTATCCCTTTTTTTAACTTTTCTAAAATTCTTTCTGCCTTCCCATCTTCCAATATTGTTGCTGCCTGCTTCGCTTCGTTGACTGCTTCTTCCATACCGGTAATATCTTCTGAAATTTGTCTGCGTGTTAGTTGCTCAAGCTCTTGAATCGTGTCTGTCACTCCTACACTCTGCTGTATATACCATTCGTAGTATTTTCTCCCTTCCGGAAAATAACACAATCCCTTTTCATTCGTTCCCTTCCCTTTCAATTCCTTAACCGCCTGTATCAAATTCTCATACGCCGGATAAACCTGCTCTTCCATCTGCCTGGCGTTCTGCTGAATATAATCACTCTTTTCTTTTTCAGACAGTTCCTGTAATTCACCAATTCTGGACACAAATGTCGAGTACAGATAATTTCCATTTCCCATTGCAAGAAATGCATTACATTGTTCTAACACCTGATCCGCCATTTCATCTGACAAAAACAATCCTTTGTCTGCTTTTTCTCTTTCAAATGCAATGATCTGTTGAAAATAATCCCTTGTCTCACTTAAAACATCCAGATACTCTTCCACATCTGTCCTGTCATAAAACTGATATTCAGATAATACAATTGGAATCTGCGTCTGTACTCCATTGACTGTATTTAACGGTTCTTCATAATACAGATAATCCGCTTCTTCTCTCAAACTTCTCAGATATTGCTTTAACAGATCGTATGTAATTTTATTCTTTACATTCAGTTTTTCATAAGAAAATGTATACAATGCCTGCTGTATATTCTCCGCTGCTGTCTTAATCTGAGTACTGTCTGTCTGTATCGTTCCATATGCTGTATCCGCTTTATCAATTCCATACGCTTCTGGCTCTTTTAATGTATAGTGCAGACTGATCTGGCTTGCAGCCACCTCTTTGCAAAACAATTTTTCTGTAAACGATGTAAATCTTTCATTCTCCACCTCTTTACTGCTCTTTTTTTCTTCTAAAAATGTTGCTTCACAACCGTTTAAAAAGAAAATAGAACTGAAAAGAATACTGATACTACATACAATACTTACACACTGCTTCTTCCGCCTTTTCCAAAATTGAATCAACATAGCAGACTCCGACAGTTATTTCTCTAATTTTATGCATTGGCTTCCTTATTTATACATCGCTGAAATTTGTTTCCAAACAGTAATGCATCCCCTCTTTATTTGTGATAAAATACAACTATATAAGATACAGGAGGCGTTGTATATGGCCAGCTTAATATTTGAACATTTGAAAAAAGTATATCCGAACGGATTCGTATCTGTAGACGATGTCAGCCTCTCGATCGAGGACGGTGAATTTGTTGTATTCCACGGACCAAGCGGATGCGGAAAATCTACAATTTTACGGATGATTGGCGGCCTGGAAGATATTACTTCCGGAAAGATCTATCTTGATAATACCTTTTTAAATGACATTCTTCCACGCGATCGGAAGCTTGCCATGGCATTTCAGAATTACGCTCTCTACAAGTACATGAATGTATATGATAATATGGCACTTGGACTGAAGCTTCGTGATCTTCCGCGTACAGTTATCAATACCCGCGTAAAGACTGCTGCCGCTTTTCTTGGAATTTCAGACATTCTTACGAAAAAGATCCGTTCTATTTCCGATTCTGAACGTCAGCGTGTCGCACTTGGACGTGCTATTGTCTGCCACCCAAAAGTTCTGCTTGTAGATGAAGATTTTGCCCATCAGAATGATGATCTTCGGAAAGATATGATCCATGATATTCTCAAGATTAACAAAGAGCTTGGAATCACGGTTCTTTATGTCACAAATAACTACGAAGAAGCCGTTTCCCTGAATTCTCGTATCATCTTTATGAAAGACGGTAAAGTAATTGAGGACAGCATTTAAGCTGTCCTCTCATTTTTTACCCAGACAACTCTCAAAACATGCTTCTTATGATTTTTGCTTCTCCAGGTAATTATAAATTTCTCGCTTCTGAACGCCGCGGTCTTTCGCAACCTTTTTCATTGCTTCTTTGCGATCAAGCCCCTGAGAAATATAATGCTCCATATGATCTTCGATGCTCATATCTTCCCAGCGCGCTTTTTCTTCCTGACGGATTTCTTCCCGGCTTCTCCCTGCAATTACAATCACGCACTCTCCCTTCGGATCATTCGCCTCATAATAAGCTACTGCTCCTTCAAGTGTTGATTGAAATGCTGTCTCATGCCTTTTGGTCAGTTCTCTGCAAACCGTTACTTTTCGATCTCCCAGACGCTCTGAAAGAAGTTTCAAAGTCTTTACCAGACGATGCGGTGCTTCATACATTACGATCGTTCTTGTCTCAGCAGCCATCTCTTTTAAAACTTCTTCCCGCTCTTTCTTATCTGTCGGAAGAAATGCCTCAAATGCAAATCTTCTTGTCGGAAGTCCTGACATTGTAAGCGCTGTAACACATGCCGCCGGTCCCGGAACAGAAGTTACTCGAATCCCTGTTTCATAACACATTTTCACCAGTTCTTCTCCCGGATCAGAGATCCCAGGTGTACCTGCATCTGTAATTACCGCAATATCCAGTCCTTCTTCCAGCTTCTCCACCAGTTTACGACCTTTATCAAACTTGTTATATTCATGATAACTTGTCATTGGCGTCTGTATTTCGAAATGATTTAACAGCTTAATACTGTTTCTTGTATCTTCTGCTGCGATCAGATCCACCTCTTTCAATGTTCTGATCGCACGAAATGTCATATCTTCCAGATTTCCAATCGGTGTTGCTACCAAATATAATGTTCCTGCCATCTTCATCTCCCATGACTTTGTAACTGTTCAGTTACCTTTGTTTTTCAGAATTATTTCCGTTCTTCTGCAGTAAAGTCCCATCCTTCGCATACATAATGATTGGCGGCTCTATCGTCACTCTGGGTTTTGCCCCACGCATTCCTTCCACCAGAACCATTGTCGGTTCTTTATCTATATACGGATGAATAAACTGAATCCGTTTCGGTTCAATCTTATATTCATGCATCTTCGTCAAAATCTCTGTCAGCCGGAACGGTCTGTGGATCATATAAAATCTGCCTTTATCCTGAAGAAGCCGCATACTTTCTCTTAAAATATCATCTAATGTACACAACACCTCATGCCGTGCAATTGCCTTACTGTCATCTGGATTCCGAAGTCCATGATCCGCTAACATATAAGGCGGATTCGTTGTGATCACATCAAAAAAGGCCGGCTTAAATCGTTCTGCCGCCTCTTTAATATCTCCGGTTACAATGCTAATTCTGTCTTCCAGATGGTTATGTGCAACACTGCGTCTTGCCATTTCTGCAGTCTCAGCCTGTATCTCAAGCCCTGTAAAATGCTTTCCTTTCGTCTTTCCTGCAAGTAGAACCGGGATGATTCCATTCCCGGTTCCCATATCAAGCACGGTCTCTCCCGGCTTTACTTTTGCAAAATCAGAGAGAAATACTGCATCCACTCCAAAACAGAATTTTGAAGGATTCTGGATCAATTCTAATCCTCCAAGCTGCAGATCATCCAAACGTTCGCCTGGTCTCAGATTATTTGTCATCTAACTTCGAAGCTCCCTCTTTCTTCTCCATCCGCTCAAGTGCAGCAAGTTTCTTCTGCTCTTCTTTCGATACTTTCTGTTTCTTTCTTCTCGGACGGAATTTCAGATCATCCGCTTTATACTCGCGAATCTCTTTCTCGTCATTCTCCAGATTAACAATAACTTTCACAAGTCTGCGAAGTACACTCAAAGAATGTACTGTTCCGGTCAATCCATCACTTGTTGTCACATTATCTCCAACAGAAGGTAACTGACTGTTAAGCACTTCATAAGTCTCTTCCTCATTCGTCAGGCAACACATCAATCTTCCGCAGACCCCTGAAATCTTTGTCGGATTCAGAGACAGGTTCTGTTCCTTTGCCATCTTGATTGATACCGCTGCAAACTCTGTCAGATATGTGCTGCAGCATAATGGACGTCCACAGATACCAATTCCTCCGCGGATCTTCGTCTCATCTCTGACCCCAATCTGACGAAGCTCAATTCTTGTTCTGAACACAGCTGCCAGATCCTTTACAAGTTCACGAAAATCAATACGTCCGTCCGCTGTAAAATAAAACAGGACTTTATTATTATCAAAAGTATATTCTGCTTCAATCAGTTTCATATCCAGTCCATGCTTGCGGATCTTCTCCTGACAAATCTTAAAAGCCTCTTTCTCTTTCTGACGATTCTTCTCTACCGTCTTCTCGTCCTGCTCTGTTGCAATACGAATCACAGACTTCAAAGGCTGAATCACTGAATCATCGTCCACCTCTTTTGGTGCACTGACAACACGTCCGTACTCAATTCCCCGTGCTGTCTCCACGATTACGTGATCCCCCTGTTTGATTTCAAACTCTCCCGGGGAAAAGAAATAAATCTTTCCCGCTGTTCGGAATCTTACTCCTATTACTTTTGTCATGTATCTAGTTCTCCTTTATTGTAAGCAAGAGCAGTTCCATTGTCAGTTCAAAATTAACATTTGCTTTCAGTCTGGCTTTCGCCTTTTCAATTGCGTCCAAAATATTCTCAATTCCTTCATAAGAGCTCTTACTTGCACGCGCCTTGATATATCTCAGCTGATCAGAAAATACTACTCTGTCTACATTCTTAGTTGCCTTATAAATTAATACATCTCTGTACCAGATTGCAATCATATCCAGATAGTCGTTAATCTCCATCTTATATGTCATACATTTTTTCACTGCATCCATCAGTTCTGAAACATTCATCTCATCAATATTTCTAAGTAAATGTACAACTTCTTCCTTAATCTCATTGAAATATTCGGATGTCGCAAGCATAATCGCTTTTCCCATATTTCCCTGGGCAAATGCTACACAGACATCTGCTTTATAATCAGGAATCTCCATCTGCTCCATCAGATATTTCTTTACGAGCTGATCTTTAATATTACGAAGTTTCATCATAACGCATCTGGAACGAATCGTTGGCAGTAAAGCCTCTGCATTCTCTGTCAGAAGCATGATCACCGCATATTCCGGTGGCTCCTCAATTGTCTTAAGCAATGCATTCTGTGCCTGGGCACTCATTAAGTCTGCCTCTGGAATAATATAAATCTTATACTTGCTACTGTACGGCTTGATCACGATATCATTATTAACCTGTGTACGAATATCATCAACACTGATCGTATTCGGTTTCTCATGTGTCACCTTAATAATATCCGGCTGATTGCCGCTCTGTGCCTGTTTACAGGACTGACATTTTCCACATGCCTCTCCGTCTTCCGCACGATTCTGGCACTGCAGGCTCATAGCAAAAAGATTCGCAAGAAGCCGCTTTCCAGATCCTCTTTCGCCATTCAGAATATATGCATGCGATACTGCATCAGCCTGAACTGCGCTCGAAATATACTTGATTATGTTTTTGTGCCCTACTACATCTTTAAAACTACTCATTTCTATCACCTGCCGTGTATCTTATTTCATCTTTAGCGGATAATCTTCTCACAATTATCCACCTAACAATAGTATATTCATAATTTTAACATCATTTTCTTACAAAACTATGAACTACCATTTAAGTATATCATAAATTCACGTTTATTTCTCGCAAAATTTCTTCCATACAAGTTTCCTTATCAATATTTTGAAATCTCCGCTTGATTCCTACCCTTTCCAGATTCTCCTCCGAGAAATCTTCTGCATCTGCAAGAAATCTTCTGCACAGTTCTGCATACTGCGGTTTCGTCTGTGCCCGTTCTCTTTCTAACGCCCTCGACAGTCTTAATCCATCTTCTACTTCTATATATAATGGAACCATAACATCATCACCAAAATATTCTTTCAATGCACAATATGACTCAATTGTTCCAATCACAAGATAATCATACTGCCACAATTCAATCTGTCCATCATCTGCTGTAAAATAAGTCCAGATTCCACACTTTGTATTGTAAGAACGAAACTCGATGATTTTCTCCTCGTCCATCATCTCATCAAATCGTTCCTGATCGACAAAGAAATATTCCACTCCGTCCTTCTCACCCTCACGCATTGGACGTGTTGTATATGGAACGATTGAATGAAATTTAGGCATCTTTTCGATCAATTCTTTGTAAATCGTATCCTTCCCGGAAGCACTTTTTCCCATAATATAAAATATTTTACCCATACTTTTTCTCCTGCTCTTAAACATGCATCTGGATTCGTATTCTCAACTTCCAGCCTGTCGGTTCTTTATTCTGGATTCCCCGCAACTAATAAACAATTCTCCTGGCTTAGCCCTTCAATGGAAAAACCCATCTCTCTATATTTTACCATCTTTTGCACAATAGTAGAAGTAATTCTCTCTCCAGGAACAATCATTGGGATTCCCGGTGGATAAAGATAGACATATTCCAATGAGATTCTTCCTGATGCCTCATTCCATTTCACACTCTCGCCTTCCATTCTCCCTGCTTCAAAGGAAGAATATGCTTGTTCTAATGGAATCATTTCATAAGAAATATTTTTTATAGTATGATCCTCATCATTCCCTGAAAGCTCTTCGCACAGAATATTTTTATCAATCTCCATCACTGCCTGAACCAATCTGTCCATTCCTTCTTGTGTATCTCCCGGTCCTGTCATAGCAATCACATAAGACCCGGAAGCCATCTCCATCTCCAAATGATAAGATCTCAACATTTCCTGAAATCGTTTTCCATTCAAAACTTCCCCATCTGTATTCTTAAGATTTTTTACAGATAATACTATCTTTGACCGGTCATAATGTTCTGCCTCAATTAATTTTATATTCTTTAACTGCTTCAGTCTCTCTCTTGCTTGCTGCAAACACTCAACATAAGTGTCCATGATTTCTTCTCTGCACTCATCCATTGCCCGGACACACTCATCAATGGATGCCATTAAAATATAAGAAGGACTGCTGGATTGAAGCATATGCAAATAATTTCTTATCCTTTCACGATCAGCATATCTCCCATTTATATGAAGCAATGCTGTCTGAGTTAAAGACGGAAGTGTCTTGTGAAGACTATGGATCACCACATCAGCCCCCCGTGTATTCGCATTTTGCGGAAAATATGAATGAAATCCAAAATGTGCACCATGCGCTTCATCGACGATCAGCGGAATCTTATATTCATGCACGATTTCCGCAATTGCTTCAATATCCGACACGACTCCTTCATAAGTCGGTGAAACAATGACAACCGCCTGAACATCTTCATATTCTTCAAGTAACTTCTTTACCTGGTCTACATGGATCTCTCCATTAAGATCTGTCTCTTCTGAAAACTCCGGATAAATATATACCGGTCGTAATTCATTCATATATACCGCATTATATACCGATTTATGACAATTTCTTGCCATCAAGATTCTACCACCACGCTCCGTACATCCCATCACTGCACTCAAAAGTCCGACTGTACTCCCATTAACCAGATAATGCGTCTCTTCCGCTTGAAATACTCTGGCTGCATTCTCCTGTAATTCTTTCAACAATCCTTCTGCATGATGAAGATCATCAAATCCATCTATCTCTGTTATATCAATATTATATGGTAACCTGGCTCTCATGAGCTCCATATTACGCTTATGTCCGGGCATATGAAATGCATAATAATCTGAATTTCCATATGCAGTTAATTTTTCATATAAATATTCCATAATAACCTCTTATTTGTAAAAAGAACCTATCTGAATAATGATAGATTCTCTTGATGCCATATTTTATTTATATAAAGTTAAAAGCAGTAATCATAATAGATTACTGCTTTCTTTCAGTGAGCGTGCGGGGATTCGAACCCCGGACAACTTGATTAAAAGTCAAGTGCTCTACCACCTGAGCTACACACCCATATATTATTGTCTTTTAGCTAAAATAAGCAAAATAACAGGGTGGGTAATGGGATTCGAACCCACGGCCTCCAGAGCCACAATCTGGCGCTCTAACCAACTGAGCTACACCCACCATATTAGCTTGTCAAACAACGCCGCCAAAAAGAAGATTGGCGCGCCTGCAGGGATTCGAACCCGGGACCTACGGCTTAGAAGGCCGTTGCTCTATCCTGCTGAGCTACAGGCGCATACCGTGTATCCTGCCCGCTGACGTTTAAATATTCTATCAACTTTTCTTCCGCTTGTCAACACTTCGGAGGCGTGTTTTTTGCCAAAAGCCAAAATATATTTAAAAAATGTCTCAAATTCACTCGTTCGGCGATTGTAATCCGCCGCCGAAACGATTACAATATATTCACACCGCGCTTAATTGACGGCTTTCGAGCGATAAAGGCGAGGACAATAAAAGTGAAAGGAATTGAACAGGATGAATGTTGCTGTTGAGGGAAAAAACATAGATATTACAGCAGGCGAAAGCATTCTTTGTGCACTTCGACGAGCGGGAACGGACTTTTCAAACCCGGCGGAAAAACCTGTTGCGGCTATGATAGGGGGAGAGGTCTTCAATCTGAATTACACACCCAAGCGCGAATGCAGCATACGGCTGCTGCGATATGGCGATGATGAGGGGCGCCGCGTTTATGAACGCACGCTGCAATTCGTTCTTATTATTGCCGTTCGAAAACTCTTTCCGGGCGCAAGGCTTGTGACTCGTTACTCGGCGGGCGACGGACTTTACATTACTGTAGAGAAGGCGGGGACGGGGGCGCCGCTGAACGAGGCGGATACCGATTTGCTCCGCAGCGAAATGAAACGGATAACAGCGGCGGCATATCCGTTTGTTCGGCGAAGGCTTGATGTCCGCGATGCGATCGAGTTTTACACAAAGGACGGACAGCAGGATAAGGCAGAGCTGCTTCGCTGCCGGCGGTTCAGCTATTTTGATGTGTATTCCTGCCCGGATTACAGTGATTACATGGATTATTTTTACGGCGAGATGGCTCCGTCAACGGATTATGTTCATGTTTTTGAACTGCATACGCTTCCGGAGGCAATAGTTATGCTGCTTCCTTCAAAAGATGATCCCGCCGTTCCCGCCAAATATGAAAACAGTCCGAAAT
>ENA-ORUI01001061-ORUI01001061.1-human-gut-metagenome-genome-assembly--contig:-NODE-1061-length-30033-cov-5.383148_pt1 | contig 30033 bp, 29 predicted proteins | sample MGYA00242078_ERZ509205 | MGnify/ENA primary metagenome ERZ509205 (study PRJEB26280, sample SAMEA2338828) | human gut metagenome | biome: human gut; feature: human-associated habitat; material: faeces... | reverse complement strand
CAATTCATTGAATTTTCAAAAAATAAATGTATTTTTAGACTATTGGACGTATTTTATTTAGAATTTTTTGTGCCATTTTTATTATTATTTGTCAATACAAAAGTCAAGTATTTTCGCGTTTTTTTTCCTCAATTCGACACTTTTTACGTTTTATACAAAACATATATTTGCATAAGTGCTCAAGATATCCACCATTTTTTTATCCACAAACCTGTGGATAAAGTGGATAACTCTGTGTATAACTCAAAAATAGCGCCTTTTCAGTGTTTTTGCCTGTGGATAACCTGGTGATAACTTTTCACTTGTTCTCATCCTCTATCGGGCAACTTCGACATGTTTTGGCACAATTATTGTGCAATTCTCACAATTAGACATTTTTAAATTGTTTCACTCCCGAAACAATCAGAATTTCATCGAAAGTTTTCCATAAAACAATTGCTATTTTTCCATCTATTCACATAGCGTTGTCCTTTGTCGAATGATTGTTGAAAAACCGATCAAAGGAAAGAAAAAAGAAAAACTGCATGCCCGCAGAATACTCTGCAAACATACAGTTTTTCTTTCGTATATTGATTAGATAATACGTTTTGCACACATTGGTGTTCTGTAGTACAGATCGGAAATGATAATTCCCTTTGATGGTGTACTTGCATGAACAACCTTGCCATTACCGATATAAATAACAACATGGCCGACGCCTTCGCTGTCACCATAGAATACAAGGTCACCAGGCTGAAGATCACTGATGGCTACAGATGTGCCAACAGTTGCCTGAATACTTGCACGTCTCGGAATGGAATAACCGAAATGCAGGTAAACCTGCTGTGTAAATCCTGAACAGTCAACACCATTTGTCAGACTGTTGCCGCCATAGACATATGGATAACCGCCATACTGTACAGCGAAGTCTGCAATCTGCTGGCCCAGTGAAGAGCTGGATGAAGTAGATGAAGCAGTTGTATTGCTTGTTACAGTTGGCTTGGTCGTCGTCAGATAATCACTCTTGATGTAACCTGTCTGACCGTTATAATCAACACGGCTCCAGCCGCTGCTTGTCTTGCCTGTTCGTGTAATGCTGCCGCCTGCTGCAAGTGTACCGATCTTATCCGCATCTGCTGATGCTTTGGCACGGATATTCACACCTGCTGTTGCATAAACGGTTTCTTTCACTTCTTCAATATCACTCTTAGAAGAGGAAGTATTGGATGAAGAAAGTAGTTGTATTTTTAGCAGACGGTTTTGAAGAAGTAGAAGGTTTAACTGTAGTGGATCTTTTGAGAAGAGCAGGAGCGGTTGTAGAGACAGTTTCTGTTATGGGAAAACTGCAGATTGACGGAGCACATGGAATACAGGTGGAAGCGGATGAATTGTTTGAGAAAGCATTTTTTGATGACGCAGAACTTCTTGTACTTCCGGGAGGTATGCCGGGAACACTGCATCTAAAAGAGCATAAAGGTCTGGCAGACTTACTTTGCAAGTTCAATGAAAAGGGAAAGAGAATCGCAGCAATCTGTGCAGCTCCGACTGTATTTGGAGCACTTGGATTGTTGAAAGAGAAAGCAGCATGCTGTTATCCGGGGATGGAAGAACAGCTGAATTGTAAAGAAGCAAAGTTCTGTTCCTTTGTCACAGATGGAAATATCACAACAAGCCGTGGTGTGGGAACAGCGATACCATTCGCACTGGAACTGATCCGTCAGCTTTTTGGTAATGAAAAAGCTTCTGAAATAGCAGAATCTATTGTATATAAGGAATAAAATCAGAAAAAGTAGTCAGAAAAATGTGAAAAAACATGTAAAAGATATAGAAAAGTGGAAAAAACACTGGAAATATGAGACTTTATATGCTATACTGTTTCAATGACTGCGAATGTATACTTTTAAGAAATTAATTCGTTCGATAAGTAAAGAATTTGCTTATAAACAAGGAGGAAGAAAATGAGTTTACAGGTAGAAAAATTAGAGCATAATATGGCAAAGCTGACAATCGAAGTTTCAGCTGAAGAAGTAGAGAAGGCACTGCAGGCAGCTTACTTAAAAGAGCGCAGCAAAATCAGCCTCCCAGGATTCCGTAAAGGAAAAGTTCCGCGTCAGATGATCGAGAAGATGTACGGACCGGAAGTATTTTATGATGAGGCAGCAAACCGCATGATCTCTGAGGCATATGCAAAAGCATATGATGAGAGTGAACTTGAGATTGCTTCCCAGCCGACAATTGATATCGTTCAGCTTGAGAAGGGAAAACCATTCATCTTCACAGCAGAAGTTGCAAAGAGACCAGAAGTTAAACTTGGTAAATACAATGGTGTAACTGTAACAAAGATTGACACATCCGTATCTGATGAAGAAGTTGCAGAAGCATTAGAGAGAGAAAGAAATAACAATGCAAGAACTGTAACTGTAACAGACAGACCTGTTGCAGAAGGTGATACAGCAGTTATCGACTACGAAGGATTCGTAGACGGTGTCGCATTTGAAGGTGGAAAAGGAGAGAATCATCCATTAGAGATCGGTTCCCATTCCTTCATCGATACATTCGAAGATCAGTTAGTAGGAAAGAACACTGGCGATGAGGTAGAAGTAAACGTTACATTCCCGAAGGAATATCATGCAGAAGACTTAGCTGGAAAACCAGCAGTATTCAAAGTTAAGATTAACGAGATTAAGACAAAAGAACTTCCAGAGTTAAACGATGAGTTCGCATCTGATGTTTCTGAATTCGAAACTTTAGAAGAATACAAAGAGAGCGTGAAGAAGAACTTAGAAGAGACCAAAGAGAACAATGCAAAACGTACCAAAGAGGATGAAGCAATCAAGAAGATTATCGAGAAATCTGAGATGGAAATCCCGGATGCAATGATTGAATCCCAGGTACAGAATATGATTCAGGAATTCGCTCAGAGACTTGCCCAGCAGGGATTAAGCTTTGACCAGTATATGCAGTTCTCTGGAATGACTATGGACAAGATGAAAGAGCAGGTTCGTCCGGAAGCATTAACAAGAATCCAGAGCAGCTTAGTATTAGAACAGATTGCAAAAGAAGAAAACTTCGAGATTACAGAAGATGATGTAAATGCTGAAATCGAGAAGATGGCAAAAGCATACGGAATGGAAGCTGATAAGCTCAAAGAGTATGTTGGCGATGACGAGAAAGAATCCATGAAACGTGATATTGCAATTGAAAAAGCAGTTCAGTTCATTATGGACAATGTAAAAGAAAGAGCAAAAGCTAAGACTAAGAAAGAAAAAGAAGCAGAAGTAGCAGCTAACGCAGAAGCATAAGAGAAGCACGTAAAGAGACAGACTGACTTGGAATCAGGTCGGTCTGTTTTACGCAAACCACTTGAACCAGAGATAAAGTTGCAGCAGAATGTATGGTAGAAATGGAGGTTATCATATGAGTTTAGTACCTTATGTCATTGAACAGACCAGCAGAGGAGAGCGTAGTTACGACATATACTCCAGATTATTAAAGGATAGAATTATTTTCCTTGGTGAAGAGGTAAATGAGACCACAGCCAGTCTGGTAGTGGCACAGCTTTTATTCTTAGAGTCCGAAGATCCGGGAAAAGACATTCAGTTATACATCAATTCTCCGGGTGGAATTGTAACAGGCGGATTGGCAATTTATGATACCATGCAGTATATCAAATGTGATGTATCTACAATTTGTATCGGACTTGCAGCCAGCATGGGTGCATTCCTGCTGTCCGGTGGAACAAAAGGAAAGAGATTTGCATTACCAAATGCAGAGATTATGATACATCAGCCTTCCGGTGGAGCAAAAGGACAGGCAACTGAGATTCAGATTGCAGCAGAGAATATCTTAAAGACCAAGAAACGTTTGAACGAGATTTTAGCTGCAAATACCGGAAAGCCATATGATGTAATTGCCGCAGATACAGAGCGTGACTATTATATGTCCGCAGAAGAGGCAAAGGAGTATGGCCTGATTGACGGTGTAATTACAGCAAGATAAGAGAAATAAGAAAGAGGCTGTCTCTGGGCGGATTATCCGAAGCACATATGCGGAATTCGACTACGGGCAGCCTTTACCTTTTTTACGAAGGATTTAGAAAAGATAGATGGAAATAATCGAGGTGGAAAGATGGCAGGAAGAAATAGCGAGGACAAAATCAGATGTTCCTTTTGCGGAAAATCACAGGATCAGGTACGCAAGCTGATTGCAGGACCAAACGGTGCATATATCTGTGATGAATGCGTGGACATCTGTGCAGAAATCATAGAGGAGGAATTCGAAGATGAGGAGATTTCCGGAAAAGGAAAGGAAGATTTAGAAGAAATCAACCTGATTAAACCGGAAGAGATGAAGAAATTTTTAGATGAATATGTAATCGGTCAGGACGAAGCCAAAAAAGTCCTTTCTGTAGCCGTATATAATCACTATAAAAGAATTACTTCTGATGTAGATATGAATGATGTGGAATTGCAGAAGAGTAACATTCTGATGTTAGGACCGACCGGTTCCGGTAAGACCCTTCTGGCACAGACACTGGCAAGAGTCTTAAATGTACCGTTTGCCATTGCAGATGCCACCACATTAACAGAAGCAGGATATGTCGGTGAAGACGTAGAGAATATCCTTCTGAAACTGATTCAGGCAGCAGATTACAATATCGAGCGCGCCCAGTGCGGAATCATTTACATCGATGAGATTGATAAGATTACGAAGAAATCCGAAAATGTATCCATTACCAGAGATGTGTCCGGTGAAGGTGTACAGCAGGCATTATTAAAAATCTTAGAGGGAACTGTGGCTTCCGTTCCACCACAGGGTGGAAGAAAGCATCCACAGCAGGAATTAATCCAGATTGATACTACGAATATTTTATTTATCTGTGGTGGAGCATTTGATGGATTAGAGAAGATTATCGAGCAGCGTATGGATCAGAAATCCATCGGCTTTAACGCAGATATTGCAGACCGTACCGAGCGTAATCTGAGCGAAGTCTTAAAGCAGGTACTGCCGGGAGATTTTATTAAATTCGGTCTGATTCCGGAGTTTATCGGACGTGTTCCGGTAAATGTATCCTTAGAGCAGCTGGATAAGGAAGCGTTAATCCGTATCTTAAAGGAGCCGAAGAATTCCCTGATTAAGCAGTATAAGAAGCTGTTTGAAATTGACGGCGTAGAGCTGGAATTTGAAGATGATGCAGTAGAAGCAATTGCAGAGAAATCCTTAGCCCGTAAGACCGGTGCCCGTGGACTTCGTGCAATTATGGAAGATACCATGATGGATTTAATGTATCAGATTCCTTCTGATGAGAGTATTGTAAAATGCACCATTACAAAAGAAACGGTAGAAGACAAGAAAGCGGAGATAGAATATCATAACGCATAAATAAGAGGAGAAAAAGATGAGCAGGACAGTAATTCATTTACCGGCAGTTGCACTTCGTGGAATGACCATTCTGCCGGGAATGGTGGCTCATTTTGATATTAGCAGGGACCGTTCCATTCATGCCATAGAAGAGGCGATGGTTGGAGACCAGAAAATATTCCTGATTACACAGCAGGATGCTTCCGTAGAGGAGCCGGCCAGGGATGATTTATATCAGATTGGTGTTATTGCTGAAGTAAAGCAGGTAATAAAGATGCCAAATGAAATCGTGCGTGTTTTGGTAGAAGGATTGGAAAGAGGCGAGTTAGCCTCTTTTCTGTCACAGGAGAAGTATCTGATGGCAGAGGTCATCCTTTTTGATGAAAAAACGGCAGAAGAGGAAGAACTGATGCCGGAAGCGAAGGAAGCAATGCTTCGCTGTATCAGGGAAACCGTACTGAAATATCAAAAAGCCAATGGACATATGAGCAAAGAATTCTTACGTCAGGTAGAAGAACAGCAGGACGTTGGAACTTTGATGCAGCAGGTTGCATACAATCTGCCGCTTTATTATACTCAGAAACAGAAAATCTTAGAGGCAGTAGATCTCACTTCCCAGTATGAGACTTTAATGGCAATTCTGCTGAATGAAGTAGAAGTTATTTCTCTGAAAAATGAATTTCAGGCGAAGGTGAAAGAACGCGTGGATAAGAATCAGAAGGAATATCTTTTGCGGGAACAGATGAAACTGATTCGGGAAGAACTAGGTGAGGATAATACACAGTCAGATGCGGAACACTTTTTAGAGGAAGTAAAGAAACTGAAGGCAGATAAGACGGTTAAAGAGAGAATTAAAAAAGAGATTGAGCGTTTTAAGAATATTGCATCCAGTTCTTCGGAAAGTGCAGTCAGCAGAGGCTATATTGAGACATTACTGGAACTGCCATGGAATAAGGCTTCTAAGGATAATAAAGATTTAGCTAATGCAGAGAAAATTTTAGACGAAGACCACTACGGACTGGAAAAAGTAAAAGAGCGTATGCTGGAATTCTTAGCAGTCCGGAATCTGACTCATAAAGGAGAAAGTCCAATTATCTGTCTGGTGGGACCTCCTGGAACCGGCAAGACAAGCATTGCCCGTTCTGTGGCAAAAGCATTGAATAAAAAGTATGTCAGAATCTGTCTCGGCGGTGTCCGTGATGAGGCAGAAATTCGTGGACACAGAAAGACCTATGTGGGGGCAATGCCGGGCAGAATTATTAATGGTTTAAAGAGTGCCGGAGTAAAGAACCCGCTGATGCTTTTAGATGAGATTGATAAAGTAAGCAGTGATTATAAGGGAGATACATCTTCTGCACTGCTGGAAGTATTGGATAATGAGCAGAACAGCCATTTCAGGGACCACTATGTGGAGCTTCCGGTAGATTTGTCTGAGGTATTGTTTATTGCGACAGCCAATTCCGTACAGACAATACCAAGACCTCTGTTAGACCGTATGGAGCTGATTGAGGTAAGCAGTTATACGGAAAATGAAAAGGCTCACATTGCAAAAGAGCATCTTATAGCAAAGCAGATTGAGAAAAATGGCTTAAAGGAATCAGAGCTTACATTCCAGAATGGTGCAATTGAGCAGCTGATTCGTAGCTATACAAGAGAAGCCGGTGTGCGTAACTTAGAACGCAAAATCGGTGAAATCTGCAGAAAAGCAGCAAGAGAGATTTACGAGGGCAAGAAAAAGAAAGTTACTATAAGCACAAAGAACTTAGAACATTATCTTGGCAAAGAGAAATATACCTTTGATAAGAAGAATGAGAAGGACGAGGTTGGTATTGTCCGGGGATTGGCATGGACCAGTGTCGGTGGTGATACATTAGAAATCGAAGTAAATGTAATGCCGGGAAAAGGTGAATTTAAACTGACAGGACAGCTTGGCGATGTCATGAAAGAGTCTGCACAGGCTGGAATCAGTTATATCCGTTCTGTCAGTGAGCAGTATCAGATACCGGACGATTTCTTTACCAGACATGATATACATATCCACATTCCGGAAGGAGCCGTACCAAAGGATGGACCGTCCGCCGGTGTTACCATGGCAACCGCAATGCTTTCTGCCATTACCGGGAAAAAGGTGCGTGCTGATGTTGCCATGACAGGAGAGATTACCCTACGCGGCAGAGTGCTTCCAATTGGTGGATTAAAAGAGAAAACATTAGCAGCGAAAAATGCCGGTATCCGGACAGTCTGTGTGCCGGGAAAAAATGAAAAAGATACCGAGGAACTCTCAGCAGAGATTAAAAAGGATTTAGAAATTGTCTATGCAGATACCATCGAAGATATCTTAAAGGTTGCTTTTGTAAAAGAGTAGTAAAGGAGCAGAAAATGGTTATAAAAGAAGTAAACTTGGAAACGGTGTGTGGTGTTACCAGTAAGCTTCCGGAGAATACATTGCCGGAGGTGGCATTTGCAGGAAAATCCAATGTTGGAAAGTCATCATTAATTAATGCACTGATGAACCGGAAATCCCTTGCAAGAACCTCTGCACAGCCGGGAAAGACACAGACCATTAATTTCTATAATATCAATGATGCCATGTATCTGGTGGATTTGCCGGGATATGGTTATGCGAAAGTAGCAGAGAGTGAGAAAGCAAAATGGGGTAAAATGATTGAAAATTATCTGCATACCTCAAAGCAGCTGCGCCGGGTATTCTTATTAATTGATATCAGGCATGACCCGTCTGCCAATGATAAACTGATGTATGACTGGATTATCCATCAGGGCTTTGATCCGGTTATTGTGGCAACCAAGCTGGACAAGCTGAAGAGAAGCCAGGTGCCAAAATGTATCAAGGCAGTAAAAGAAGGTCTGAAAGTAAAACCGGGAACGGTAATTGTTCCGTTTTCTGCAGTAACCAAGCAGGGCAGGGAAGAAATCTGGCAGATTATGGATGAGGCTGTTGGCTATGAAGAATAAATATGTATTTGTAACGGTTCTTCTGCTGGTACTTTTATTGACTGGTGCAGGACTGACACAATTATATGTAAAAGAAGAGACAAAACAGCAGGATAGTGAACTTACGGTAGTAACATCCTTTTATCCGATGTATATTGCAGCAATGAATGTCATCGGAGACACTCCGGGTGTGGATTTGCAGAATCTCAGTGAGCCGCAGACCGGCTGCCTTCACGATTACCAGCTTACTCCGGCAGACATGAAGCTCCTTTCCGGCGCAGATGTGTTTATTGTAAATGGCGGCGGAATCGAATCTTTTTTATCGGATGTGGCAGCAGATTATAAGAATCTTTCCATTGTAAATGCCTGCGAGGGACTTAATCTTTTGTCCGAAGAGGATGAAGGAGAGGAACATGCTCACGGAGATGCCCATGAAGATGCAGCAGAGGAGCATATCCACGGAGATACCGAGGATACTCATGAAGATGGACACAATCACGGGGATGTGAATGCCCATGCATGGATGAGCATTGCGTTATATAAACAGCAGGTGGAAAATATTTTAGAAGGTCTTTGCAGGATAGATCCGAAGCATCAGGATGCCTATGAAAGCAATGCAAAGGAGTACCTGGCAAAGCTTGAGGATTTAGAGAGAGAGCAGCAGTCCTTAAAGGAAGAATTAGCAGGAAAGCATATTGTTATTTTCCATGAAGCCTATGCCTATGTGGCAGAGGACTACGATATGGAGATTTCCTATACCATGGATTTGGATGAGGAGCGTCAGGTCAGTGCCGGTGAAGTGGCAGATGTGATGGGAGCCATTGAAAAGAATGATATATCAGTGGTGCTGGCAGAAGAACTCTATGGCAAAGATATGGGAGATACGGTAGAACGGGAGACCGATGCGAAAGTATGTTATCTTGATACCTTAACCCGCGGGGAGTATGAAAAGGACAGCTATCTTGATGCAATGAGACATAATATGGAACTGCTGAAGGAGGCTTTTGCAGAATGAGAAAAATAGTAAAACCATGTGGACTGCATTGTATCCGGATCAACCATCTGGGTGTTACTATTGGAGAACAGCAGATATTGTCAGATGTGAATCTGCATATTCATTGTGGAACACTGACGGTACTGATTGGTCGGAACGGAGCAGGAAAATCAACTCTGATCCGGGCTATTTTAAATGACATTCCACACACGGGAAGCATTGAATTTAAGGACAGGGAAAATGGTCATATCCAGAAGCTTAAGATTGGTTATGTACCACAGAATCTAAATATCGAGAAATCCACTCCGGTCAGCGTCTATGATATGATTGCAAGCTATCAGTCCAACCGGCCGGTATTTTTATATAAGAGCAAAAAACTATATCAGGAAATCAAAGAAAGCTTAAAAATGTTTGAAGCCGAGCATTTGATTGACAAGCAGGTATGTAATCTTTCCGGTGGGGAATTACAGCGTGTACTTCTTTCCATGGCAGTGATGGATGAACCGAATCTGCTGCTTTTGGATGAGCCGGTGTCTGGTATTGACCAGAATGGGATGGAGTTATTTTACCGGAATATCGAATATCTGAAGGAAAATTTTGACCTGGCAGTTTTACTGATTTCCCATGACCTTGATTATGTAAGAAAATATGCAGACCATGTGGTTCTCATAGATGGCAAAGTGCTGACCCAGGGAACACCGAAGGAAGTCTATGACAGTGATGCTTTTAAACAGGTATTTACAGATATGGAGGTGCGGGGATGATAGAATTTTTTACCGCGTGGTGGTCTTATGGATTTATGCGGAATGCATTTATTGCAATCCTGATTATCACACCATTGTTTGGAATCCTTGGAACCATGATTGTAAATAACAAAATGGCATTTTTCTCAGATGCATTAGGTCATTCTGCATTGACGGGAATTGCTCTTGGCGTTGTGATGGGAGTTGCAGATACGACCTTATCCATGATTATTTTTGCAGTAATTTTTGCATTATTACTAAACTATATCAGCAGTAAAGCATCGGCATCCAGAGATACGATTATCTCCGTTTTTTCTTCGGCATGTATTGCTGTGGGACTGGCCATCTTATCGAAAGGTGGCAATTTCAGCAAATATTCCAGTCTTTTGGTAGGTGATGTTTTAAGCATCTCTAAAAAGGAAATTATTTATCTGATTCTGATTTTTGCGGCAACACTGATTTTCTGGGGCGTGGCATTTAATAAGTTAAATGCGGTAAGCCTGCACCGGGCGCTGGCAAAGAGCCGGGGAATCCGGGTGAAGCTGATAGAAAATATCTTTGCAATTTTTATTGCATTAATTGTAATGCTTTCCATTAAATGGATTGGAATTTTGATCATCAATGCACTGCTGATTCTTCCGGCAGCAGCAAGCCGGAATATTTCGGTCAACATGCGGGAATATCATTTATTTTCCGTTATCTTTTCCCTGTTTTCGGGATTGCTCGGATTGATGATTTCCTATTTTACCAATGTTGCAACAGGTCCGATGATTGTGATTGTAGCAGCCATCATTTATTTTGCAACTTATGTATACGGAAGGAGAAATGCATGATGAGAACCACGAAAAAAGGAAGAAAAGGCGCACTTTTACTTACTTTTCTTCTGGCAGGAAGTTTACTGCAATCCGCTATGAGAATGAAAGTAAGAGTTACATTATAGATAAAGGGGCATTTCAGATGCCTTATGGTGAGGATACAACGGTGCAGGCACAGCTTGACGACTGGATTGCACAAGAGGATGGAAGTTATCTTGTAACGGCCTCCCTCTTAACCTATAGTGATGCAGAGGGAAGCAGTAACAGAACCTTCCAGTTTATATTAAACGATAATGGATATAAGGATGAACTTCCGGATCCATTATTCTACTATACCATCTCAAACGTCAGTCCGATGGAGGATTCTTTTTCGGATCTGACTCAGGAGACGGAAGAAAACTCCCCCGGACAAGAGCCTTCGACCCAAAACGTTTCCGAATAGAATCAATGGCTGCATCCAGTTGCTTTTGCTTATTGGCAGAAGGCATCTGGGTGCAGCTTTTTTTATTGCCATCTGGGAGCGGACTGCCGGAAGCTGTACTTTCTGTGGAAATCATGGCAGATGCCGATGAATCGGCTGCATAATCAAAAATAGAAAGCTGCACCGGTGCATCTTCAGGAAGCAGACGGCTGGTACGGATGCCAAGGAGCCGGACAGGTTCACTATTCCAGAGCTGCTGGAAAAGGGAAACGGCAGTTTTATATAGGGCATCTGTAGTATTTGTGGCTGAGAGGAGACTGCACTGGTGGGAAGTATTGGTAAAATCATGATAGCGGATTTCTACCGTAATACTCTGGGCTAACATTTTTTCTTTCCGGAGGCGAATGGATACAGATTCGGAAAGAGAGAGCAGAACCTTTTTTGCATCTGCTAAGGTGCGGGCGTCCTCCTTTAAAGTGGTGGAATTGCCAATCCCCTTGGCTTCCCGCTTGGTAGAATGCACATGGTCATCTCCGATTCCATTGGCATATTCCCACATCAGTGTGCCGTGGCTTTTGAATTCCTGCCGGAGGTAATCCGGGTCAGTGGCTGCAAGTTCTCCGATGGTACGGATGCCAAGTGCTTTCAACCGGGCAGCACTGGAATGCCCTACCATGTAGAGATCATCCACCGGAAGGGGCCACATTTTTTTTGCAATTTCATCCGGAAAAAGAGTGTGAATCCGATCCGGCTTGGTAAAATCACTTGCCATCTTCGCCAGAAGCTTATTTGGAGCAATTCCAATATTAACGGTAAAACCAAATCGTGATTTAATATTTGCAGAAATGATTTTAGCTGCTGCAAGAGGAGATTCATACCGGTGGGCAATGGGCGTAAAGTCAAGAAAACATTCATCTATGGAAAGCTGCTCGATATCATCGGTGTAGGTATGCAGCAGTTCCATAAGTGCATGGCTTTTTCTCTGATACATGGCATGATCCGGCGGAACCAGCATAAGGGTAGGACATTTACGTAAAGCATTGGCAACCGGTTCGCCGGTGACAATCTTATAGGCTTTGGCAGGCACAGACTTGGCAAGAACCACACCGTGTCTTGTAGCAGAGTCACCGCCAATAATTGCCGGTATAGTGCGGATATCTAAAGTTTCACCATGCTCTAGGCGGTCAACAGCACTCCAGCTTAAAAAAGCAGAATTGACATCAATATGAAAGATAATCCGGTGCATAATGCTCCTCCTTTACCGTATTATGGAATTGCCGGCTGTTTACGGGCTTAATACCTTGGATACCTATATTATAAAAGCTTTCCGGTTGAAAAGAAAGGGCTTTTAGTGTATAGTAAGGTTACAAATAAGGGAAAACGCAGCGAGAATAATGGCAGGTGATTGTTTATGAGATTTAAAAGAATCGATGTGGATACGGTGCGCTGTATTATTTCAGAAGAAGAATTAATGGAAAATGGACTGGAAGTAGATGATTTTCTGCAGAATGACGGAAGAACAGAATCGTTTCTGCGTAAGATTATTTCCATGGCAGAAGAAGAGGTCGGATATAAAGTACAGGGTGGAAATATTACCATTCAGGTTGCCGTACTGCCGGAGCATACGCTGGCACTTACTTTTTCGGAGAAGCCGGAGCTTGGCATCAGCAATATGTTGGAAAATCTGAAGTCTGCAGTAGAAAGTCTGGTTAAGAATGCTCCTGATATTGAAAAGCTGAAACAGACGTCAAAAGAGCTGGCAAATCAGAATCATACGGATGAAGGCATTGCAGAAATACAGCCGGAGCAGTCAGATTCCAAGGCAGAAGAAAGCACAGATAAGAAACAGTCTACCGGTGGCTTTACACTAAAAGACCGGAATTTTTATCAGCTTTGCTTTGCAAGCATGGAACGTGCAATTTTTTATGCCAAGGGCGTCCGTCTGGAACTGCCGATGAAGAGCAGTCTTTATTATCTGACCAGAGAGGATGCTTATTATCTTTTGCTTGAGAAGGGAGAACTTAGTGATAAACAGCTTTGTCGTCTTTTAAGTGCTTCTTTGGAATTTGCAGATGATATTTATGCGCATGGACCGACCCGGGCATATATTATGGAGCATGGAAAATGCATTTTGCCGGAGCAGGCGTTAGAACATTTACAGGAAATTTAGACAGACAGAGGAATTGGAATGGAAGAATATAAAGATAAAGCATCTTTTGAAGAATTTTTTAAGCAGAACTATGTACCACTGGATTATAAATCCATTCGGAATGAGATGCGGGAGGCAGCCGGAGATGGCTGGAGCCTTTTTACCGATGAATACAAATTCCGTGGAAAGATAGATAAGAAAGATTTTATTGTGCATATGACAGGCGATGCCTACTGCACTTTTGAAGAGATTGTGGAAAATGCAATTGATGAGTTGAACAGCGGAATCCTTGACATTGTGATGGAAATCGGCAATGAGATGGAATTTGACAACGATACAGCAGAAATTTATTTTGATACCATTGAAAAGCAGTTGAAGGAAATGTTAGATGCCCTTTATGATGATGTGCTTAAAGATTTATAAAAGCAGGTAAAATAAACAGTAAAGATAGAAAAGACCCTGGAAGAACGATTGTATGTAAATTAGTTCTTCCGGGGTTTCTTATATGTCTTTAATATCAATCGGAGAGTTTGCTCATGGCACGGGATTTTTCAGAGCAGGCATTCTGGGCAGCAATTACGGTGCTGCGGAAGGAGCCTTCCTCTAATTTAGCCACAGCAGCAATGGTAGTTCCGGCCGGGGAGCAGACTGCATCCTTTAATTCGCCCGGATGTTTACCGGTCTCTAATACCATTTTAGCTGCACCAAGAACGGACTGGGCAGCAAATTTGTAAGCCTGGGCACGCGGCATACCGTCATTAACAGCTGCGTCAGCCATTGCTTCAATAAACATATAGACATAAGCCGGTGAGGAACCACTGACTCCGACTACGGCATCCATAAGACTTTCCGGTACAATTTCTGCTTTACCAAAGCTTTCAAAGAGAGAGACAACCATTTTGGTTTCTTCTTCTGTGATATGCTCATTTGGGGTAATGGCAGACATGGCTTCCTGAACCATAGCCGGTGTATTTGGCATGGTACGAACCAGTTTAATATCTTTACTGAATAAAGATTCAATCCGTGAAATGGTCTGTCCGGCAGCAATGGCAACTATGATTTTGTCATCGGTAACACTGTCTTTGATTTCTTTGATGACTGTTTCATAAAGATATGGTTTTACAGCAAGAAAAATGATATCGGATTCTACAGCAACAGTCTCATTGTCTAAGGTGGTGCGGATACCATACTGCTCAGAAAGTGTATCCAGTGTGGCCTGGGTTTTCGCACTGGCAATCAGGTGGCTGGCAGGAACCAGACCGGAAGAGATAATTCCGTCAATCATGGCACGACCCATATTACCGCTTCCGATAAAACCAATTTTTTTATCTAACATGATGCATTCTCCTTTTATGAAAGGGGATATCCCAGATGATACTGGAATATCCCCTTTGATATTGTCTAAGTATAAGTTCAATTAGAAATCTGTTAAGTCAGCAGCTCTTCTCTCTAAGAAAGCACTCATGCCTTCTTTTTTATCATGGGTAGAGCAGGTTACGCCAAACAGGTTAGCTTCCATTTCAACAGCATTCTTGATATCCATATCATATCCGTTGTTGATAGCAGCTTTTGCGATAGATACTGCATAGCTTCCTTTAGAGATAATTTTCTCTGCCATAGCTTTTGCGGTTGGCATTAAGTCTTCTTTTGCAACAACTTTGTTTACAAGTCCGATGCGGTATGCTTCGTTTGCATCAATGTTATCGCAGGTGAAGATCATTTCTTTTGCACGTCCCATGCCAACAAGACGGGCAAGTCTCTGTGTACCACCGAATCCTGGGATGATTCCAAGACCACACTCAGGCTGTCCGAATACTGCGTTGTCAGAAGCAATACGGATATCACATGCCATAGAAATTTCGCATCCGCCACCTAAAGCGAATCCATTAACAGCAGCGATAGTTACCTGTCTCATATTCATTAATTTAAAGAATGGAACAGAAGCTTTCATACCGAATGCTCTTGCTTCAGCAGCAGAGAAGTTAACCATCTCAGCGATGTCAGCACCAGCAACGAAAGATTTGAATTCGTTACCTTTCTTATCAGCACCACCGGTTAAGATAACGACTTTGATATCGTCTCTTCCTTCAATTTCGGTAAGAACAGTGTTCAGTTCATCCAATGTTTCGGAATTCAATGCGTTTAATGCTGCAGGTCTAGTAATAGTAAGAACTGCAATTTCGTTTTCAACTGTTAAAGTTAAGTTGTTCATGAAATAGGACCCTCCTGATTGATAAATTATTAACAATGTTTCAATACTTATAATGGTATAACTTTTGGAGGGATTTGTCAATAAAAACTGGTATTTTACAGGGATTGTGCTACAATAGGAAAAGACTTGTCATGTGATTACGCAATGGTTTTTGTGAGGAAGCGGATTTTGGGAATTTTAAGCAGCTTTTCTATAGCCTTTTTAGAAACCAGAATGCCACAATTCTACAAAAGTGCTTTTTTCTCTTGGGATAATGCCTGTTTTTCCAATGTTTGACAGTATGCCTTCTAGGGTTTGCCTGAATACGGATATCATTTAGGTGCCTTGCTAGCAGCTCTTGGCATTTCTTTTGTCAACTGGCAATCCTGGCACATGGATGTGCCAGGAAGGCGCATTGGAGCACGGATGTGACTATGCGCCGGTTGCCGGAAAAACAGCTTTATAAGCAGAAATGCCTAGAGCTGCTTAAAGGTGCCTTAGATATCCGTAACAGACGGACCCTAGAAGGCATCCGGTCAAAGCAGGCGGCAAAACAGACAACAATAAGAAAAAAGCACTTTTAAGAATTGCATACATTCTGCTTTCAACAAAAAATCTTATAGAAAAGCTGCTTAAAATTCGAAAACCACTGCTTCTAAAAAATAATTGCGTAATTACATGACAGGACTTGTACAAAGAGAGGTCAATGAAAATGAAAGATACAAAATCATACTTATCAAAAATCGTACAGGATATGCCGGATTCCGGAATCAAGGATTTCTTTGATGTGGCAAATACCATGGAAGGCGCACTTTCACTGGGTGTAGGCGAACCGGATTTCCCGACACCGGAGCATGTAAGAGAGGCAGCGATTGCTTCTATAAAAAAGGGGGATACCAAATACACCGATAACCGCGGAACGGTAGAGCTGCGTGCAGCGGCAGCGGATTACCTGACAAAATTTGATTTGCATTATGATAAACAGGACGAAATACTGATTACTATGGGAGCCAGCGAAGGAATTGATTTAGCTCTTCGGACACTGGTGAATCCGGGAGAGGAAGTCTTAGTGGCAGAACCTTCCTACGTTTCCTATATTCCATGTATTGAATTATGTGGCGGTGTTCCGGTATCATTAAAATTAAGAGCGGAGAATAAATTCCGTCTGACCAGAGAACAGTTAGAGGAAAAGATAACGGAGAAATCCAAAGTCTTACTGATTTCCTATCCGAACAATCCGACCGGAGCCATTATGGAAAAGGAAGATTTAGAGGCAATCGCAGAGGTGGTAAAGGAACATGATTTGTTCGTGATTACCGATGAAATCTATGCAGAATTAACCTATGGAAAGAAACATGTTTCCATCGCATCCCTTCCGGGCATGTATGAGCGCTGCGTTGTATTAAACGGATTTTCCAAAGCATTTGCCATGACCGGATGGCGTATGGGAATTGCAGCAGGACCAAAGGATGTTATTTTCCATATGAATAAAATACATCAGTTTACAACTATGTCAGCAGGAACCACCAGCCAGTATGCGGCATTGGAAGCATTGACCAGTCCGGTGAGAGATGAAGAGATTGCAGTCATGCGGGAAGAGTATGATGCCAGAAGAACACTGATGGTAGAGGGATTCCGTAAGATGGGATTATCCGTAGCAGAACCGGAAGGCGCATTCTATGTATTTCCGGACATTCGAAAAACAGGACTTACCAGTGAAGAATTCTGTAACCGCCTGTTGCAGGAACAGAAGGTAGCCGTTATCCCGGGAAATGCCTTCGGTACATGCGGAGAAGGCTTTGTACGATGCTCCTATGCATATTCGCAGGATGTCATTCGTGCCTGTCTGGAGAAAATTGCTGAATTCGTAGCACAGTTCTAATAATTGGAAAATTATTATGTGATGCATTTGATTTACGTGAGTAGATGGTATTGTTGATAAGATACCCGGACAGTCCGTTAAGTAAGGATGCCTGATAAAGGCGGTTAGTGGCACTTGGAATTTCGTCCGGCATCAGAACTTAACGGACTGCCGGAATATTAGCAATAACCACGAAATAGAATTAGAAAGAGGAACCATGAGAGAACCATTTGACCTGACAACCCTGATAGAACCATTATTAAATTGGTTTAAAGACCATGCCAGAGTGTTGCCCTGGCGCAATGAGCCGACCCCATATCGGGTGTGGGTGTCTGAAATTATGCTGCAGCAGACCAGAGTGGAAGCGGTAAAACCATATTTTGATCGGTTTTTAAAGGAGCTGCCGGATGTGGCAGCGCTTTCAGACTGCCCGGAGGAGAAGCTTTTGAAACTCTGGGAAGGACTTGGATACTACAACCGGGTGAGAAATATGCAGATTGCAGCACAGACGGTCATGGAGAATTATCATGGAGAGCTTCCGGCAGATTATGAGGCATTGACAAAGTTGAAAGGAATTGGTCATTATACGGCAGGAGCCATCGCATCTATCGCATTTGGCATTCCGGTACCGGCGGTGGATGGAAATGTGCTCCGTGTCATATCCCGGGTAACAGAGGATGATGCGGATATCATGAAAGCATCTGTGCGGACGGCAATGGAGAAGGACTTATTGGAAATTATGCCGGAAAACAGGGCGGGAGCTTTTAACCAGGCACTGATGGAGCTTGGTGCAACGGTATGTCTGCCGAATGGGGCACCTTTATGTGAAGCATGTCCTTGGAAAGAAGTCTGCCGGGCACAAAAGAGCGGACGCTGGAGAGAACTTCCGGTAAAGAGCAAGGCGAAGGCAAGAAGGATAGAGGACAGAACAGTTCTTGTTATAAAGGCAGAGGATAAGGTCCTTTTGCATAAACGGGCCAACAAGGGACTTTTAGCTGGACTCTATGAATTTCCAAATGTGGAAGGGCATCTTAAGGAAGAGGAAGTTATTACCTATCTTAAGAAAATGGGGTTGTCACCGATTCGTTTGAAAAAATTAGAAGACAGCAGGCATATTTTTTCCCATATTGAATGGCATATGACAGGATATGCAGTGCAGATTGATGAGACAGAGCAGGAGTATCAGAATATGCTCTTTGTGGATGTGAAAGAAACGGAAGAACAGTATCCGATTCCGGCAGCATTTTCCAGATACACAGGATATATGAACATTCGTCTTGGAAATGACAGATATAAGGAAGAATAGCAGAAAAGCCATAGAAAAAAGAGGGAGCCGGTGATTATCACCGGCCTTTCATATGAAAAAGATTTTTTATGGTAAGTGTTAAAAACACTATTTTTTGGGAGGAACCTTGCATCAGATGCAAGGTCTATGAAAAAATAAAATTATCGCTTTTTTCTTTCTCAGCTTAGTTATAGTATAAAAGCAGAATGTGAAAACAATGTGCCCGGATTGTTAGAAGGCTGTAAATAAAATATGAATAAATTGTAAACGAAGTGCCTTAAAGAAATCCTAAGAAAAAATGAATTGGAAAACAAATGACAAATGTGTATAATTGAATGAGGATTACCAAGGGGGAAGGAGAACAGAAATGTACGACAGCATTGTAATCGGAGCCGGAATCGCCGGCAGTGTGGCAGCAAGAAAGCTGGCAGAAGAAGGAAAGCAGAAGGTTCTTTTATTGGAACGGAGAAATCATATTGCAGGAAACTGTTATGACAGACCGGATGACCATGGAATTGTAATACATGAATATGGTCCACATATTTTTCATACAAATAAGGAAGAAGTATATCAGTATCTGTCAAGATTTACAGACTGGTATTTCTTTGGCCATGAGGTAGTAGCAAATGTGCATGGGACACTGATTCCGGTACCATTTAACCTGAATACTTTACATATGGTTTATGGGAAAGAGCAGGCAGACCGGTTAGAGCAGAAGCTGATTGCCGCATACGGAGAGGAAAGCCGGGTTCCAATTATGAAATTACGGGAAAATGAAGATGCAGATATCCGGAAGATTGCGGATTATGTATACGAAAATGTTTTCCTTTATTATACGATGAAGCAGTGGGGACAGAAACCAGAGGAGATAAGCCCGGAGGTAACAGGACGTGTGCCGGTGCTGATTTCTTATGATAACAGATATTTCCAGGATAAATATCAGGGTATGCCAAAGGACGGTTATACTGCAATGTTCGAAAAGATGTTAGACCATCCGGACATTGAGGTGAGAACTGGTGTAGATGCCGGAGAGGTACTGAAATTTACAGAGGACGGCATTTATTTTGATGGAAAGAAATTCGAAGGAAATGTCATTTATACCGGAGCACTGGATGAGTTGTTTGCATGCTGTTATGGAAGACTGCCATATCGTTCACTCCGCTTTGATTTTGAATATTATGACAAACCGGATTATCAGGGACACAGTGTTGTAAATTATACGGTAAGCGAGGATTATACCAGAATTACGGAGTTTAAGTATCTGACCGGGCAGCAGGCAGATGGAACCACGATTGTAAAGGAATATCCATTTGCATACAGTGGAGCAGAAGGAGAGATTCCTTATTATGCCATTTTAAATGAAGAAAATCAGTCATTATATGAAAAATATAAAGCACTGACCGGAAAATATCCGAACATGCATCTATTGGGAAGACTGGCAGAATACAAATATTATAATATTGATGCCATGACAGAGAAAGCATTAGAACTTACCAAAGAACTTTTAAAATAAAATGTTTCGAAAAACGATTGGAGAAAAAGAATGAAATTATTATCAGTAACCATTCCATGTTACAATTCACAGGATTATATGGAACATTGTATTGAAACACTGCTAACAGGTGGAGATGATGTGGAGATTTTAATCGTAGATGACGGCTCAAAGGATGCAACAGCAGAGATTGCTGACCGTTATCAGAAGAAATATCCTACTATTATTAAGGCAATCCATCAGGAAAATGGTGGACACGGTGCAGCTGTAAATACCGGTATTGCCAATGCAACCGGACTGTATTTTAAAGTGGTAGACAGTGATGACTGGGTAGATGAAGAAAGCTATCACAAGATTCTTGCTAAATTACGGGAACTTGTGGGCGGAAGTACTACTCTTGATATGTTTATCAGCAATTTCGTATATGAGAAGCAGGGCGCAGACCATAAAAAAGTAATGAAATATACCAGAATGTTCCCGGAAAATGAAGTCTTTACATGGTCTGATGTAAGGCATATCAGCAAGGGGCATTATATTCTGATGCATTCTGTTATTTACCGTACCCAGTTATTAAAGGATTGCGGACTTGAGCTGCCAAGACACACCTTCTATGTGGATAATCTTTTTGTATACAATCCGTTGCCATATGTAAAGACCATGTATTATATGAATGTGGATTTCTATCGTTATTTTATCGGAAGGGAAGACCAGTCTGTTAATGAAAAGGTTATGATTGGAAGAATTGATCAGCAGATTAAGGTAAATAAACTGATGATAGAAGAAGTGAATTTGTGGAAAATTGCAAACCCCAAATTAAGAAAATATATGTTTAATTACCTTGAAATTATTACTGTAGTATCAACAGTACTTTGCCTGCGTTCCGAGACAGAAGAAAATCTCATGAAGAAACGGGAACTTTGGTCTTATATCAAAGGTTATGACCTTCGTCTTTTCCATCATTTAAGAAGGGGAATTTTAGGACAGTCCATGAATCTCCCGGGTAAGGGTGGAAGAAAGATTTCTGTTGCAGCATATAAGCTGACCCAGAAGATTGTGGGATTCAACTAAGCTGAAAAAAATGTGAATAAACGAGTGTATGCTGTAGAAAAGAAAAACAACAGAGGGCATTATTACTTATATAAAGAAACCACCTTATGCCGGGAAAACGGTAAAGGAGGTTTCTTTTTTTACGCGAGTAGCGAGAAAAATCTGAGTAGAAAAGAAGGAGCCAAGCTTGCTTGAGCGAACTTCTTTTCTACTCAGATTTGGCGAGCACCGCGATAACTCGAGAAACTCGCAAAGCGTGTTTCTCGTAGTTGCGAGTTACATATGTTCTTTATTTAAGAGAGCAGTTTTCATTTCATATAATTTGTCGGATAAATCAACGTAGATTTCCTGTGGATTTACGAAACGTTTTGTCTCATCCCAGATGGTATCTTTTTCTCTGGTGCAGTAACGCTGAATATCCATAACACTTGGAGATTCGTAAACACATTCGCCCTTCTGGAAAACCGGAACAAGAAGTTCACGCAGTGTATAGCTTCCACCAGGAAGAGTTGTTTTCTTCCATGGGGCGTTCGGGTCAAAGAGCTTCATGTCCTTGGATTCATCAAAGACTTCGCCCACCAGACAGATAAGGTCAGCCTTAATCTTACCGGTTTCTTTATCATAAATACGATAAACATTTTTATTGCCAGGATTTGTAACTTTTTCCACATTTTCGGAAAGCTTAATCTTTGGAATGAATTCGCCGGCTTCATTCTGGATAGCAGCCAGCTTGTATACACCACCGAAAGCAGGATTGTCTTTGGAAGTAATTAAGTTGGTTCCAACACCCCAGGAAGTAATGGTAGCCCCCTGAATCTTTAAGCTTTCAATCAGATACTCATCCAGATCATTGGAAGCGGAGATAACTGCGTCCGGGAATCCGGCATCATCTAACATTTTGCGGACTTTCTTGGAAAGATAAGCAAGGTCGCCACTGTCCATACGGATTCCGTAGTAGGTAAGCGGAATGCCGGCATCTCTCATTTCTTTAAATACCTTGATGGCATTTGGCATACCGGATTTTAAAGTATCATAGGTATCGACAAGAAGGATGCAGGCAGATGGATAAAGCTTTGCATATTTCTTAAAGGCGGTATATTCATCCGGAAAACTCATAATCCAGCTATGGGCGTGGGTCCCAAGTACCGGGACGTCAAACATCTGACCGGCAAGGACGTTGGAAGTACCTTTACAGCCGCCGATAACAGCAGCTCTGGCGCCGTAGGTTCCGGAATCAGGACCCTGGGCGCGTCTTAAACCAAATTCCATGACGCCATCACCCTGGGCAGCGTAGCATACGCGGGCAGCCTTGGTGGCAATCAGGCTCTGGTGGTTGATGATATTTAAGACTGCAGTTTCGATTAACTGGGCTTCCATAATCGGAGCAACCACTTTTACAAGAGGCTCTCTTGGAAAAATCAGAGTTCCTTCCGGAATTGCATAGATATCACCGGAGAATTTAAAGTTACTTAAATAAGTTAAAAAGTCTTCATCAAAGATGGATAAACTTCTTAAATAGGAAATATCCTCTTCGTCAAAATGAAGATTCTTGATATAGTCAATCATCTGGTCTAATCCCGCGCAGACTGCATAACCGCCATCACATGGATTGGTGCGGTAAAAAGCGTCAAAAACAGCCACATCACGGTTGCCGGTTTTAAAGTATCCCTGCATCATTGTCATCTCATAAAGATCAGTCAACAATGTCAAATTTAATGTACTCATATGTGATATTCCTTTCTTTTACATCTGTAAATACAGGTGTCTTGTCAGATGAATTATAGACTTTTACTTACAAAAAAGCAAGTAATGAGTATAAATATGCTTCATTATAACCATTTTTTCCGGATTTGCAAAGTTTATGATAAAATATATGAGAAAAAGTTTATAAAAATTTTATGATTTCACTTATTTTTCTTGTAATGGAGGTAGGCATTTGCTACAATAAATGGGAGAAAATATTTTATACTAATGGAGGATGTATTATAATGAGTGAAGAAAATTTCAACACTGAAAATGGAACGAATGAGCAGACATATAGCCAGCCACAGCAGACGTATAGCCAGCCACAGCAGACATATAGTCAGCCACAGCAGACATATAGCCAGCCACAGCAGGCATATGAACAGCCACAGCAGGCATATGAACAGCCACAGCAGAATTATGACCAGCAGGCTTATAACCAGAATCAGCAGTATGCACAGCAGAACTATGGTTATGACCAGTCCCAGCAGGGATATGGAACTTATCAGCAGCCACAGCAGCAGGCATATGGAAGCTTCGACCAGACACAGTATGGTTACAACCAGCCGGCTTCATCCGGAAAAGGAATGGCAATTGCATCCATGGTACTGGGAATTATATCCATCCCGGCAATCTGTTTCTGGATTGTAGGACTTCCTTGTGCAATTGTAGGATTAATCCTTGGTATTCTTTATAATAAGAAAAACGAGCATTCACCAATGGCAACAGCAGGTATTGTCTGCAGTATTATTACCATTGCACTTCTGGTGCTGGTACTTATCCTGTGCATCGTTGGTGCAGTATCATTAAGTTCTTTGGAATATAGCTACTATTATTAAAAAGGAATTGGTGAAGCAGAATGTATCCAGATAACAGGAATCCATATCCGTTGAATCAAAATCAGAATCCGCAGTATGGGAATCCGTACCCGCCGAATTACAATCAGCGTCCGGCAGATAACCGGAAAGAGGAGCCGGGAAAAGGTTTCGCAGTTGCATCCATGGTGTTGGGGCTGATTTCACTGGTATTATTTTGCACCGGAATCAATATTATAACTGCAATTCTGGCAATTGTTTTTGGAATTATACATCTGGTGAAACAAAAACAGAACCATGGAATGGCAGTTGCAGGTATTGTAACAGCTGTAGTTGGTATACTTGCATTTGTAACGTACTGGCTTTTGATTATTCATGCAGCAGGCAGAACCAGTGGGCCGGATGAATTCCTAAGACGTTATGAATATCAGTTTGATGGTGAAATGAAAGCACCGGATGACTATCAGGATTTAGAGGATTATCTGCAGCATAATTTTGAGAATTTTTAAGAAGAACATAAGAAGCATTGAATGGAGAATCAAATCTGTTCAGTGCTTTTTGCTTCCTTTATCTGGAAATACCGGAAAGTAAAAGGAAAGCACTAACCGTTGAAAAAATAGTGCTTGACGCACAGATGCACAAGTGTAATAATACAATGGTACAATAAAGACGATAACTGAAAGGAGAAGTTATGGAGGAGATTATGAAGGTAAAGGGTCTCAATAAGACCTTTACATTATCCCAGAAACAACAAAAGATTGAGAAAACCAATGAGAAGAAGCGAATTGCAGTGCATGATTTATCATTTACTTCTTATCGGGGAGAGGTGTTTGGACTGCTTGGACCAAACGGAGCCGGAAAGACAACCACACTTCGTATGCTGGCAACACTGATTAAACCGGATTCCGGAGATGCTGTTTTAGATGGCAGCAGTATTGTTAATGCACCGGAAGAAGTCCGCAGTAAGATTGGCTTTCTGACCAGTGAACTGAAATTAGAGGGCTTTTTTACACCAAATTATTTATATAATTTCTTTTCGGATTTATACGGAGTAGAGCCGGCTGCCCGGGATGAAAGAAAGAAGAGACTTTTTGACCGCTTCGGAATCACACAGTTTGCAGAAGTGAAGGTAAAGGATATGTCTACCGGTATGAAACAGAAGGTTTCTTTGGTTATTTCCTTAGTCCATGACCCGGAAATCATTATCTTTGATGAACCGACCAACGGACTTGATGTTCTGACAGCCAAAGTAGTAACGGATTTCCTGTTAGAGCTTAAGAAAGAAGGAAAGAGCATCATCGTTTCTACCCACATTTTCAGCCTGATTGAGAAAATCTGTGACAGAGTCGGAATTATCATCAAGGGAGAAATGATTATCTGCGATACATTAGAGGCAGTGAAAAATGGCAAATCATTAGAAGACAGATTCTTTGAAATCTATGAAGAAACGGTAGGTGAAGCAGAATGAGAAACAATCTTATGACAATTATAAAGAAAGAACTTGCCCGTTTCTTCGGGGATAAGAGAATGGTATTTACTACGATTTTGATGCCGGGCTTAATGATTTATATCATGTACAGCTTCATGGGCAGCGGACTGACCTCCAGATTTGAAGCAGATGAGGATTATACCTATCGTATTTATGCAGAAAATATGCCATCCACGGTTTCAGCCATGATAAAAGGCAGTGATATCAATGTGGAATATTTAGACCGGGATGGTGTCAGCGAAGAGGATATGAAGCAGGCGGTAACCGATAAAGATGCGGAAATGCTGATGGTATTTCCGGAAAATTTTGAAGCAGATGTACTGGCATATGACAGCATGACTGCTACCACACCGGCTCCGCAGGTAGCCTTATATTATAATTCCGCAGATACCGAATCCACGGCATGTTATCAGATTATGGCTTCTGTATTAGATGGATATGAAGCTTCTATGGCAAATAAGTTCGATGTCAACAGCGGTGACGAAGAATATGACCTTGCCAGCAAGGAAGACAGCACCGGACAGATTTTCTCCATGATGCTTCCAATGCTGCTTATGATATTCCTTTTCTCAGGATGTATGGCAATTGCACCGGAATCCATAGCAGGGGAAAAGGAGAGAGGAACTATTGCTACCTTATTGGTAACACCGATGAAACGTGGACAGCTTGCCATGGGAAAAATCATCAGCCTTGGTATTATCGGACTTTTAAGTGGAATTTCCAGTTTTGTGGGTACCATGTTATCCCTTCCAAAATTAATGGGAACAGAATCCAATGCAATGGATGCCAGCGTATACAGCGTCACCGATTATATCCTTTTATTGCTGGTGATTCTTACCACAGTATTGGTACTGGTTGGAGCATTAGCTGTAATTTCAGCATTTGCAAAGACAGTAAAGGAAGCCGGTTCTATGATTATGCCGCTGATGGTTGTGGTAATGGTAATTTCCGTTACATCCATGCTTGGAAGCGGAGCACCGAAGGAATTTTACTGGTATCTGATTCCTTTCTATAACAGTGTGCAGGGTATGACCGGAATTTTTGATTTCTCCTACAGCGGAATCAATATTGTGGCATGTCTTGTCAGCAACCTTATTTATACCGGTATTTTATCAATGGTACTGGCGAAAATGTTTGGCAGTGAGAAAATTATGTATTCCTAGAAAAAAATACTAGACAAATAGCTTTTATAGGACTAAAATAATGAAAAAACATAGAACAATAGAAAGCTATAACATTAGGTTATAACATCTATTTGCGACAAATGAATGGAGGATGTTATTATGGAAAAGAAGGACTTAGACTGGTCTAATCTTGGATTCGGTTATGTAAAGACCGATAAGAGATATGTATCAAATTTCAAAAACGGAGCATGGGATGAGGGAACTTTAACCGATGATGCAGATATTGTATTGAATGAATGCGCTGGTGTATTCCAGTATGCACAGACCGTATTTGAAGGATTGAAAGCATATACAACAGAGGATGGACATATCGTTACTTTCCGACCTGACTTAAATGCAAGCCGTCTTGCAGATTCAGCACGCAGACTGGAAATGCCGGTATTCCCGGAAGAGCGTTTTGTAGATGCAGTACAGAAGGTAGTAGAAGCAAATGCAGCATATGTTCCACCATATGGTTCCGGTGCAACACTTTACATCAGACCATACATGATGGGAACAAATCCTGTAATCGGTGTAAAACCAGCGGATGAATATCAGTTCCGTATGTTCTGTACACCGGTAGGGCCATATTTCAAGGGTGGCGCAAAGCCAATTACTATCCGTGTCAGTGACTATGACCGTGCAGCACCTTGCGGAACCGGTAATATCAAAGCTGGTCTGAATTATGCAATGAGTCTTCATGCAATCGTAACTGCACATGCAGACGGATTTGATGAGAATATGTACTTAGACCCTAAGACAAGAACTAAGGTAGAAGAGACAGGTGGAGCAAACTTCATCTTCGTTACCAAGGATAATAAACTGGTTACGCCGAAGTCAGATTCTATTCTGCCATCCATTACACGTCGTTCACTGGTATATGTTGCAGAACATTATCTTGGAATGAAAGTAGAACACAGGGAAGTATACTTCGATGAAGTAAAAGACTTCGCAGAGGCAGGACTTTGCGGAACAGCAGCAGTTATTTCTCCAATCGGAAAGATTGTTGACCACGGCAAAGAAATCTTAATTCCAAGTGGAATGGAAGAAATGGGACCTGTAACAAAGAAACTTTATGATACTCTGACCGGAATCCAGATGGGACGTATTGAAGCTCCGGAAGGATGGATTAAGAGAATCCTGTAAGAGAAAGTTTATAGGGAACATATAATGAAAGAACACAGGAAGAGGTATTCTGAAAGGGCAACTCAATAAGGGATTTGTAATCCAGTAAAATATCGGCATAGTCGTAATAATCGGCTATGCCTTTTTTACATTGCTTGGGATATGTACTTCACCGATGAAGTTGAAGATAACCTTTGTCATATTCCCTTTACGTTCCTCGTATCTGAAATTGCACCATGATGCATGCTTCTTCAGGTACGTTGGTACATTTTCTACATTCATAGTTTTTAATTCCTCCTTCTGTTTTGGCTTCATTAGTGAAAGGACATAAGCTCCCGCTTAAGTACCGATTTTCAAAATTTCATTTCTTACTACTCAATGGAGGTGAGAGTGCCGTTTGACCGAAAGAATTTCAAATTTATTTTCCTTACACTTACCATTGGAGATATAAGGGAGATTTTGACGAAACTTTTTGATTTATCCTTTCTAACTTCCTAAGGGGATTTAGTGATGGTAATTCCGGTAGAAAATAAAAAATTCTCCGAGCCTATGACCGGAGGGTAGAAAAATTCATATTTGTTTGTTATAATAACGCTATATTGATGCACACAAAATCAAGGAGAAAGTAGACATGAATTTTCCGGAAGAAATAAAAAAACTTAGGAAACGTGCATTGTTAACACAAACAGAGTTCGCTGAGATTGTTGGTGTAGCATTTTCAACTGTTAACCGATGGGAAGCAGGTGTTTGAGTTATAATAGGACCAAGTTAGATGAAACCCAGTAAAATCAAGGGGTTATGCCTAATTTAGTCCTTATTTTTATACCATTTTAGCGGTAAAGATAGGGCAGCGCTGCAATATTAAACCGAAAATCCAAGTCAGTATCACAGATGTCCGCAATCAGTCTGAGAGTGAATCTGTGTGCTTAGATTAGGTACAATTTTATATCAAAAACATTTAGTGAGGACTAAATTAGCACTTGAGATGGAATACTCCATCAGCTGGTTTGGTCCTCTTTTTATTTGAGAGGAGTGGTCGAATGGGCAAGGTGTTAATTTGGTTCGTAATCATTATTAGTACAGTGGTTCTCTACTGTCTTATGAAAGTTAAGCTGTGCCAAAAGAAGTTATCGAACCTATGATTGAAAGAATTCCATTGCGTCGTCTTGGACAGCCAGAAGATATTGCCAATGCGTTTGTGTTTCTTGCTTCAGATGAGGCGAGTTACATTACAGGTGTTATATTAAGTGTAGATGGTATGGCAAGAAGTTAATTTAATGTGGTATGGTGATGTAATCACGGAAAACAAATGAAATTAAGACTATAATAAAGCTACAAAAAGAAAAAGATAAGGAGGACTGTAAAATGTCTGCTATTAATATCAATAAAAATAATTTTGAGAACGAAGTACTGAATTCCGATAAAACCGTTCTTTTAGATTTTTGGGCATCTTGGTGTGCGCCTTGCCGTATGGTAGTACCTATTGTAGAGGAGATTGCAGATGAGCGTAGGGATATTAAAGTTGGAAAGATTAATGTAGATGAAGAGCCTGAACTGGCAAATAAGTTCAGTATTATGAGCATTCCGACTTTAGTGGTTATGAAGAATGGGAAGATTGTACAGCAGGTTTCAGGGGCGAGACCTAAGAATGCGATTTTAGAAATGCTTTAGGGAGGTGTGCTAATGGGATTTTTTGATTTCTTTAAACAGTCGAATATTAATCAAGGCATAGAAGAATATAAAAGGACTGCTGGTGCAGTTCTGCTGGATGTCCGTACTCCGCAGGAATATCAGGAAGGACATATACCAGAAAGTAAAAATGTGCCGTTGCAGCAACTAGACAATATTGTTTCTGTAGCGAAGAATAAGGATATCCCTCTGTTTGTATACTGTTATTCCGGTTCTCGGAGCCGTCAGGCAACTGGGATGTTGCAACGAATGGGATATTCTAAAGTAAATAATATCGGTGGCATTGCAGCTTACTCAGGAAAGGTGGAAAAATAAGATGAAGGTAATAATCGTAGGAGGTGTAGCAGGAGGAGCTACAGCCGCAGCAAGAATACGCAGACTGGATGAACATGCAGAAATTACTGTGTATGAAAGATCCGGATACATATCCTATGCGAATTGTGGGCTTCCATATTATATTGGAGACGTGATTACAGATCCGGAAGAACTTACACTACAGACACCAGAGAGTTTTTTTAAACGCTTCCGTATTAACATGAAAATTCATCATGAAGTTATCTCAATACATCCCGAATGTAAAACTGTTTCAGTGAAGAATTTAGAAAACGGTGAAATATTTGAAGAAAACTATGATAAGCTAATCCTCTCTCCAGGTGCAAAGCCTACACAGCCGAGACTTCCCGGAGTAGGTATTGATAAACTTTTTACACTTCGTACTG
>ENA-ORUI01001039-ORUI01001039.1-human-gut-metagenome-genome-assembly--contig:-NODE-1039-length-30600-cov-15.281224_pt1 | contig 30600 bp, 29 predicted proteins | sample MGYA00242078_ERZ509205 | MGnify/ENA primary metagenome ERZ509205 (study PRJEB26280, sample SAMEA2338828) | human gut metagenome | biome: human gut; feature: human-associated habitat; material: faeces... | reverse complement strand
GATCCGCGAACAGATCCAGAATCTGGAGTGATACAGAAAATTCGGAGGGGTTTATGAAGCTCATCAACATCGGGTTTGGCAATATGGTCAGTGCAGGCCGTGTGGTGGCAGTGGTCAGCCCGGATTCCGCCCCGGTCAAGCGCCTTGTAAAGGAAGCGCGGGAGCGCGGAATGCTGATCGATGCATCCTATGGCCGCAGCACCCGTGCAGTGCTTATCATGGACTCCGATCATGTGGTGCTCTCGGCGCTTCAGCCGGAAACGGTGGCCAACCGTGCGGCAGGGCAGGAGGGCAAAACACCAACAGAGGAGGAACAGACCCATGGAGAACGATAAATATTTGTTTGTGGTCTCCGGCGCGGCCGGCAAGGACAGCGTGGTGAAGGCACTGCGCGAAGCACACCCGGAGATCGAAAAGACTGTTTCCGCCACCACCCGCGCACCGCGTCCCGGTGAGCAGGAGGGCGTGGATTATTATTACCGCACCCGGGAGCAGTTCCAGCAGCTGATCGAGAACGATCAGGTGGTGGAGCACAACTTCTACAACGGCAACTACTACGGTACCCTGCGCGAGGAAGTGGACAAGCGCCTTGCAGCCCGGAAGGTGGTCGTTCTGGTCATCGATGTGCACGGCGCAGCGAACATCCGCCGCATGTTCCCGGGCGCGACCACCGTGTTCCTGCTGCCGCCGTCGGTGGAGGAGCTGGAGCGCCGTCTGCGGGGCCGCGGCACCGAGACCGAGGACAGCATTCAGGAACGTCTTGCCACCGCCCGGCAGGAGCTGGCCCAGCAGGATAAATTCACCCTGAAGCTGGTCAACGACCAGGTCGATACCTGCGCCGATGCACTGTATCAGGCCATCTGCCAGCGCATTGGTGCCGCAGAATAACATTTTGAAGGAGCTGGACGAATGCCCAAAACGGTAGGCGTTGCCGTCAGCAATGCGACCTTCCATTTTGATAAGCTGTATACCTACGCTGTTCTGCCGGAGCACCAGAATGCGGTGCGTTTGGGCAGTATGGTGCTGGTGCCCTTTGGCAAGGGCAGCCGCGCCCGCATGGGTGTGGTACTGGCCTGCGATGCTGAGCCGGAGCACTCCAAGCTCAAATATCTGTTCGATGTAGCCCCGGCCTCGGCCTGTCTGACACCGGAGTTGTTGCGGCTGGTGCATTTTTTAAAGGAGCGCACCTTCTGCACCTACTACGAGGCCGTCAAGGCGGTCATTCCGTATGGTGCGCAGTATAAGCCCGCCGTGGCGGCAGACGGTGTGACCCCGGTGCTGCAAAAGCAGCTTACCCGTCACACCGAAAACGCCTACAAGCTTGTGAGCACGCTGCCGCAAAAGCCAAAGCCTACGGCAAAGCAGCTGGCAGCGGTGGCATTGCTGAGCGGCGGTTCCCGCACCCTGAACGAGTTGGAGGATAAAGGCATCAGCCGCGCGGTGCTGGATAATCTGTGCACCAAGGGTGTGCTGGAATGCAGCAAGGTGAACAAGTCCATCGACCTGTACGCCTCCATCCCGCTGCGCAACGACCCCATTACCCTCACCGAACAGCAGCAAGCTGCTTACGACACGCTGCTGCCCAAGCTAGAAGATGCCGCGCCCCATTCGGCGCTACTGTACGGCGTTACCGGCAGCGGCAAGACGCTGGTATTTTTAAAATTGATTGCCCGCTGTCTGGAACTTGGCCGCAAGGCGCTGGTGCTGGTACCGGAGATCAGCCTGACCCCGCAGATGATCCTGCGGCTCAAGGGGCAGTTCGACCGCCGCGTAGCGGTGCAGCACTCCGCGCTCAACCACACCGAACGCCTGCTGCAATGGCAGATGATCCAGGACGGCGGCGCAGATATCGTGGTGGGCACCCGCAGCGCTGTGTTTTCGCCGTTGGAAAACATCGGTCTTATCATCATTGACGAAGAGCAGGAGCATACCTACCGGTCGGAATCCGCACCGCGCTACTCCGCCCACGAGGTCGCCCGGCAGCGTGCCGCCGAAAACGGCGCCCTGCTGCTTCTGGCCAGCGCCACCCCCAGCACTGAGAGCTTTTATGCTGCGCAGAACGGACGTACCCAGCTGGTGCGCCTGACCAAGCGCTACGGCGGCAACCCGCTGCCCAGCGTGCAGATCGTGGATATGCGGGCAGAGCTGGCAGCAGGCAATCCCCGCGAGATCAGCCTTGCGCTGGAGGATGCCATCCGCCGCAATCTTGAGGCAGAAAAGCAGACCATTCTTCTACTCAACCGCCGGGGCTACCAGACCATCGCCCAGTGCGAGGACTGCCGCGAGGTGCTCAAGTGCCCCAAGTGCAGCGTGCCCATGGTGTACCACAAATCAGCGCATAAGGTGCTGTGCCACTACTGCGGCTCCCAGCAGGAGCCGCCGCCCACCCTTTGCCCGGCCTGCGGCGGCAAGCTACAGTACCGGGGCTTTGGCACCCAGAAGGCCGAGGAGGAACTGGCAAAGCTCTTCCCGGAGGCGCGGGTGCTGCGCATGGATCAGGATTCTACCGCCGCCAAGGACGCCCACGAAAAGCTGCTTGCCAAATTTGCAGCGCATGAATACGACATCATGGTGGGCACCCAGATGGTGGCAAAAGGTCTGGACTTCGAGGACGTGACCCTTGTGGGTGTTCTGGGCATCGATTCGCTGCTGTTTGCGCAGGGCTTTCGTGCATACGAGAACGTGTTCAGCCTGATCACACAGGTGGTGGGACGCAGCGGCCGCGCAAAAGAGCCCGGCTTTGCCATCATCCAGACCACCGACCCGGACAACCCAGTGCTCACCCTTGCCGCCGCGCAGGATTACGATGCCTTCTACGAGCAGGAAATCGCTTACCGCAAGCTCGGCTTGTACCCGCCCTTCTGTGGGCTGTGCGTCATCGGCTTTGCCGGTGCAAAGGAGAACGAGGTGGCGCGTGCCGCTGCCCGTTTCTCGACGCTTTTAGGGCAGCAGGCGGCCAAGCAGCCGGATCTGCCCCTGCGCATTCTGGGTCCTACGCCCGGCAGCATTGAAAAGATCAATGACACCTACCGCTATAAGCTTACTGTCAAGTGCCGCAACGACCGCCGCTTCCGCGACCTTGTGCGTGCTGCACTGGCACTGTATGAAAAAGAAAAACTGCCGTCCCGTGCATCGGTCGTGGTAGACCTGCACTCGGACGGCGACATCTGATAAAACTGGAGGTACCATTATGGCTATCCGTAATATTGTTAAAGAAGGCGACCCCATCCTGAACAAAGTCTGCCGCCCCGTGACCAATTTTGACGACCGTCTGGCCACCCTGCTGGACGATATGCGCGAGACCATGATCGCCGCCGACGGCGTGGGTCTGGCTGGCCCGCAGGTGGGTATGATGCGCCGCCTGTTCGTGGTGTGGGACACCACCGACGCCCCGGAGGAGATCCCCGAGGATTACGAGTACAAGTTTATTGATTTCGTCAACCCCGAGATCCTCGCTGTTTCTGAGGAGGAAGAGACGGCCTACGAGGGCTGCCTGTCCTTCCCGGGGCACAACGGCGCTGTGACCCGCCCCGTTGCCGTCAAGGTGCGTGCGCAGGATCGCAACGGCGAATGGTTTGAGCTGGAAGCTGACGGTCTGCTGGGCCGCTGCATCCAGCACGAGAACGACCATCTGGACGGCATCACCATCATGGAGTCCAGCGAGTACTTCTATGAGGATACCGAGGAAGGCAAAAAGGCCGCCCGCGAAGCGAAAGGAAACAACTGATGCGCATTTTGTTCATGGGCACGCCGGATATTGCCGCCGAGTGCCTGAAAGCCCTGTATGCTGCCGGGCACGATATCTGTGCCGTGTACACCCGGCGGGATAAGCCTGTCGGTCGCAAGCAGGTGCTCACCGCGCCGCCGGTCAAGGAGGTCGCACTGGCGCATGGTACGCCTGTGTTCCAGCCCCGCACCCTGCGGGACGGCAGCGAGGATGAAAACATCCGCGCCCTCGCCCCGGAGCTGATCGTGGTGGTGGCCTATGGCTGCATCCTGCCGAAGTCCGTGCTGGAAATGCCCCGCTACGGCTGCATCAACCTGCACGTTTCGCTGCTGCCGAAGTACCGCGGCAGCGCCCCGGTGCAGTGGTCGGTGCTGAACGGCGATGCCGAGACCGGCGTTTCCATCATGCAGATGGATGAGGGTCTGGATACCGGCGATGTGCTGTACTGCAAAAAAATCACCATCGACCCCGAGGAGACCAGCGGCGAACTGTTCGACCGCGTTACCGCTGTGGGTGCAGAAGCTCTGTGTGAGACCATTCCCCAAATCGCCGCAGGCACTCTGACAGCTGTGCCGCAAGACCACGAAAACGCCACCCTTGCCCCCATGCTGAACAAGGAGATGGCAGAGTTCCACCTTACCGACTCTGCCGCCCATATCCATAACTGGGTGCGCGGCATGAATCCTTGGCCGGGCGCGTGGTTCATCACCTCCGGCGGCAAAAAGCTTAAGGTGATGTCCTGCCGCGTGGCTGCCGCCAACGGTGAAGCTCCCGGCACTGTGCTTGCTACAAAGCCCCTGACCATAGCCTGCGGCGAGGGTGCTATCCAGCTGCTGGAGGTCGTGCCGGAGGGCAAAAAGCCTATGGACGGTACTGCCTTTGCAGCAGGTCTGCGCCTGAAAACGGGGGATAGTCTCTGATGGCCGCAAATCCGCGTGCGGCAGCGGTTGCTGCACTGGTACGGCAGGAGCAGGACGGTTTTTCCAATCTGGTGCTGGACGCAGAGCTCAAACGCCAGAAGCTGGAAGGCCGGGATAAGGCTTTTGCAAGCGCCATCTTCTACACCGTATTGGAGCACCGCGGCACGCTGGACTATATTCTGGAGCAGTTTCTGCCCAAGGGTCTGGCGAAGCTGGATGCCCCCGTGCGGGAGATCTTGCGCGCTGCACTGGCACAGGCGCGCTATATGCAGGTGCCTGTCTCTGCAGCAGTGAACGAAGCAGTCAAGCTGACCCGCACCTTTAAAAAATCCAGCGCTTCCGGCCTTGTCAACGCCGTGCTGCGCAAGGCCTGCGGCTATGATCTGGACGCTGCCGTTTTTACGGACGAGATCCAGCGCCTGATGGTTTTAGGCTCTGCCGGGCGGGATGTGGCAGAATTCCTCCACAAAAACTACCCGGATGAAGCACTGGGCATCCTGACCTATCAGGCCGATGGCGGTCTGACCAGCCTGCGTGCAAACCCTCTCAAGGCCAGCGCTGCGCAGCTGTGTGCGCTGCTTACAGAGCAGGGCGCAGCAGAGGTGCGGCAGGGCATCGTGCCCGGCAGTGTGCTGGCACGGTTCGCGGGCAGCCCGGCGGACAACGAGCTGTTCCGGCAGGGATACTACCATGTAGAAGGACAGGCCAGTCAGCTGGCAGCCCTTTGCGTGGGCGCAGCCCCCGGTGAAACGGTGCTGGACCTGTGCGCTGCCCCCGGCGGCAAGACGATTTTGCTGGCCGAGCAGATGCAGGGCACAGGAACACTGTACAGCTGCGATGCAGCCGAAAACCGTGTGGGACTGATCCGCACCGCGGTAGACCGCATGGGCTTTACCGGGGTGCATACCCTTTGTAATGATGCCACCAAGCCGAACCCTGCACTGCCCATGGCAGACCGCATCCTGACGGATGTGCCTTGCAGCGGCTTGGGCATTCTGGCAAAAAAGCCGGATCTCCGCTATAAAAAGCTGGAAGCTGACCGGCAGGCAGAACTGCTTGCCACGCAAGCGGCAATTCTGGATACCGCTGCGGCGCTGCTCAAGGCGGGCGGGCGGCTGGTCTACTCCACCTGCACCATCGACCCGGCAGAAAATCAGCAGCAGATCGCAGCCTTTTTGCAGCGTCACCCGGAATTTACGGTCTGTGCACCGGATGTGCCGCTGCCTGCCGGAATGACGGCAGGGGAGTACGGCTGCCTCTCAGTGCCCACCCGCACCGGCATGGATGGCTTTTTCCTGTGTGTGCTGCAAAAAGCCGCCGGAACGCAATAACCACGACTCTCTGAGGGTCGTATCCTGTTATAGGAGAACAGAATGGAACAAAAACGCTGTATTTCTTCCCTGACGCTGGCAGAGCTGACCGCAGAGCTGAAAGTTCTGGGGCAGCCGGGCTTCCGGGCAAAGCAGATCTTCCACTGGGTACACCAGAAACTGGTCACCGAATTTTCTGCCATGACCGACCAGCCCAAGACCCTGCTGGCAAAGCTGGAAGAAACCTTTTATATCGCTGCACCGCAGATCGAGCGTCGTCAGGAGGCCAAGGACGGTACTGTGAAGTATCTGCTGCGCATGGCCGACGGCAACTGCATCGAGACCGTTGTCATGCGCTACCACTACGGCAATACCGTGTGCGTGTCCACGCAGGTGGGCTGCCGCATGGGCTGCCGGTTCTGCGCCTCCACACAGGCGGGGCGGGTGCGCAACCTTGAAGCGGGAGAGATCTGCTCCGAGATCTACACCGCCCAAAAGGATATCGGCGAGCGTATCTCGCATATCGTGCTTATGGGCATCGGCGAGCCGCTGGATAACTTTGACGAGGTAATGCGCTTTTTGGAAAATATCACCTCGCCCGAGGGCGTCAATATCGGCATGCGCAATATCAGCCTTTCCACCTGCGGTCTTGTCCCCAAAATCGACCAGCTGGCGGAGAAAAAGCTGCAGCTTACCCTTTCCATCTCGCTGCACGCACCTACCAACCAGATCCGCAGCAGCATGATGCCGGTCAACGATGCCTACCCGGTGGAACAGCTGATCCAGACGGTGCGCCGGTATCAGGAGACCACCGGTCGCCGGGTCAGTTTTGAATATTCCATGGTGCGCGGTGTCAATGATTCTGATGTCTGCGCAAAGCAATTGGCAGACCTGATCCGGGGCATGGGCGCGCATGTAAATCTGATCCCCATCAACCCGGTGGACGGCAGCCCGTATTCCGCTACGGATGCAGCCAATGTGCGCCGGTTCCAGCAAAAGCTTGAAAGCCTTGGCGTAAACGCCACGGTGCGCCGCCGCCTTGGCAGTGAGATCAGTGCCGCCTGCGGCCAGCTACGCCGCGACGAAATGAACGGCAAGGCATAAATAGAGGGAGAAACCTATGAAACTTGCAGGAAAAACGGATGTAGGACGCGTCCGGCAGGACAATCAGGATGACTACCGTGCCGGGGAGCTGCCCGGCGATGCAGCTTGGGCGCTGGTGTGCGATGGCATGGGCGGCGCACGCGGCGGGCGGGAAGCCTCGCAGTGTGCGTGCAGCGTCATCGAGCGCTGCTTTCAGGAGCAGTACAGCCAGTGCATCCCCGGCGAAGAGGAGACTTTTTTAAAGAAGGCGCTGCTCAGCGCCAACCGCTATGTGTTCCAGAAGGCACTGCGGGAGGAGTCTCTGGCCGGTATGGGCACCACCGCTGTCTGCGCTCTGGTGCGCGGCGGCAAGGCCTATCTGAGCCACGCGGGCGATTCCCGCGCCTATCTGTACCGGGATGGTAAATTGGCGCAGCTGACCCACGACCACTCCTATGTACAGGAGCTGGTGGACTGCGGCACTATTACGCAGGAGCAGGCAGAGCATCACCCACAGAAAAACATCATTACCCGGGCACTGGGCGTGGACTACCGGCTGGAGCCGGAGTTCACCACCGTGGTGCTGCAGGCAGGGGATGTTCTGTTGCTATGCACGGACGGTCTGACCAATGCTGTGCCTATGGAGCAGCTGGAACAGCTGCTGCGCAGCGGGTCTTTTTACGACCTGCCGGATGCTCTGATCCGCACCGCTAACGAAAACGGCGGCCCGGACAACATCACCGCCCTGCTGGTGGGGGTGGAGCCGATGGAGGTGCGCCATGGATAACCTGATCGGTAAAAGACTGGACGGCCTGTACGAGGTGCAGGAACTGATCGGCTCCGGCGGTATGGCCAATGTATATAAGGCGGTCATGCGGGGGCAGAACGGCCCTGTGCCCGCCGGGACTGTGGTGGCCGTTAAGGTGCTGCGGCAGGAGTATATGCACGACCCGGATCTTGTGCGCCGCTTTAAAAATGAATCCAAGGCCATCTCGCTGCTGAACCACCCCAATATCGTTAAGGTGTACGACGTTTCGGTCAACGACCATCTGCAGTATATCGTTATGGAGTATGTGGACGGCATGACCCTGCGGGAGTACCTCAACGAGCGGGGCGGTAAGCTTTCCAGCCGGGAGACCGTGCATTTCATCTCCCAGATCCTCAAGGCGCTGGAGCATGCCCACGCCAACGGCGTCGTGCACCGGGATATCAAGCCCCAGAATATTATGCTGCTGGATAACGGCCAGCTGCGCATGATGGACTTCGGCATCGCCCGTATTTCCCGGGCAGATAACCAGATGCTGGCCGGCAAGGCGATGGGCAGCGTGCATTATATCAGCCCGGAGCAGGCAAAAGGAGACGAGACCGACCGCACCAGCGACATTTACTCGGTAGGCGTCATGATGTACGAGATGCTCTCCGGTCATCTGCCCTTTGATGCCGATGATGTGGTGGAGGTCGCCATCAAGCAGATCTCGGACGAGCCACGCTCGCTGCACGAATTGGCACCGGAGGTGCCCTATGCGCTGGTGGAGATCACCGAAAAGGCCATGGCGAAGCTCCCTCAGAACCGTTACCCCTCGGCACGGGCAATGCTGGAAGCACTGGATACCTATGTGCAGAACCCTTCCGTGCTATTTGAATATCAGTATATTACAGAAGAAGCACCCGAAAAGGTGGTGAAACGTACCATGAACCAGAACCGCGCGATCCGTCAGAACGAACAGCCAGCCCCCCGCAAAAACGGCAAGAGCAGATCGGGCAAAAAGCGCCGTACCGTCTTTTTGCCTGCCTTGTTCGGCATTACCATTGCCTTTGCACTGGCCTGCATGGCACTGTGCTGGATGATCCTGAACGATTCCTCCAACCTGATGAACAACAAAGCCGATGTCACCCTTGGAGACTATATCGGCATGACCAAGGATCAGGCCATGGCCACGGATCAGATCGCATCCGGCCAGATCTCCCCGGAGTGGGAAGAAGAGTATAACAGCAACTATGCTGCCGGTTATATCTATAAGCAGTCGCCGGTGTCCGGCCGCACCGTCCGCGAGGGTCAGAGCGTAACGCTGACCGTCAGTCTGGGCACCCAGTATGTCACGGTGCCGGACTTGACCAACTATGTGCAGACCGATGCAGAGCAGCAGCTCAAGGCACTGGGCGTTTCGGTGCTGGTCACGCAGGCTGTGGATACCACCGTGGCTTCCGGCGCGGTCATCCGCACCGACCCTGCCGCCGGTACGCAGGTGGCGGCAGGCTCTACGGTCATCCTTTATATCAGCCGTCCGCAGGTGTCCACCACTACCAAGGTACCCTCGCTTACCGGCATGAGCGTGGATGATGCCCGCACCCTGCTGGTGCAGAATCATCTGGGTCTTGGCAGCCAGAGCGAAGAATACAGCGACCAGCCCGCAGGTACGGTGCTCAGCCAGAACCCGGCGGCAGGTGCTACCGCAAAGCTGAACAGCCGCGTAAATGTTGTGGTCAGCGCAGGCGCTGCACCGGCGCAGGAGCCGGAGCAGCCTAGCGGTGACGGCACTTCCGGCACCACGGGCGAAGGCTCTACCGGCGGCGAGAGCACCGGCGGCAGCAGCGAGCCGAGCTCCAGCAGCAGCTCCACAGGCGGCGGCATTCTGGACTGGTGGTCCTCGCTGCTGGGCTGACGGAGGATGTGCATGAACGGTTATATCGTAAAAGGCATTGGCGGCTTTTACTATGTAAAAACGCCGGATGGCATCGTGGAGTGCAAGCCCCGCGGCATCTTCCGCAAGCAGAAGATCACCCCTGTGGCAGGAGATGAGGTAACGCTGGAGACCGAAAACGGTGCAGCGGTCATTGCGCAGATCGCCCCCCGCAAAAACGTTTTTGTGCGCCCGCCGGTGGCAAATCTGGATGTGCTGTTCCTTGTGGCCAGCACCACCCAGCCCACCCCCAGCACCTTGGTGCTGGATAAGCTTTCCGCCATTGCGGTGGATAAGGGCGTACAGCCGGTGGTGGTGTGCACCAAAAGCGACCTTGCCGAGGCGGATTTTCTGGCAAACGCCTACGCAAAGTCCAATCTGCCGTTTATCCGCATCGACTACGAAAGCGGTGCCGGGCTGGACGAAATAAAACAGTGGATCAACGGCAGGCTGTGCGCCTTTTGCGGCAACTCCGGCGTGGGTAAATCCACCCTGCTGAACGCGTTGCTGCCGGACGCTGCCCGCGAGACCAGCGCCATCAGCCAGAAGCTGGGGCGCGGCCGCCACACCACCCGTGAGGTAACCGTCTTTGAAGCCTACGGCGGACGCATTGCCGATACCCCGGGCTTTGCCAGTCTGGAAGCCAACCGCGCCGGATTCATCCCCAAGGAGAATCTGGAGCACGCCTTCCCGGAATTTGGCCCTTATCTGGGGCAGTGCCAGTTTACCGGCTGCTCCCACCGCAGCGAAAAAGGCTGTGCTGTGCGGGCAGCGCTGGCAGAGGGCAAACTTTCCAAGACCCGGTACGACAGCTACTGCGCCATGTACGACGAGGTAAAGGATGTCAAGGACTGGCAGCGCCCGAAAGTGTAAAACGGAAGGAAGAGTAAGATGTCCCGTTGTGTGATCCTTTCCGCCTGCCCGGTGCAGCCTGAGCTCAAGCACCTGCTGCGCAGCGATGATTTTATCATCGCCTGCGATGCGGGCTACTGCAACTGCGAACGGCTGGGCTGCAAGCCGGATATCATTGTAGGCGATTTTGATTCTGCTCCCTGTCCGCAGCAGAATGCGGACGATATCGTTGTGTTGCCCCACGTCAAGGACGACACCGATACCGAGTATGCCGCAAAGCTTGCTGCACAAAAGGGCTTTGACGAGGTGCTTTTGCTGGGTGCACTGGGCGGCAAGCGAGTAGAGCACACCCTTGCAAACCTGTGCACCGGTCTTGGACTGGAGCAGCGCGGCATCCGTGTCGCCTTGCAGGACGAGCGTTCCCGCATCACCTTTGTGTTGCCGGGCGAGAGCCGCTGCTACCCCAAGGAGGAGTTTTTCTACTTCTCGGCCTTCCCCATGGAGGGGCGCGCCGAGGGTGTGTACGAAAAAGGTTCCTTCTATGAGCTGGAAGATGCCGTGCTCACAGCAGGCTATCCGCTGGGTGTGAGCAACGAGTACGCCGAAGGCTCAAGCTGCATCACCGTCAGCACCCGGCAAGGCGCGCTTGTGGTGGTGGAGACTATCGCGGATTGAACCCTTCCCGGAACATTTTTGCCTGTCAGACGCTATAATGGGGTAAACATGAGCGAAAGGCGGGGTGGAGATGCAGGTAGTGGTCATTCGCAGCCCGAAAGCGCTGTGCGGCATTCTGCGCAAGCTGTTCGGCATCCGCAAAGAGAACTGAATCCATAAAAGGCCGGTGTGTGGCAACTGCTGCACACCGGCCTTTTGCTGTCGGCATACCGCCGCTTGCCGCTGCATACACTCTTACGGAAACGGACAGGGAAAGGAGCGCACTGCACATGGAACTGAAGATATTCCGGGACACGCTGCCGCAGGGCGGGGCGGGCTGTACCGTAAAAGCAGAACTTCCTCTGGAAACCGAGATCCGCATCTCGGATGACCTACCGCCGGTGGGCAAGCTGGTCAAGTGTTTTGTCCGCCCGGTGGTGCTGCAGCGGCAGTTGCAGCCGGGCAGGCTTACCCTAGAAGGCTATCTGCGCTGCACGGTGTTTTACCAGAGCGAAAAAGAAAAAGGTCTGTGCCAGACCGAGCAAAAGCTGCCCTTCACCCGGCAGCTGGAGCTGCCAGAGCTTGCCTTTACGGCATGGACAGCCATGGTGGAAGGGCAGACAGAGTACCTCAACACCCGCGCGGCAGACCCGCGCCGCATCGAGGTGCGAGGTGCCTATGGGCTGGTGGTCACGGTGCATACCCAATGCAAGACCGAGGTCATTACGGCACTGGCGGATGGCGGCATCGAGCAGCAGCTGCGTACATTGCAAGGTGTGCGAAGCGTGGCTGTGCTGGATAAGCTGGTTACCTTAGAGGGAGAGCTTGTCTTTGCAAAGCCCCCGGCGGCTGTACTGGATATTACTGGAAACGCCTGTGTGGCAGAGGTAAAGCTTCTTGCCGGAAAGGCTGTGGTTAAGGGGGAGCTGCGGGTGCAGTGTGCATGGCGGGCAGAAGGGGACACTGCTCTGCAAAGTCAGGCGGCGGCACTGCCCTTCCAGCAGGTGATAGATTTAGAAGGTATTACCGAGGACTGCCGCTGCCTGTGCGTGGCAGAGCCGGTGGGCTTTACCCTGTCGCAGGCGGAAAGCACCGCCGCTCAGCTGACGGCGAATGTCATGCTGCATCTGCGGGCATGGCGCAGCTACCAGCTGCAGGTGGCAGTGGATGCTTTTTCCACCCGATTTGAAACGGAGCTCACGCCGCAGCCGCTCGTTATAGAGCAACTGCTCTGCACCCTGAACGATACCGCTACCGTCACAGGCTCCGGTCCGCTGCCGGATGCAGGGGCGCAGCTGCGGGCCTGCTTTGTGCACTATGGTCCCCAGCAGGCCGTCCAAAAAGGGGAGGGCTGGGTGCTTGCCGCAAAAGCGGTGGTAACAGCCCTTGCGGAGAATACCCTCGGTGAACTGGAAAGCTACGAGAAAACCTTGGAGGTCGCCGTCCCACTGCCCATCACGCCGCCGGAGGGAACGGTGCTTGTGCCGGAATGTTGGCTGAGCACCGAGAACGTGCAATGCACCTGTGCGGGCGGCACACTGGAAGCTACGATTACTGTCCGGGCAGAGGGCGCGATTTTAGGATGCACCACCAGCCCGGTCATCGGCAGCATCACCCTTGGCGACCCGCTGCCCGATACCGACCCCGAGATCGCTCTGCGAATCTACTACGCGCAGGCCGGGGAGGAGCTGTTTGCAGTGGCCCGGCGGTTCCATGTAGCCCCGGCGCAGATCCTTGCGGCAAACCAGCTGGAGGAAGAGCTTACCAGCCTGCCGCAGGCACAGCGGCTGCTGATCCCGGTCACCTGAGCTGCAAACTTAACGGTACCCCTTTCCCGGATGGCACAAGCTGCCGCGCCGGGGAGGGGGATTCTTTTTTGCCTGTGCCTGCGCAGAAAAAAGCAGCACAAAGAATTACTAAAAGTCACTACAAAAAGATACTTAAAATAAAACGCATTATCGATGTAAAATATAACGAGTATACGTTTAGTATCTTTTGTGCGTGATTTAAAATCAACACAAAATATGCTATGATATCGATTTCAAGGCATGAGAACACTTCGAAAATACGATTTGTATTTAACGCTTTGCAGACCATCCATGGATGTGGTATACTAAGGAAGATGCAAATGCAAACGACTACCGCTTGTCTGCTGTGTCCGGTGTACAGCACGGTTTCTGCCGGGAAAACAGCACGGCGGGCGGCAAAATGATATCGCAGGAGAGTGGAACATTTGGAACTGGAACAGGCTAAAAAGCGCGTGGAAGAGTTGCGCGCTGTTATTGAGAAAAACAACCGACTTTACTACGATCAGGATGCGCCGGAGCTGGAAGATTTTGAATACGATGCCCTGACGCGGGAATTAAAGGAGCTGGAAGCACAGTTTCCCCAGCTGGTCACAGCAACATCGCCCACCCAGAAGGTAGGCGGCACCGCCAGCAGCAAGCTGCCCAAGGTGACCCACGCTGTCAAGATGGAAAGCCTGCTGGATGCGTTCTCCTTCGATGAGCTACGGGACTTTGACCGCCGCGTCCGCGAGTCCGGAGTAGAGCCGGAATATGTCGTGGAAATCAAGATCGATGGTCTTTCCTGTAGCTTGGAGTACGAGAATGGGCAGCTTGTCCGTGCCTCCACCCGCGGTGACGGCGTGGTGGGCGAGGACGTTACCGCAAACGTGCGAGCCATCCGCAGCATCCCCAAGACCCTTAAAGATGCACCGGAGTTTCTGGAGGTGCGCGGCGAGGTGTATATGCCCCACAAGGCCTTTCAGCACCTGTGCGCCGAGCAGGAATTACAAGGTGCTGCGCCCTTTAAAAACCCCCGCAATGCAGCAGCCGGATCTCTGCGGCAAAAGGACGCCCGCATCACCGGCAGCCGTGGGCTTTCTATCTTTGTGTTCAATGTGCAGCAGATCCGGGGTAAGACTCTGACCAAGCACTCCGAAAGTCTGGATTACCTCAAGAGCCTTGGCCTGCCCGTGTCGCCGCGCTACCATGTGGTGCATGATATCGAGGACGCCATTTCTGAGATCGAGAACATCGGCCAGAACCGTGCAAAGCTGGATTTCGACATGGACGGTGCCGTTATCAAGGTGAACGATTTTGCCCAGCGGGAGCTGATGGGTTCTACTAACAAATTCCCGCGCTGGGCCATTGCCTTCAAATACCCGCCGGAGGTCAAGGAGACCACTCTGCGCAGCATCGAGGTGGCCGTGGGACGCACCGGTGTGCTTACCCCCACCGCCTGCTTTGACCCGGTGTTTCTGGCAGGCACTACGGTAGCTCGCGCCACCCTCCACAACGAGGACTTTATTCGGCAGTTTGGGCTGTGCATCGGGGACACCATTCAGGTGCGCAAGGCGGGCGATATCATCCCAGAGGTCATCGGAGTCACCCATCATGCGGAGGACGCTGAGACCTACACCATGCCCACGGTCTGCCCCTCCTGCGGCGCGCCGGTGGTGCATCTGGAGGACGAAGCCGCCCTGCGCTGTGTGAACCCGGAGTGCCCGGCACAGGCGCTGCGCAATATCATTCATTTTGCCTCCCGGGATGCCATGGATATCGAGGGCTTGGGCGAGGCAGTGGCCACCCAGTTGGTGGAAAAGGAGCTGGTGCATTCTGCAGCAGATATCTACACGCTGACCCGGGAACAGCTGCTGGAGCTGGACAAATTCAAGGAGAAAAGCGCAGACAATTTGTTACAGGCCATCACTGCCTCCAAGCAGAACAATCTGGATAAGCTTTTGTTCGGCTTTGGCATCCGCAATATCGGCGATAAGGCAGCCGCGCTGCTGGCAGAGCATTTCGGCACGCTGCAAGCCATCCGAGAAGCCACCGCAGAGCAGATCAGCCAGATCGACGGCTTTGGCGGCGTGATGGCACAAAGCGTGGTGGAATTCTTTGCCAAGGAAGGCACCACCGACCTTGTGCACCGTCTGGCAGACGCCGGGGTCAATATGCAGTGGAAGGGTGAGCCGAAGGGAGACAAGCTGGCAGGCAAAATGCTGGTTGTCACCGGTACGCTGGAGACGCTCTCCCGCAACGAAGCCGAGGCATTGATCGTGAAAAACGGCGGCAAAGCCAGCGGCTCCGTCTCCAAAAAAACAGCCTATGTGGTGGCCGGTGCGGCGGCGGGCTCCAAGCTGACCAAAGCGCAGGCGCTGGGCGTGCCGGTACTGACCGAACAGGAATTTCTTGCCATGCTGCAAGATGCCCCAGCAGAACCGGAAACGACTTAAAGCGGCTTTCCTGAACGTCGAAATACAGATAATTTCAAAAGCTTCTGCAATGCTGTTGCAGGGGCTTTTTTGTTTTCTGATTCGCGGTTCTAAGAGCGCACAAAGCGCATACAATGCTAGCACAAAGCTTTCGTGGAAGGAGAAATCAAAGTGGACGAGTATTACCGGGCCGTCAGAGCCCTTCCCACTTGGCTGGCAGCGCCGCTGGTACAGCTGCCCGCACAAACAGTAGTGCATATACAGGAGCTGCGGCTGCGCACAGACTGCGCGGTCACATTTACCGTGCAGGGGCGGCAATGCTCTGCTTCTGCACTGCCGGGTTGTCCTCCGGCATTGGCTGCAATGCGGCTGGACGCGCTGCAAATAGAGGAGATCTTCCACACCCTTTGCAACGGCTCAGTGCACACCCATGAAAGGGAACTTTCCGAGGGCTACCTGACCACCGCTGCCGGAAACCGTGTGGGCGTGGCAGGGCAGTTCGTGCAGCGGGAAGGACATGGCATCACCCTGCAAAAGGTCACTTCGCTCAACCTGCGTATCGCACGCAGCCGCACCATCCGTCTGCTGTCTGCACTGGACAAGCTGCTGGAGCAGCATTTTACCGGGCTACTGGTGGTGGGAGAGCCCGGCAGCGGCAAGACCACCCTGCTGCGCACCATTGCCCGGACGCTAGCCGAGCGGCAGCGTCTGGTGGCGGTGATTGATGAGCGGGGCGAGTTTTTTCCGCCGGAAGGGCCGCTGCCGCCGCTGGAGCGCATTGGCGGAGTGGATAAAGCCCGCGCTGTCCAGATGGCGCTGCGTACGCTGGCACCACAGGTGATCCTGCTGGACGAGCTGGGCAGTCTGGAGGAAACGATGGCACTGGAACAGGGCTTTTTCAGCGGGGTGGACTTTATTGCCAGCATCCATGCGCCGGACGCTGCACAGGCACGATGCCGTCCGCAGGTACAGGCATTGCTGCAACGCGGGATGCTGCGGCAGCTGGTCGTCCTTGCCGGGCGGGAGACGCCGGGCTGCATCCGGGAAGTGTGCGCCGTATGAGCGACCTTCTGCGCGGGTTCGGCTTGTTTTTGCTCCCGTTGTGCGGTTGGCTGGCAGGGGATGCAGTACAAGCCAAAACCGCTCAGCATCTCGCTGCCCTGCAGCGCACCATCGAGCTGCTGCAACGCATCCGGCAGGAGATCCAGTACCGCCGGGCAGATCTGCAAAGCCTTTACCGGCAGCTTTGCCACGAGGATCTTGTGCCGCAAATCCCCGGCGGTACATTGCAGCAGCTGCCCGCGCCGGAACAACTCTCTGCGGCAGAGCGCGCCTGTTTTACAGAGTGCTTTTGCGGCATCGGCCGCGCAGAGGCTGCACAGGAATGCGAACGGCTTAGCTACTATACGGCGCGGTTCGAGGACTATTTACAACAGGCACGCCGCACAGCACAGCGGCAGGCCGGTCTGCCGCACCGTCTGGGACTGGCAGGCGGCATGATGCTGGCGCTGCTCTTTTTGTAAAGGCTGTACGGAACAAAGGAGAAACGGATGGATATCGAGCTTGTGTTCAAAATTGCGGCCATCGGCATCATAGTCGCGGTGCTCAATCAGCTGCTCATCCGCTCCGGGCGGGAGGATCAGGCCATGATGACCACGCTGGCGGGGCTTGTTGTGGTGCTCTCCATTCTGGTCAAGCAGATCAGTGCCCTGTTTGCCACGATCCGGTCTTTGTTTGCGCTATGAGTGCGGCGGTTCCGGTGCTGACGGCGCTGCTGCTGGCAGCCTTTGCGGGCATTCTATTGCAGCGGTATTCCCCGGCGTTTGCACTGCTGCTTTCGCTGGGCGCTGCGGTGTGGCTGCTGCTCCGTCTGGCACAGCCGCTGCGCGGGGTACTGCAAGCATTAGTGCAGCTAGGGCAGCGTACCAATGCACAGGCTTTTTCCTGTCTTTTGCGCAGTGCAGGGATTTTGCTGCTGGCAGATTACGTCCGTACCCTCTGCGAGGAAGCTGGAGCGGATACGCTTGCATGGTGCGCCGGGCTGGCGGGACGGTGTCTCGTGCTGGCGGCGGTGTGGCCGCTGCTGGAACAGATATTCCAGACGATTTGGGGGCTGGTGGGATGAAAAAACGCGGCCTTATCATTAGCATGGTAATACTGAGCATCCTGTGCAGCAAAACCGCTCTGAAAGCTGCGGCAGCAGAGACAACGCCGTGGCAGACTTATCTTGACAAAGCACCTGCACAAGCCGAGCAGTTTGCGGCAGACCCGCTGGGCACCTTGCTGCGTTTGTTTGCTGCCGAACCGGTGCAATTACTGCGGGAAGTGCTGCATCAATATGCCGGTGTGCTGCTGTTTTTATCGCTGGCGGCCGGGCTTGCATTTCTCTTACAGGACACCGCCGACAAAGCACTGCTGGAACTGGCGGCTGCCGGTGGATGCGGCGTTTTATTGTGGCAGGAACTGGACAAGCTTGCCGCCGCACTGTGCACCCGGATGGCCGGGTGGAAAAGCTATCTGCTGGGCTTTTTGCCGGTATACAGCGGTGTACTGACAGCCGGCGGCGAATGGAACGCCGGAGCTGCCGCAAATGGCTTTCTGCTCACAGTGCTGTGCTTTATTGCACAGGCGGTCACCCTCTGGCTGCAACCACTGCTGCGCAGCTACCTTGTCATCAGCATGGCCTGTGGCATCAGCTCCCGCAAAAGCCTGTCCGAGGGCTGCACTCTGACCGGGCGGCTACTGCGGCAGGCCATCGGCTGGGCGGGTAAAGCGTTCGCCGCCCTGATGAGCCTGCAGCGCGTAGTCACGGTGCAGCTGGATCGTTCTGCCTCTCGTCTGGGACAGCTGCTGACCGGCAGCGTGCCCATTGTGGGACAGGCGCTGAGCAGCGCGGCAGACACAGTTCTGGCCGGGATGCAGCTGCTCAAAAGCACCCTTGGCATTGCCGCATTGCTCAGCATCGGGGCAGAATTTGTGCCATTGTATCTCGGGCTTCTGGTGCATCTGTTTTTACTGTCCTGCTGCGGCTGGCTTGCCGGGATCGGCGGGCTGGAGCATTGCCATAAGCTGCTGCAATGCTTTGCCGAAGCCGTGCGCTGCATGGCGGCAGTTACAGCTTTGTTTTTCATGTTGTTTGTGGTGGGCATCGTGCTGCTGATGCTGGCAGGGGGTGGTTAGATGCAGGCGTTTCAGCGGGCTGCGGCAGTGTTCTGCATGGCGTGCATCGGGGCGGAACTGGTCAGCCTTTTTGGCGGGCAAAGCTGGGCTGGCCGGTGCATAAAAGCCGTAGCCGGGCTATATATTTTAGCAGTCCTTCTTGCGCAGTTGCCGCACCTGCCGGGCAAGGTTATGACCGCTTTTTCGGGGAATACCGTCCCAGCGGCCACATCCACTGCACAGCCGGATGCACTGGAAACGGAGATCCTGACTGAGACCAAGGCTCAACTGGAAGAGTATTGCACTGCACAGTGCCGACAGCAATTCGGGTTGGATATTCGTGTGACGGTCACGCTGGAAAAAGCCGGGCAGCAGGTCGTGGTAAAAAAGGCTGTTGCTGCCTTTCCGGCGGGCTGTACCGCTGCACAAAAACAGGCGGTGCTCAGCTTTTTGCAGCAGACGCTGGGCACCGCTCCTACGGCGGCGGAGGAGAGTGCACCATGAAAAAGAACGAATTGCTTTCCGTTTTCCACGCTCTGCAAAGCGGCAAAAACCGCACCTCGCTGGCGGTGGTGGTCGGTGTGCTGGCAATGCTGCTACTTTTGCTGTCGGAGCTTTTACCCAGCGGGACCACGCAGAAAGCGGCGGTATCCACCGCCCAAACAGCTACCGTCAGCCAGTACCAGGCCCAGCTGGAGCAGCAGCTGGAAGAACTGATCAGCCAGCTGCAAGGGGCGGGGCACACCGCAGTCATGGTCACTCTGTCCACCGGGGAGGAGACTGTCTACGCAGTAGACACCCAGACGGGGGATATGCAGCAGCAGGAGACGCACGTTCTTTTACAGGATGGCTCTGCGCTGGCTGAGACAACCTATCTGCCGCAGGTCTGCGGGGTCGCCGTGTTGTGTGAGGGCGGGGGAGATGTCCGCGTTGCAGCCCGTATCACGGAGCTGCTGCATTCGCTGCTGGATCTGCCCACAAACCGCATCTGTGTGGAGCAGCGCAAGCGCTGACCCTCTGCTTTTGTCAAGTACCACAATTGCTTACCGAAATACCAAAGGAGGAACCGTTTTATGAGAGCACTTTCCAGAAACACCCGCAGGGTCACCGCTCTGACGCTGGCGGCGGCACTGGTCGTTGCCGTCTACTTAAATTGGCAGTATGCCCGGGCAGACATCACCCCGCAGACAGAGGATGACACCCTCATGGTCTCGGCAGAGCCGGTGGATGCAAAAGCAGAGACTACCATCACGGATGCGCTGCCCACAGAGGCGGAAGCCGTCTCCGGTGCCAGCAAAAACTATGGCGAAGCACAGCTTGTCAGCGTTGCAAACGACAGCGGTACCCGCTTTTTCGAACAGGCTCGTCTCAAGCGGGAAAAGGCACATGACGAAGCCATGGACACCCTGCAAAAGAGCCTGAAGTCCTCCTCCCTGACAGCCGAGGAGAAAAAGGAGTACACCGCACAAATGGCGGCCGGGCTGGAAGATCTGAACGCAGAAAACGAGATCGAGACGCTGGTGCGTGCCAAGGGCTTTGCGGACTGCCTGTGCTTTTTGCAGGCAGGGCGGGCGGATCTGACCGTGATGACGGCAGGCGAGCCGCTCACAGCGGCACAGGTGGCGCAGATCCGGGATGTGGTGATGAACAAAAGCAGTGTGACCGCCCAGAATATCACGGTGGTGGAGGTGAAGTAAGCCCTCTTTATTTATGCTGACACCCCGGCGGCGCAGGTGCAGCTTTTCTTGCAGGCAGAAAGCTGTATGCACTGCCGGGATGCCATTCCGTGCTGATTTCCATCTTCTTTTCCAAACAAGTATTGAAATTGCCCCCGCATTGATGGTATAATAACTCTATCAAAAACGAATGCCGCGTGCCTTTATGCATAGCGCAGGGGCGCGTTTGAACAAAAAAGGCCGCTACGGCAGGCCAGTTTCAGAGTATTGAAACCACTGCCGCAACCGCCTTTGGATGGAGGACAGCACAATGGATTTACAGAACATGGATCTTCAGGGCGGCAGCCTTCAGATTTCGACCGAGGTCGTGGGTAAAATCGCCCGCTGTGCCGCATTGGAAGTGGACGGCGTTGCCGAGGTGTCCTGCGGCGTGCAGAACAAAAAGCTGAAAAACCTGCTGGAATCTGCCAGCATCCAGCCGCCTGTGGCGGTAGAGATGCGGGACGGCACGGCCAGCATCACCCTGCACCTGATGATGGAGTTCGGCGCACGGATCCCCTCCGTGGCCGAAAAGGTACAGGAAAACGTCAAGTCTGCTGTACAGAACATGACTAATGTGACGGTCAGTCGCGTGGATCTGGTCATTGCAGGCCTTGCCGAGGCGCAGTAACAAATTTAGCAAAAAATCATATCAGAAAACGATCCTCCTCCCGGCACGCCCGGCGGGGAGGGTTTGTATTGCGAAAGGAACATTATGGAAAATATTCTGCCCCGTAGAGAAGCCCGTGAAAACGCCTTTTTGCTGGCATTTTCGCAGACCTTCGGTGACATTCCTCTGGCCGAGGCACTGTCCAATCACGCCGAAAACGATGAGGAGCATCCCGTGGACGCCTTCAGCCGTCTGCTGCTGAACGCCTACTACGATCATTCCGCAGAGGTGGATGACGAGATCCGTGCCCATCTGCGCAACTGGACCATGGAGCGTCTGCCCCGCGTCAGCCTGACCGTGCTGCGCCTGGCTGTGGCCGAGATGCTGTTCGGCGGCGAAAACAAGCCCGGTGTTGCCATCAATGAGGCTGTGGAGCTGACCAAGAAGTACGGCGCGGGCGAGGACTATCAGTTTGTGAATGGCCTGCTGGGTGCTGTGGCACGCGACCATGGCCTGAGTGATGAAGCCGTCGCGGAGTCGGCTGAACAGTGAGCCGTTATACGCTCGGGGTCGATACAAGCAACTATGCAACCTCTCTGGCAGTTTTTGATACAGCCGGGGAGGTTGTTTGTGCAAAAAAGCGCTTTTTGCCGGTAAAAGCCGGACAGCTTGGCCTGCGGCAGAGCGATGCGCTGTTCCATCATACGGCAGCTCTGCCGGAGATGCTGCAGGAGCTGGCGCAGGAATTCGACCTGACAAAAATAGATGCTGTGGGTGTTTCGCAAAAGCCGCGTCCGGTAGAGGGCAGTTATATGCCCTGCTTTCTGGCCGGTGTCAGTGCGGCGACTGCCTTTGCAGCGGCGCGGGGCATTCCGCTGATCCACACCACCCATCAGCAGGGGCACGCTGCGGCGGCGCTGTATGCAGCGAAAGGCGAGGCGCTGTTCTCCCAGAAGGTGCTGCTGTTCCATATTTCCGGCGGCACCACGGACCTTTTGCTGTGTGATCAGGTGCGTACCATCACCACCCTTGGCACCAGTACCGATCTGTACGCCGGTCAGGCGGTGGACCGCGTAGGCGTACGGCTGGGCTTTGGCTTTCCCGCAGGTGCCGAGGTCTCCCGCCTTGCAGCGCAGTGCACCGAGGAGATCCGCCCCAAGTCCAGCGTAAAGGGACTGCAATGCAGCCTTTCCGGACTGGAAAACCAGTGCAACGCCTTACTGGCTGCCGGCAAAGCGCCGGAATACGTCTGCAAGTACTGTCTGCTTTGTGTGGCAGATACCGTTGTCCGCATGACAAAGGCCGCGCAGAAGGAATACCCCGGTCTGCCGGTGGTCTGCGCCGGCGGCGTGATGAGCAGCGATATCATCCGCACGTGGGTGCAGCAGCGGCTGCCGCAAGTCTATTTTGTGCCGGGGCAGTATTCCAGTGATAACGCCATCGGCGTGTCTATTCTTGCTGCACGGGAGGCCGGTCTATGGCTGATGTGATCTCGGTATCCGAGCTGAACCATTATGTCAAAACGCTGCTGGATGTGAACGACGGCTTGTTTGATCTTGCCCTGCGTGGCGAGATCGCAAACTTTGTGCAGAACGCCCGCAGCGGGCACTGCTACTTTTCTCTGCGGGACGAAGCTTGCAGCGTAAAGGCAGTGATGTTCCGCACTGATGCCCGCCGTCTGGCATTTCGCCCGGAGGAGGGGATGCGGGTCGTGGTACGCTGCCGCGCTACCCTCTACGAGCGGGACGGCGCGTTTCAGGTCTATGTGAATGAAATGTTCCCGGACGGTCTGGGCGCGGCACAGCTTGCGCTGGAGCAGCTGAAGGCCCGGCTGGAAAAGGAAGGTCTGTTCGACCCTACACATAAAAAGCCGCTGCCTGTGTACCCCAAATGTATTGGTGTCGTTACCAGCAAAACCGGGGCGGCATTGCAGGATATCCGCAATGTGATCAGCCGCCGCTGGCCGTCTGTCCGGTTGTTGCTATGCCCGGTCACTGTGCAGGGCTTTGAAGCCGCCCGGCAGATCGCCGCTGCCATCCGCACGCTGGACCAGAGCGGGCGGGTGGACGAGATCATCGTGGCCCGGGGCGGCGGCAGCAGGGAGGATCTGTGGGTGTTCAACGCCGAGGAGATTGCCCGGGCAGCATTTCGCTGCAAAACGCCGCTGATCAGCGCCATTGGTCACGAGATCGACTACACCCTTCTGGACTTTGTAGCCGACCAGCGTGCGCCCACGCCGTCCGCCGCCGCAGAGCTTGCGGTGCCGGATCGGGAGGAGCAGCAGCGCATTTTTGAAAATATTGAAGAAAATATTCACAAAAATATACAAAAACGGCTCGCGTTGTGCTATAATGGTCTGGAACAATACAACTTTTTGTTGGAACAAAACGCGCCGAACAAAATCTTACAGCAGTATTCAAGCCGCCTGCAACAGATACAGCAGGCCATTCAGGCGCAGCAAAAAGCGCGTATGAATGACAAAAATATGCAGCTGCAACACGCGGCCGCGCTGGCGGCATCGCTGGATCCATACCGTGTGCTGGCCCGTGGCTATACCCTTGTGACCGATACAAAAGGGAAGGTCTGCACCGTGGAGCAGTTGCAACCGGAGCAGACCATCTGCGTGCGCAGTCTGCAACATCAGGCACGATGCCGTGTGGAAACGGTGGAGGAGATCAATGAGAGCACCCAAAAGCTTTGAAGAAGGAATGGATCGGCTGAACGCGATCCTTGCACAGATGCAGCAGGAGGACACCTCGCTGGCAGATTCCGTCAAGCTGTATGCGGAAGCGGCCTCCCTGATGCAGTACTGCCATGCAACGTTGGAAAAAACCTCGTTGCAGATCGAGGAGATCAGTGCAAAGATCGCTGAGACCGTAGAAGCCCCGCAGGAGCAGGAGGAAGAATAATGGAATACAAGGCGCAATATCAGGAATATCTGCTGCAAGCCACGGCTGCGCTGGATGCTGCCAGCGCCCGTTTTCTGCCCGAGGAATCGGAGGTATGCAGAGCCGCCCGTTATAGCCTGCTGGGCGGTGGAAAGCGCATCCGCGCAATTCTGACACTCAGCGTCTGTGATATGCTGGGCGGCGAGATGCAGACTGCTGCACAGTTTGCGGCAGCTGTGGAGATGCTGCATTGCTACTCGCTGATCCACGATGATCTGCCCTGCATGGACAATGATGATCTGCGCCGGGGCCGACCCTCCTGCCACAAGGCTTTCAGCGAGTCCACGGCGATGCTGGCTGGTGATGTGCTGCTGACCGAGGCCTTTGAGGTGATCGCCAACACACCCGCTGCGCCGCAAGTCTGCGTGGCAGCCGCCCGTGCGCTGGGTGCAGGTGCAGGCAGCCGCGGCATGGTCTACGGACAGGAACTGGATCTGAAATATGAGGCACTGGCGGCCACCGAGGAGCAGCTGCGCCTCATCCACCGCAACAAGACCGGTGCACTGATCAACGCCGCCGTCCAGATGGGCGCTGCCGCAGCCGGTGCAACGCCGCAGCAGTGCGAGATCCTGGCCTCCTACGCATACGGGCTGGGGCTGGTGTTCCAGATCGTGGACGATGTGCTGGACGTTACCAGCACCCCGGAGCAGCTGGGCAAGCCCATTGGCAGCGACAGTGAAAACGGCAAGACAACTTTCGTCACCCTGTACGGGGCAGACGGTGCAATGGCGCTGGCGCAAAAACTGAACGAGCAGATCTGTGATGACCTGCAACAGCATTTTGGCGTAAAAGCGGCTTTTTTGCAGCAGTTGGCACAGCAACTTCTGGTGCGCAAAAACTAAAGAAAAGGGAATACGGATATGCAGTTTATTCAAAACATCTTATCAGCCAATCAGATCTTGACGGCATCGCTCCTCAGCTGGTTCATTGCGCAGGTGTTAAAGACCATCATCAACTTTGTTCTGCTGGGCAAGTTCCAGCTAGAGCGGATGTGGGGCGATGGTGGTATGCCCAGCGCACACAGCGCGACCGTCTGCGCCATGGCCATTGTTACCGGGCGCAGTGCCGGGATCTCTTCGCCCATTTTCGCGGTTGCCTGCGTTGTAGCGATCATCACCATGCATGATGCTATGGGTGTCCGGCACGAGACCGGCGAGCAGGCAAAGGTGCTGAACCAGATGATCGCCCAGTGGATCGATGTAAGCGAGAAAAATGCTCCCTTTTTGCAGAATATGCACCTGAAGGAAATGGTCGGTCACACGCCGCTGCAGGTCGTAGCAGGCGTGCTGCTCGGCTCTCTGGTGGGCTTTTTGTTCCCGGTCGTGTAAGAAACGACAGAAACGCCCAAAGTACAAACGCATAAAGGACGTGTGAATATGGAATCGTTGTTGCTGGACAAGATCGATCAGCCCAGCGATCTTAAAAAGCTGAATGCACAGCAGGTGGAGAGGCTTTGCGCGGAGATACGGCATTTTATGCTGGAAAACATCTCCAAAACGGGCGGGCATCTGGCCTCTAATCTTGGCACCGTAGAGCTTACAGTGGCGCTGCACCGTGTATTGGAAACGCCTAAGGATAAGATCGTATTCGACGTGGGGCATCAGTGCTACACCCACAAGCTGCTCACCGGACGCCGGAAGCAGTTTGACCATTTGCGGCAGCTGGATGGTATTTCCGGTTTCCCGAACCCCCATGAAAGTGTGCACGATGCCTTTATTGCCGGACATGGCAATACGGCGCTTTCGCTGGCCATTGGCATGGCTTGGGCAAAAAAAATCAAGCGAGAATCCGGGCTTGTGGTGGCAGTGATCGGCGATGGTGCTTTTACTGGTGGTATGGTATACGAGGGCATGAACAACATCGGCGGGCTGGACAATCTGCTTGTGATCCTGAACGATAACAAGATGTCCATCTCTAAAAATGTTGGTGCGCTGGCGCGGTATCTGACCCATCTGCGCACGACTACGGCCTATTATGATGCCAAGGATAATGTGCGCAGCTTTCTGGACGGCGTGCCATTGATCGGCACACCGATGAAAAAGTCGCTGATGGGCGCAAAAACGCTGGTGCGCCGCGCCATGTACCACTCCACTATGTTCGAGGATATGGGCTTTGAGTACATCGGCCCGGTGGACGGTCATAATGTGGAGGAACTGGAGCGCACTCTGCGCTCGATCTATCAGCGGCCGGGCCCGCATTTTTTGCATGTTGTGACTAAAAAAGGTAAGGGCTATCAGCCGGCAGAGATGAACCCGGGCAACTATCACGGTGTATCCGCCTTTGACCCGGATGGAATGCCGGACCCGGAGGTTGCGCCGAAGGAGTCCTTCTCCACCGTTTTCGGCAAGCTGCTGGTGCAGGAGGGAAGCCAAAACCCGAAGCTCTGCGCGATCACCGCTGCCATGAAGTACGGCACCGGACTGCAATTCTTTGCTCATCGTCACCCGCAGCGCTTTTTTGATGTGGGCATGGCAGAGCAGCACGCTGTCACCTTTGCAGCAGGTCTTGCCAGTCAGGGAATGCTACCGGTGGTGTGCATCTACTCTACCTTCCTACAGCGCTCCTACGACCAGATCATCCATGATGTCAACCTTTTAAAGGAAAACGTGGTCTTTGCCATCGACCGTGCAGGCTTTGTTCCCGCAGACGGTGAGACCCATCAGGGCATCTACGATGCTGCTTTCCTCAGCCAGATGGGCATCCCGGTCTATGCGCCCTCCAACTACGAGGAGCTGCAATACTGGCTGCACTATTTATTGCAGGATACGGTCTCCGGCCCGCGGGCTATCCGTTATCCCCGCGGCGGCGAGAGTGCAAAGCTGGCGCAGTATCCCTGCACAAAGCAGGACTACGATTTCCTGAAACAGACGCCCGGAGCAAAGATCCTTCTGGTCAGCTATGCGGATGAACTGGAGGAACTGCTGGAAGCTGCCGATCAATTGAACGATGCATCGCAGAATACGGATGTTCTGAAGCTTGTAAAGCTGTATCCCTTTACAGATAAACTTATCGATGCTGTGTTGAAATATAAAATTGTACTGTTCGCAGAGGAATGTGTTGCAGCCGGTGGCATTGGCGAGCATCTGGCGTATGCTTTGCAGCAAAAAGGCTGGAACGGCCGCTTTTTGCACTGCGCTGTTCACACGGCCTGTCTGCCGCACGCGACTGTTCCGCAGATCAAGCAGTACACCGGTCTGGATGCTGCAGATCTTGTGCAGGCAGTCCGGGCTGCCCTTATGAAAGGAGAAAACGAGCTGTGAAAATTCGGTTGGATCAATATCTTGTGCAGAACGGCCTTGTGCAGAGCCGGGAGCGTGCCAAAGCTCTGATCATGGCCGGCGTAGTTTTTGTCAACCAGCAAAAGGTGGACAAGGCCGGTGAGATGATCAAAGAGGACGCAGTGGTCGAGGTTCGCGGCCACGATATCGGTTACGTCAGCCGCGGCGGTCTGAAGCTGGAAAAGGCCATGAAGTGCTTCCCGCTTACCCCTAACGGCAAGGTTTGCATGGACATCGGTGCGTCCACTGGTGGCTTTACCGACTGTATGCTGCAAAATGGTGCAGTGAAGGTGTATGCCGTAGACGTTGGCTATGGTCAGCTGGCATGGAGCCTGCGGACGGATGAGCGCGTGGTGAACATGGAGCGCACGAACATCCGCTATGTCACGCCGGAGGATCTGGCAGAGCCTATTGAATTCTTCAGCGTGGATGTTTCCTTTATTTCTCTGCACCATATTTTCCCGGTGGCACAGCGCATCACAACCCCGGACGCCATGGGCGTCTGTCTGGTGAAACCGCAGTTCGAGGCAGGCCGCGAGAAGGTAGGCAAAAACGGTGTGGTGCGCGACCCCGCCGTGCACCGTGAGGTGCTGCACAATGCCATGTCTTATGCTGCGGAAAACGGCTTCGTGGTGCGCGGGCTGGATTACAGCCCGGTCAAGGGGCCGGAAGGCAATATCGAGTACCTGATGTTTGTACAGAAGAGTGACCAGCCCGCAGTGTTGGATGATGAAGCCGCCGCACAGGTGGTGGCAGCAAGCCACACCACGCTGGATCGTTAAGATCCAGCCTTCAGCAAAGGAGAAGCCGGTATGACGATCTACATTTCGCCCAACCCGGGCAAGACCTCCGCCAGCGAGATTGCGCTGCGTGCGGCGCAGATTCTACTGACCCACGGCGCAGCCGTGCTGATGAACGATGCTTTGCAAGAAAACAGCACGGCAGGGGTCGTTTATCTGCCGCTGGAGCAGTGTCTGGAGCGCGCTGACGTGATCCTTACCATCGGTGGGGATGGCACCATCCTGCACGAAGCGAATCTTTCGCTCCGGTACGCAAAGCCCATCCTCGGCATCAATCTGGGACGCTGCGGCTTTTTGGCTACTTGCGAGATTGGCGAAATGGAAACAAAGCTGTCTGCCGTGGCGCGGGGCGAGTTCCAGCTGGACAACCGGATGCTTTTATATGCCCGGGTGCTTGGTCAGGACGGCTGGGAGGGCCACGCCCTCAACGATGTGGTGGTGACCAAAGGGCGCTTGCAGCAGGCCATCGACTTCAGCATTTACTGCGATGATATTCTGGTAGAGCACTACCGGGGCGATGGCGTTATTGTGGCGACCCCCACCGGCTCTACGGCCTACTCGCTGGCAGCCGGAGGCCCGATTCTGGACTCGCAGACTAAGGGCGTCGTGGTGACTCCCATCTGCCCTCACAGTCTGGCCAGCCCGGCCATGGTGTTTGCGCAGGAGCGCAAGCTGAATATCTGTGTGGGACAGGTGGCCGATGATGAAGTGTTTATCAGCTGCGATGGCAGAGCTGGCTGTCCGCTCAAGGCCGGCGCAACGGCTGAAGTAAGGCTCTCCGATCAGGTGGTAAAGCTGATCACCTTCGGAAAAGCAGATCAGTTCCAGGCCATTGACCAGAAGCTTCGCAGCAGACGATAAAGGGGAGGCGAGTTTACGATGGCGCGCAGCCGTAAGGAAGATGTAAAAAGCAAGGGAGAACGTCAGCAGGTGATTCTCCGGCTTGTGCAGGAACACCCGATCAGCCGGCAGGAAGTTCTGCTGGATCACCTTTCCAAAGAGGGATTCGAGGTAACACAAGCCACCGTTTCCCGCGATATCCGGGAGCTGTGTTTGGTAAAAGCTGCCACGGCAGAGGGGTATCGCTATGTCTCCAGCCGGAACGAAAGCTTCAACCCCAAAACGCAGGGAAGGTTTGAAACGATCTTTCATGAATCCGTGCTGGGGGTAGATTACGCCGGACATGTTGTGCTGGTAAAGTGCTATTCTGGCATGGCCAACGCCGCATGCGAGGTTTTTGACGCATTGCAGTGGAAAAATGTGGTCGGCACGCTTTCGGGCGACGACACGTTCCTGATCGTTGCACGGTCGGAGCGTGATGCAAAAACGATCTGCTCGGAACTGACGAGACACATTGGATAAAAATAACGCGGGAGAAAAGATATGCTGAGCAGCCTGCAAATTGAAAATGTTGCTGTGATCCAGAAGGCTGAAGTACATTTCAAGCCGGGCCTGAATGTTCTTACCGGTGAGACTGGTGCCGGCAAGTCGATCCTGATCGATTCCATCAATGCGATCCTAGGAAACCGCACTTCAAAGGATCTTGTGCGCACAGGGGCCTCCAAGGCGGTGATCCGTGCAGCCTTTGAGGAGGTGCCCGGTACGGTGCTGGACAGCCTTGAGAAGGCGGGCTACGAGCGCTCGGATGCACTGATGCTCAGCCGCGAGATCACAGCCGAGGGCAAAAGCACCTGCCGCATCAACGGAATGCCTGCAACGGCTGCGGTTCTGCGGGAGCTGTGCGGAGGACTTATCAATATCAACGGTCAGCACGACTCTGTGGGCCTTCTGAACCCGGCAAGACATCTGGGCATTCTGGATGATTATGCGCAGAACAGCGCGGAGTTTCAGGACTATTATGTCCTGTACCGGGAGCTTGTGCGCATCAAGCGGGAGCTGGATGCCATGATCACCGACGAAGCCGAAAAGCAGCGCAGGATCGATCTGTTGAGCTATCAGGTGCAGGAGATCGAGGATGCCGGACTGACCGCCGGAGAGGAACAGACGCTGGAAAGCCGCCGCAAGATCCTTGCCAATGCATCTGCCATCCGGGATAAGATTGCACAGAGCTATGCATTGCTTTCGGGCGATGACGAGGCCTCCGGCGCAGTCGATCTGCTGGGCGAGGCATCCAATGCAGTGGATGCTGCCGCGCAGCTGGATGATGCACTTGCCGGTGCATCCAGTCAGCTGCTGGATCTGTATTACAATGCAAAGGATGTTGCCGCAGATCTGATCGGTCGGCTGGATTCCTATGATACCAACGATGCGGAGCTGGACGAGATTGAGCAGCGTCTGGATCTGATCTACAAGCTCAAGCGCAAATATGGTGATACGGTAGAAGACGTGATCGCTTTTGGACAGAATGCAAGGGAAGAACTGGAGCGCATCCAGTCCTCACAGGAGCGGCATGACCACCTGCAGGCAGAAAAGCTCCGCCTTTATGCGCTGGCCCGTGAAAAGGCAGAAGCACTGACCCAGACGCGCCTGCGCGCTTTTGAAGAGCTGAACAAGCGTATTTCCGGCACGCTGGATTTTCTGAACATGCCGGGCGTGCGCATGACACTGCGCCATACCCGCGGCCCGCTGGCCAGCCATGGGCAGGACAGCATCGAGTTCTACATTTCCACAAACCCCGGTGAGG
>ENA-ORUI01001036-ORUI01001036.1-human-gut-metagenome-genome-assembly--contig:-NODE-1036-length-30666-cov-21.031982_pt1 | contig 30666 bp, 27 predicted proteins | sample MGYA00242078_ERZ509205 | MGnify/ENA primary metagenome ERZ509205 (study PRJEB26280, sample SAMEA2338828) | human gut metagenome | biome: human gut; feature: human-associated habitat; material: faeces... | reverse complement strand
AAGACCGCTCTACAAGCCGAAATTCGATGTGTTCAAATTTTTGTCATGTACTTAAGGAAGAGGATTCTTTCATCGGGTCAGTCGGCAGAATGCAGAGTATAACACCAGCGATGCAGACAAGCAATACAACAAATGCCTGGCAGCACATGGGGATGGTGTAACTATTGCCACATTTTTTCAGATGGCGAAAGATGCTGGTATTGACATTTCCAATCCCAAAGAAATCCAAAAGTCATCCGTTGGAACTTTGGATATTTGGACTTCTGGTTCTGGCAACCAAATATCCAAAAAACCAAATATCCAGCCTGTCGAAGTGGACTCCAAATGGATTTTGGATGAAGAATCCCTTCCACATTTCCCTGCCTTCATATACGACATGCTTCCACCTTTCCTAAAGGAAGTGTTGGGCAACTGTATCTCAGAAGATGACCGAGACATGATGCTGATGGGCACGTTGACTTGCATCTCAGCCACACTTCACAATGTGGTCGGTGAGTACAATCACGATGATTGGCACCCTATGCTATACTTCTTTGTTATGGCCGATGCCGGTATGGGCAAAGGCTCGCTGAAATATTGTCGCGAGATAGTGGCTCCCATCCATAACGAACTGCGTGAAGCTTCCGAGCGGCTGATGAAAGAATATAAGGAGAGTAAAAGCGAGTCCAAGTCTGGCGAGAAAGATACTTCCAATGTCAATGAGGCTCCACACCGTCGCACACTCTTCATTCCTACCAACAGTAGTGCTGCATCCGTCATACAGCAATTGGACAACAATGGAGGTGTCGGTCTGATATTCGATACAGAATGTGACACGCTGAGTGTCATTCTTAAATCGGAATATGGTGACTACAGCACCATCATCCGCAAGAGCTATCATCATGAACCTATCGACCTGAGCCGCAGGAAGGACGATGAATATCGTGTCATTGAAAGACCGATGCTTGCTATCTGTCTTTCTGGAACGCCTGGACAACTCTACACTTTGACACCTCAGGCTGAGGATGGCACCTTCTCACGTATCACCTGTTATCACATGCCATTCAAGGCTGAGTTCCGTGATGTCCTTGTCGAGAATGTCAGCCACAATTCTGACAACTACACTTTGCGAGAGAGATTCTTCCAGTTGGGTAAGCTATACAAGCAACGTCGCGAGTCATTTTTCCGTGGTGGCAGTTACCGCATTGTCATCCCTCAAGAATACTGCAAGATGTTCAATGAGCATTTCAGGCAGATGAATCAAGAGGTGGTCGATGACATCTCGCATGATATGCAGAGTGTGGTACGTCGTCTGGCCTTCACTGTGTTTCGCATTATGATGGTACTAACCTCTATCAGGTTCATGGACGAAACGCCCAATCCTTCTGCACAGACTCCAAAGGATGGTGGAAGAATCGTAATACGATGCAGTAGGGATGATTTTGACATCGCCATGGCGATAGGTGATGTTCTCATCTACCATACAGTCTATTGCTATGCCCATCTGCCACAGAGCAGAGTCACTACAAATGGGCAGGGCGAGATTGTCACGAAGAAAGGAAAGATGGAGCATCTGTTGGCCGCTCTGCCAGACACATTTGACAGGGAGACCTATCGGGCTGTGTCCATGAAACATGGCTATCCCGTAAGCACTACTGCCAAGTGGATCAATGACTACGTCCGTCAAGGTCGTCTGGAACATTCCAGTCAAAACTGCTATCGGAAATTGTAACAATGGACATATCCCGTCCTGCGTGGTGTGACGGACTTTTATAAAAGTCCTAAACATAATAGGGACTTTTAGATTCACTGGCTATGGCCGCTCACTTAAAAAGTCCTCCTATTATGCTCAGGCACCGCCCGAGACCTGGCATTCTCCACTTACAGACATTATATCAATGTATAACCCTTAAACAAAAGTTTTCAATGGAAACGAATAAACCACGCGCCTCTATCCATGTTGGTGCAGACAAGAAATCTTTCTCTGCCCAAATGGGCAACGAGGCAGAGCGCAGAGGCTGGGACGAGAAACGCTACCAGTCAAAGAATGTGGAGACGGAGAAGAATAATCACTACAACTTCTCACGCAAGCACCTCAACTTTGAAGTCATCAAAGGATGCAAGGTCGTGCCTCTTGGTTCCAATCCTGTTCCACTTCATCAACGTCTCCAGCAGCGCTACGATGAACTGGGCTTCAAACCTTACATGGATGCAAAGCATCCCAACCAGGTTGCTCAGAACAGTCCGAACGGATTGGTGAATATCATTTTCGGTGGAGACCACGAAGTGATGAAGAAACTTGCCTTTGGCGAACAACAGATAGACACCTCTGACCCATACGCAGACAATAGCAGTATCAAACTGATGCCAGCTATCTACGAATGGGCAAAGGATACGTATCAGTTCTGTTGCCGTATGTGGGGCGAGGACAACATCATCGGCTTCGACGTGCATTGTGATGAGACAGGTGTTCATGCTCATGCCTTGACCGTTCCTGTAGAGAAAGTTAAGAAGCGTGGACGCATCGGTAGTCAGTATGTCAATAATGACAATCCCGACAAGATCCTGTCAACGAAAGAGTGGAAGGCCTTGCCCAAGGAGGAACGCAGCAACTACATCAAGACTGAATCAACAAAAGGTGTGGTAGAGCGTGTGTCGTATGCTAAGGTATGGGGTGAAACGGCCAAAGACAAGTCCGAGTACCTCTCTGACCTCCACACAAAGTACTATAATGAGGTGGGCAAGAAGTATGGCTTGGAGAGAGGCATCCCATATCATGAACTCTCCGAAGAAGAGAAACGGGAACGCAGACACAAGAGCAAGGTTGTGTTGGAAGCTGAACGTAAGGCGAAACAGGCTATAGCAGAGGCAGAGAAGCTGAAAGCAGAGATTGAAGCAGAAGCGTCTATTGCAACTCAACAAAAAGAGGAGGCATTGAAGGATTTGAAGACTGCTCAATCTGGTTTCCTTGCCAAAATCTTCCAGCCAGGCAAGTACAAGAAGGAGGAGGCTGAAAAACTCAAAGAATCGTATGATGCTGGTGTCACGGAAGCCATTGGCAGTTTCATCAAGGCTGCTGGACTAAAATGGAAGAGCGAGCCCAATGCTGAGAGTCTGGGACGACAGTACCGCATGTTATGGGACACAAACAAGAACCTTTCCAATGAATTGAAGACCAAGGAAGAAATCATCTCATCAAAGGATGTTGAAATCCGAGGACTTCGTGCCAAAGTAACCACCCTCACAGAGGAAGTGAATGGACTCAAATACCGCTTGACACTCATCGATGAGAACGCCGTAGAGAGATTGCGCAACGCCAAGAATGCTGAAACCGCTCGTGCAGACAAGGCTGAAAGCGAACTGCACTCGCTTCGTTCAACTTATCAAAACCTCCTGGGAAAGTGGTACGCCCTTTGGAATGAACCAGAGTACAACGAGGCAGCAAGGAAGGTAAAGGAGCGCAAAGAGCGCGAGGCTCGACTTGCCGAAGAGAAACAAGACCGATACCAGAACATTCTTAATCGCTTCATCGCAGAAGGACGTGCCACCCTCAGAGCATTTTCCCTTTCAAATAGAACGAACTTCAACGACAAAGAGGCAGCATCCATCTACTACGGCATCATGGCTATTGCACATAAGATGGAATTGAGCCTTGGTACAAAGGAAGGTATTAGCTCAGCCGTCAACAACTTTCTTAGTGGTATGTCGTGGCGTGATTGCTCAAAATTCAATGTAGAGTGCGTCACTGGCTGGACACATATATTTGCAGAACGGGATGTGACCTACGAGCCATCTATCATAGACAACTTTATCTCTTTCGTTGATTATATGTCATGCAATGCAGAAACCTACACTTCTCTTGGTGGCTCCAATGGCTGTGCTGACCAACTCACAAATTGGGATGGTACAAAGAAACTTGGACTGGAATCTGTAACAAAGAAGAAAGGACGATCTTATTGAGGCACACAAAGCAAATAAGTTAGAGCGATTTGCAACAAATTGTACCTGCAAGTCGCTCTCAGCTGTTAAAAATGTAGACAAAAAGCAAAGAATCTTAGGTGTTTTTGTTTGTGTTCCGAATTTTATGACTATCTTTGTAGTCAAAATCTGACAATTCAAAACAAGAAAGTCCCAAGAAGGCACAAATATTTAGTTAAAGAATTATGGGTGGTTTATTAGCATTCAGAGTAGGGAACTACGATAATACTGCAGAGCGAGAACAATTCAGATTCCTCTGTCAACAGTTGAAGACTCATTTTGAGGATTCTGGCGATTTATGTGTGTTTGTTGGTAACTACAATATTGGATGCGAGTTAGATGCTCTCTTTATAAAGAAGGATGCTATTATTTCTATAGAATTCAAAAATTATGGAGGTAATGTTGTTGCCAATGAAAATGGTGAATGGACTGCTGATGGTGTAGCTATTAAAGGTGGCTCACGCAAAACAGTGTTTCAACAAGCACGAATTAACCACACTATAGTTAAACGCGAACTAAAGGCTTTAGGGGTTGACAACAAACAGATTAAAGATGTTCCTCATTTAGTGGTTTTTCATCAACCGATAAATTTAGATAACAGACTAAGTGCCACAAACAAATCTTGGCTTCACATAACAGACGACAATCATTTTATAGAAAAGTTGGATGATATAACCTGCCCCCGTACCGACCTTTCTCCATTGGGAATCGTTAATCTGGCTGAATTATTAAACCTCAATTCCTTCTATCTGGCGGAGTATAGTAACGCCAATTATGAAAAGCCGGTAACTTATCCGGAACAATTAGCTATATTCGAAGACATTAAAAATGCTGATAGAAATAGCACTCCGGCTTTACAAGAAAGCGCGAATTCAATAAGCGACAAACAAGACTCTAGAGAAATAAATGAAGAACTTGAAATAGAATCAGAAGAAAGTGATGCGCTTAAAGCGTTCGTAAAGCAGATACTATCTTCTGTATTAAAAATATCTGATGCCATCATATCTGTTCTAGATGGATTATCATCACAGTCGAAATACGAAAAATATGGTATCACTATAAATAAAAAACTATTAGTCAAAGTCGAATCATCCGGAATAGGAGCATCATGCTCTAAATTGGCCAAGTTTATTAATCATGATGTTAGAGCCATAAGTCCTAATGTGATTTGTTGGCAAGAGGGTGATGTGATTGAAGAAATACAAGAGGAAGAACCTCTTCTAAAAGAAGCAAATGAACTTCCTAATTCTACTTCGAACAAGCCAGCTATAAAGTTTCATAAATCCAAGACTATAATTCCGCACTGGCTTGATTTGGCCTTGTTCAATCATCTCAGTGCTGTATACTCTCCAGAGTATAAAAAATTTGAATACAATTTGAACATTGATTCTGAGGATATTAAGGTTTATTTGGGGACTTACTTCCCTCGAAGCTATGCAGAGGCCTTTTGTATATTTGATGACATTTTAAAATCTCATCAATATATGGAAGAGTTAAAAAGTGTCCCAGTAATCAATATATTAGACTATGGATGTGGCACTGGAGGAGAACTGATAGGTCTTGTTGTTGCACTATCCAAACATATTTCTACATCAAAAGCAATCAGCATTTTTGCTATTGACGGAAATAACGATGCCATTAATGCGTTGAAAAATCTGATTGAGATTTTGTCTTCTAATGTACGACATAAAATTTCTCTAACCTGCTTGAATAAGACTATCACAAGTGAAGAGGATTTTAAAATTTCAGGAGTTCCAGAATGCCATTTCATTCTAAATAGCAAGATGGTTTGCGAACTTATTTCCAAGAAGATTATTAGTGGAAATTGCTACTATAAAGTTGCAGATAGTTTGGCTAAATTGTTAGCGGGAAATGGCATACTCTATATTTTGGATGTAACTACAAAAGATGAACATTCAAATCTTTTCTATCCACAGCTGATGAATCAAGGTTTAAACAATTTCGTATCGCAGAATAAAGAGTTTTCGACCCTATTACCATTGGCATGTGAAAGTTGGAAAGATTGCAAGGATGCCTGTTTCATGCAACAGACATTCAATGTTAGTCATTCTCGAAAAAGTAATGATGAAAGTAGAGTATGTTATCGCCTCATTTGTAAACTATCAGTAAAAAAATTGTTTATACCTGACGATACTTTGATTAAAGGATACTCACACATTATACACCCTCTAAAATATAGGCAAAATGATACTTCATCTATCTGCTCAAAATCAACTCAGGGCAATAAAGAAATAGATTCATATAACATAAAACTATAATTGTATGGCAAAACGAAGTTTTTATGTAAAAGATTCAGAACTTGATGACTATCAAGTAAAAGTAATCAATAAAAAGACTGACAACTCTTATATTGTTAAGGGCTGTGCAGGAAGTGGTAAATCTATTTTGGCTTTGTGGAAAGCGAAACAAATCCAAGATGAGAGAAAGGGCTCTTATTTGTATGTAGTTTATACCAAAGCTCTTAGACAGTACATGAGCGATGGCATTAAACAAGTCGGATTAAGGGAAAGTAATGTCGCCAACTTTGATGCTTGCTTCCAATGGGGGCGGGATGATAATGGAAAATTTGAAAGAGGAGCTTGGAAGAAAGGATCCTATGACTACATTATAGTAGACGAAGCCCAAGATTTTAGTCGTGAAGATATTGAACTACTAAAATCAAAAGCAAAAAAGGCATTACTAGTTTATGGTGACACTGCACAACAGCTTTATAAGTTTTTGAAAGACAAAGAAACTGTATCTATGGAGGATATTCAATATTTCACCAAATATCCTGTAGAACAACTAGTTTTCAATCATCGTCTTCCCCAAAAAGTTGCCAGGGTTGCTGAATATCTAAATTCAGAAAATGATGAATTAGAAGAAAGATGCACGGAAGAAGGAACTGAAAAGCCAAAGATTTTAGAATATCCATCCATAGAAGCGCAATATAAAGCTATTGCTGAATTAATAAAAAACAAAGGAATGGAGGATGTAGGCATTTTATTCAGGAATAACAATGAAGTCGATGATGCATACGACTACCTAACTGAAGCAGGGCTTGAAGTTGAGGCAAAATCCTATCGTCATAAAGATGAATTGGATTTCACCTCAGACAATCCCAAACTTATGACATATCATAGTTCAAAAGGCTTACAATTTGAAAATGTATTTATACCCGATTGTACTGCAGAAGGGGATGACGATAGAAACCCTCTTTACGTAGCAGTTACAAGGACATATCGAGCATTGTACATTATGCACTCAGGTAATTTATCTTCTTTCTTCGATGATGTACCATCTGATTTGTATGATGATTCATTAACTACTGGTCCCAAATTAAAACTTTAAGTGTCATGAAACTATATATCCCAACATGTACATTGAATTTTAATAATATCTTCACAACCGAATCCATATCGCCAGCGTCTCATTATTCTAATCGTGGATTTGGTAATAAGAGATATTTTAAAGTTGAAGCAAACGATTTAGACAATGTCGTTATGCTATATTCGAAATATCCATTATTTAAAATAAATGATGGCGATATGGAAAATTCACCGATGGTTATAGAGATTGAATCTGATGACTATCTTAAGGAACAATTCGTCAAGGTCGGAGAAAAAGATGGCATCGAATCATACGCATCAAACACTTCAATTTATCTAAATCCTTTCCATTGCCTCATTTATTTCCAAAGTTATCAGGATATTCAATCTGTAATGTCCAAAGCCGAACAAAGTCTTGAAAACAAATATAGTAAACTATATGCAAGAAATTGTATCGTAAAAAAGGAGAAAAACTGGGCAACGTCTTTTATTGGAGACCTGTTTCCCAGCTCCAAAGATGAATTCTCATGGAAATCTTCATATTTAGGAGATGCACCCAAAATACCATCAGGAGATATTTCAGAAGATGCCATCATTGATAAAGTCAAGGGGTGTCTTACATGTTACTTACTTGGAGCCAACATGTCGGTTAGTTCTGAAGTTAGCCGTCTAAGACAGCTCGCAAGAAAAATGAAAAACACTCTTTCTGCTATTGTTAACTCTCCAGATAACAAGCCAACGGATAAGCAGGATGAGACATTACTTGCGTATATCAATGAATTTAATGAAATACTTGAAAAAGTAGATGATAATTATAAATTCAATAATACACTCATCCAGAATCGTTTAGTTAGCCCGTCGACCAATTTGGATTCAGACACCTTAATAAAGGTTCTTAAAGATTTACGATTGGAAGATGCTTTCTATCGGTCATTGAATCTTCGCCCGACATATAATGCACATGAACTTTATACTTGTCTGGATTCACCATTGCCGGTTTCTGATGCCTATAATGCAGTTATCAAGAAGCTATACGAAGTCGTTCGAAGAATTGAAATCGCCGAACAATCAAAAGGCTCAGATAACAAATTGAAAGATCTAATAAAGTTCACCGATGGAAAAATTGAAGTGATCGATAGTCATTCAAACAACCATAATTATTACAACACCCTCTTGAATTCTCAAATAGATGGTGAATACAAAAGGTTTATGGAGGAAAATGGCTCTAGTGAGCTACTTTCAATTGCATTTATCGCTGGAGCAAAATTAAAAGGATATATGCCTGACAAATGGGAAGGTTCAGAATATCAACAATACCTTAATGGGTTACTATCCAATATTCAGCAAGGAGATAGTTTTGATTTATTCTCTATAGAACAACCTGTTCTTCAAGCACTGTCTGCATTTTGCCAAAAGGGAGAAGATGTAGATAGGATGATAGATTACATGCAACAATGTGGTTTTAGTGAATTCCGGTATGCTCTTGGATTATATGGAGCGACTCGCGGTTTTGCATCTCTTCCTAAGACCTTTACCAACTCGTTAATAAATTCTTCAAGAGATTATTATAAGTCATATTATACCGAACTTTGTCAAACTTTATTTGGTTTAGATTACTCCTTACAAACATTTTATCAAGGTTCTAATGGAGGTTACTCTGAGAGTTTTTTAGGTGAAATTCCTTCAAAGATTATTAGTAATATAGGAAAGATTGAACCAAAGCCTCAAAAGCAGGAAAAAATCATTAAAGCAGTTTCTGAGACAGCTATACTTGAGGATGCTGTTCAAAGTCCCAAAGCTTTCATGTATATATTTGATAGTTTCTCGCGTATTACAACAACTATAGCCTACAAAGCTCTTGCTGCAGCTAATTTTGCAGAAGACCAAGGTTTTTATACACCAGAACTATTCCGTAGCAAAATTTATTCGATTGTAGGTAAGGAAGGATTAAAGACCCAAAAAGAAAATATTGACAAGGCTATTGAACTTGAAGGTAAGAGGCAAGATCCAGAAGCTTTTTTGAGCATACTTGATAACTTCTTGAAGCCAACTGATGCTGCATATAAGAAGATTGTAAAACTGATTTCAGTTCATGTAAGTTCTAATTTGACTTCGATTCCACGGTCAGAAAATAAGGTTGTTTCGCAGAGTCATATAGGAAGGTCAAACCTGAAGCCTATTAATCCTACTTCGTCTAAATTTGTGGAGGATGTAAATGTTTGTTATTTTATTCTTTCAAGAAGCTACTTACCTGCACAGATGCGAGAGGTGCTATCTAAGAAGGTAGTGACATTCCAAAAAGGTTATGCTCCTGGTGGTAGATACTATTCTAATCCATCGGATAACCCAGTAGATAATAAATCAACCATAGATCATTTTAAGCATTGGTGTTTTTATGACAAAGGCGGTTATCCTCCTATAGTTGAGGGTACAACTGAGAATAAACAGTCTTTTGAGCGGTTAACGCAAGATCTACTTAATCGTTATGCCAATAGATAAAGTCCTCATTTCGAATGATGCTGGTGAGCAAGTTGAAGCGACAGCTCCTGTCATTATCTCTGCTAGTCGTTCAACCGATATTCCTGCCTTTTATGCCAAGTGGTTTTTCAACCGCTTGGCTAAAGGGTATTGTGCTTGGTACAATCCGTTCAACCAGCAGAAAATGTATATTTCGTTCAAGAATTGCAAGGTTGTGGTGTTTTGGACAAAGAATCCAAAGCCAATATTGCCATATCTACATGAACTGGACGAAAGAGGCATCCACTACTACTTCCAAGTAACATTGAATGACTATGTAAAGGAAGCTTTTGAGCCAAATGTATCCTCTGTTGAAGAACGTGTAGAGACTTTCAAGAAACTGTCAAGCCTCATTGGTAAAGAGAAGGTGATTTGGCGATTCGATCCTTTAATCATTACACCCAATATCGGGCCAAGAGAACTGCTCACAAGAATTTGGAATATTGGAAATAAGCTGAAAGGATATACTGATAAGTTAGTGTTTAGCTTCGTTGATGTAAAAGCATACAGAAAAGTTCAGAATAATTTAGTAAAAGAAACGATGCTCTTCACGAAAGAAGATATTGAAAACGCTGAAGCAAATCATGCTCAACGGATAGAAATTGTAGAAGGATTAAAGAAGATTAGAGAAGCGTGGCATAAAGAAGGATGGGATGTTGAGATGGCTACATGCGCAGAAGACATTGACCTAGATGCGTACGGTATTGAACATAATCGTTGCATTGATGGTGAACTGATGAAGCGTATTTTTGCAGATGACAAGGAACTAGTTTACTATCTTCACACCCTAAAATGGCCAGAGAAGGATATGTTTGGAGAAATACCGCCTATTCCACAAAAAACAAAGAATGTCAAAGACACTGGACAGCGAAAGATTTGCGGATGTATGGTTAGTAAAGACATTGGTATGTATAATACATGTCGGCATTTCTGTGTTTATTGCTATGCGAATACAAGCAAAGAACTTGTTCTAAAAAATGCGCAAAGACACAATGACTATAGTGAAAGCATTATCGAATAGTATATAAATACAAACATGAATTAAGCATATGATAGGAAATATTGACATATTGGTAAAAGAGCTCTGCAAACTGCCCAAGGAAGTGGGATGGGTTGAGTTCAAACATAACAACTGTGAGCCGAATATGATTGGCGAGGACATAAGTGCCCTTGCCAATACCGCTACATTGAACGACCGCGACTATGCCTATATGATATGGGGCGTAGATGATACTACGCATGAGATAATTGGTACAAAGGTGTGGTTACAGATGGAGAAGAAAGGCGAGCAGGAGTTAGAGAATTGGCTTCGCTATATGCTCTCCAAGAATGCAGATTTTGAATTCTATGGTGCAGACATAGACGGGAAGCATGTGGAGTTGATTCGAATCCACAAGGCACTCAATGAACCTGTTTCATTCCAGAAGATAGACTATATTCGTAGTGGCAGCTACACAAAGAAACTGCATGAGTTCCCTGTATTCCGTGCTCAGTTATGGGACAAGCTACGTCATGCCCAGTTTGAAGACGTTTGCGTAAAGACAGACCAAAGGTATGAGGATATTATCAGATTGCTCCAAGTGGATGCATACTTTACCTTGCTGAAAATACCACAGCCTGCTGAAAAGGAAGCTGTTGTTCATTATCTGAATGAGGATGGCATCATCCAGAAACAGGATAATGGTCTTTATTCAATAACGAACTTAGGTGCTCTGCTATTTGCAAAGGACTTGAACGAATTTGCGAGGTTAGGACGTAAAGCTATGCGTGTGGTTCAGTATAAGGGTATCAACCGCTTGCTGATTCAAAAAGAAGAATCATTTGTACAGGGCTATGCTGTTTGCTTCGAGAATATCGTGCGTTATGTGAATGCTCTATTGCCAAGTAACGAGGATGTCAATGCTGTCCAACTGTCAACAACAAGCAAATTCCCGTTGCCATCAGTAAGAGAAGCCATCGCAAATAGTCTTATTCATCAAGACCTGTACATAACAGGGGCCGCTCCTGTAGTGGAGATATTCGACAATCGTATTGAGGTGACGAATCCTGGTACTCCATTGGTAGATATACTTCGTATCATTGATAATCCTCCGAAGTCACGAAACGAGAAACTTGCTTCTCTCATGCGCCGATTGAAGATGTGTGAGGAACTTGGCCGTGGTTGGGACAGAATGGTGCTGGCATGTGAAGCTCAATATCTTCCAGCTCCTCGCATTGAAGTTTTCCAAGATAGCACCAAGGTTACTCTTTTCTCTGAAATGGAGTTTAGCAATATTCCGATGGAGGACAAACTGTGGTCATGCTATCTACATGCTTGTCTAATGTATATACAAGGTGATGCTTTGACAAACAAGTCGCTTAGAGACAGGTTTGGCATTCCTGAAACATCATCCAGCAGTTCTTCTAGATTAATCAAGGAAGCGTTAGGAAAGAACTTGATAAAAGTACTTGATCCAAATACAGCTCCTCGATATATGAAGTATATTCCCATCTGGGCATAGATTTAACTTGCCTGTAACTTGCTGGCAACTTGCTGAGACGTGCCAAAAGCGGAATGGTATTTCGCTAACATATTGATAATCAGTGGTAATTAAGAATAAGTTTAACTTGCCGGTAACTTGCCGGTAACTTGCTAAAGAAGAAAAATAGACATAGATATGTTATTCGGAAAAAAGATTAGAGAACTAAGAGATGAGAATGGCGTTCTGCAACGCCAGTTGGCTGCACTATTGGAGATAGACACCCCGATGTTCAGTAAGATTGAACGTGGCGATAGGCGTGCTAAGCGCGAACAAGTTATAAAACTTGCAGAGTACTTCCATCAGGATGAGAACGAAATGCTGACCCTCTGGCTGGCTGACAAAGTGCTTGATGCGGTGGATGGCGAGCAAGAACTCAGTTCGCAAGCCATTGAAGTTGCCCAAGAACAAATCAAAGACCTGTAAAAGTATGGAGATTGATATTTTCCCTATACCCCATCGGAAGGAAGGGATTGCCAGAAACTTGGACAAGGGGTTCCTTGGCATTCTCATCATCACTTACATCATCGCTGCTTTTAAGACAGCTCAGTGTATTGTAGGTAATGATGCAGAAAAGGAGTTAGTGTGCTTCCTGCTCACAATACCGATATTCATTGGCTATTACGCTCTGTTTGTGCTTGTCTGTCATGGCATCAAGACGGGACTCTATGCTTACTTCAAGTCTCATCGCAAAGAATGGAACAGCATGGCAGACCGCGAGGAGATGGAGGAGCACATCGCTCAAAACCTTGGCCATATACAGAAGAAGGCACAAGAGAAGACAGCAACTATCACCAATACAAAGAATGCAGCACCGATTGCTGATGACACTCCCAAAAGAGAAAGCAATGTAGAATCACATAGTCCAGAAGAAATAACTGTTACTCCTGAGGCATTGGAAAAGTTGCAGTTGAAGCGTAACATCCAGAAGGCGCATGATGAGTTGGAGGTATTCATCAATCAAGTGCAAATTGACCGCAAGCAAATGAATGAAGCAAAAGTCGCTCGCGAAGCAAGGAAACTTGAAGCCATCCTCAAATATACCCGTTATTCGCTCATGCCTCATGGTTTCACGGATGAGGAACTGTATCAGATAGAGGAGGCTGTCAAACTTCTTGTTGAACTCAATGGTGTTACCCGAATGGAAGTCCTTTCCATCAGCAAGAAGAAAGGACTGAAGCAAGCCGATCTAAAGAACTTCTGCTGGAACATTGCAAACCAATATGGAATTGATCCGAAGACCACGGCTCTGTTTGCGCTCAATCTGTTTTATGCCTGGTTTAGCAACACCGAACCTTCCAGCATACAAAAGACGCTGCGCAACACTGCGGGCACATACTCAATTAAAATTGACGAAAATATCTTAGAGCATCTGCCAGAGTTGGAAGAAAAGGTGCTCGGAAAAAATCGTTAAAAATGAATCTGTTTAGAATGATACCAATAATATATTTATAATTGGTGCAAATTTGGTACAATTATAATTCAGGATGGAGTATACGGTGCAGAAAATTCTAGAATTCCACGACTTATTTCCAAAGGAAAAAGATCTGGATGTGCGAACAATACTGAAGAAATATAGCCGTGAGTATATTGTTCGTTGCTGTCATGTCCTATGCAATAATTACAGCAATTCTGCCTTTATTCCGGACAATAATAATACTTTTTTCTCAGAGGTAAGCAAGAAACATATTCCTGGTCTAAATGAAAAGATATCTAAATATCTTAATACGACAGGGCAGGATAGAGTCTGCTATTGTACAGTAAAAACAGCATTAGAGTTGATGCGAGTGGCCTTTTCTATTCCCGTACAAGAGTACAAGAATGAAGGACAAAAAGAAGATTTTGAATATGATTTGTTTCGTTCTGTGCTGATGCTTAATGAAAATTTGATGGCTTTTTCCCATGCTGGTCAATTGGATTTAGCAACACTTTTGTTCGCTAACTACTACGTGCAGAATGATATCATTAATCAAAATCAGAGTGATACTTTTGTTCGTCAGATTACACACTATAAGAAACTAGTGGATTTCTTAGAGAATCACCCTAAATGTGCTAATGCATATGAAGTATTCATGCAAAAGATGGGGATTAATTCAATGGATGAGTATTCTAAAACTTGGATGTCATTAGTGTCACTATCAATGGGATATTTGAAGAGTGGTGTAAAAGCATGTCCTATCTTTGACTATAATCAGTTGAAAGATGAAGATCATCTTATAAGTAAGTCAGTGCTGGATAATCTCTGTATAGACATAACGGCTACTATACCGTATGATGCAGAAGATGCGGAATCAAGAGATAATAATGTAGATTATAGAACTTTCCGTTCACACCCTCTGGTGAGAGTTGATAGTGGTAAATATCTGATTTATAGTCTTCACTTGTTACTAGAGAGACTATACAGCAGTCTATTCTTTGATATAAAGGATGGATTCAAGAATGCTTTTGCATTTTATAATAAAGAATTTGTTGAGCGACGATTGTTTCAACCTGCAGCTCTTGCAGCTCTTTCAAAGCATACGTCGTTCTTTTGGCCTACTAAACACGATGTAGAAGAATTGAATGCCCCTACAGAGATTGACGGGCAACCAGATTTCTATGTTAGAGAAGATTATAACATAATACTCTTTGAGTGTAAAGCAATCAGAATTAAAGGTGAGGTCAAAGATAAATCTGACATTACAGAACTGCTGGATTTGTTGAAACAAAAACTCTATCAGTCAACCAAGAACACTGATAAATCGCGTAAGGAGAAAAAGAAACCTGAAGATTTGGGAGTAAAGCAGCTTGGCAATCAAATGAAACTTATAGACGATGATGATTTTGAGCTTGATAAAAACATACCGGACGAAGTGGCGTATTACCCAGTGCTAGTATTGGAAGATACTCATCTTGTCATTCCTGGTATATCAGGTATCATCAACTCTTGGTATAAGGATTTAATTGATAAAGAGCTACCAAATCAAATGTGTCATCCGCTTGTTGTAATGTCCATAAACACACTAATATGGCATAGACAAGCCTTTGCTAGATTTGGTTTCCATACCATATTTGATAATTATTATAGTAAAGCGGCCAAATATGAGAAAGATGGCATCCATTGGTCTTTTAATCCTTTTTCAGATTTTGATACTTTTATGATGGAACACTATAAAATATCGAAATTAGAGAGACAGAAAATGTTTAATGAGTCATTAAACGCATTAGGACTAAAAAAGAAAATCACTAGTGTTAATTGATATAGACGAGAACAAACCATGGAATTTACCAAAGTTGGAAGAGAAAGAACTTAGCAAGAATCGCTAATAGCGTATTTGTGGATTTCTACTTTTGCTTGGCTTAACCACCTCTTTTACGTCCTCTTATCGTTTACGTATATTCGTAATCAACTGATACGCAGTAGTGTTTAGATTTGAAGAAGTGAAATAATTCCCCACAACGACAACAATACAAGGAGTGTGGCTCACACCGAGCCGCACTCCTTTTCTATTGTCATTGCGAAACATTCATCGCGAAGATTTGCGTCAAGGCAAATCTTTGAGTAACTTTGGCGTTGAATAAGAAAAGATTATAGACTATGTCGGAAGAGCAGATGAATAGTTATCGACTCACGTCGATGGAGGAACAGGGCGACGAGCGCATGGCTCAGATTATGCGTGAGGTTGCCGAGGATGCTCGCGAAAGCACACGCCGTGCCGCCGAGCGTGTGGCTACCGGAATTGAGACTGCTACGCAGGCGGCTCAAGAGAAATGGGGCGATGCCATAAACAGAATAAAGAATGGCTGCAAGTAATCATCGACCTGTTTTGATTGTGATTGCAGGGCCCAATGGGTCGGGCAAGACTTCCGTGACCTCCAAGGCTATCAATTTGTCGTTTGCAAAGTAACTGACACACTGTCATCATAAACCCATGAAGAATTTAGCATCTGAAATACGCTCGATTATTGAAACCTCTCGGTCTAATGCTGTCCGCTCAGTTGACTTTTGTCGTGTGCAGATGTATTGGCAAATATGACGACGCATTGTCGAAGAAGAACAGGGCGGAAGTGCGCGTGCTGAGTATGGTAAAGGTCTTATAAAGAATCTTGCCCAAGAGATAGAACCCGAATACGGAAGTGGTTTTAGTTATCGTCAGCTTAATTTTGCAAGGCAGTTTTTCCTGGAATACCCAAAAGTGAACGCACTGCGTTCACAATTCAACTGGACTCAGTATCGTGCATTAATTCAAATTCCAGACAAAGACAAACGCGAATATTACGAGCTTGAAGCGGCAAATAATTGCTGGACTGCACGCCAAATGCAACGTCAGATTAATTCAATGCTATATGAACGCTTGCTTCTTAGCAATGATAAAGAATCTGTGCTCGCAATGGCGCGGAAAGAGAGAGCACCCGAAGCACCGCAGGAAATAATTAAGGATCCAATGGTGTTGGAATTTCTGGGATTGGAAAAGAAAGCGCATTATTACGAGAGTGATCTTGAAACAGAATTAATCAATCACTTACAAGAATTTATTCTTGAACTTGGTAATGGATTCACTTTCGTAGCGCGTCAAAAACGAATCATTCTTGAAGATGACGAGTTTTTCATTGACTTAGTCTTTTATAACCGTCTTGCTCGCCGGTTTGTGATTTTTGAGTTAAAGACAGGCGAGGTAACTCATCAGGATCTGGGACAATTGCAGATGTACGTTAATTACTACGACCGTACTGAGAAATTACCGGAGGAGAATCCCACAATCGGCATATTACTATGCACTGCCAAAAACGACACATTGGTTAAGATGACCCTTCCCTCTGACAACAACACAATAGTTGCATCTAAATATCAACTATATCTTCCCACAGAGCAGCAGTTGATAGCGGAAGTCGAGCGAGTTAAAAAGGAATGGGAAGAAACAAGATGAGATTCACAACGACAAAGTAACCGATGTCATTCCTATGTTATCGGCGAAGCCGCTTTGCACCATATAATATTATTAATCGCAAAGAATTTGAATCTCCATATTTGTGCAATGCAATGCTAAAATATTGGTAATCAGATATGGTTAGATTTGAGAAGTGAAATAATTCCCCACAACACCAACAGCACAAGGAGTGTGGCTCACACCGAGCCGCACTCCTTTTCTGTTTACGTTTTTCCCAACGGATAAGCGCCAACCTCAAGCGCTCAGCAAAAAAATAACAAAACTGCTTCAAAGTCAAATTAAAGTTTTATACCGGAAAACACATTCATCCTCATGGCTTTGTGCGGAACTTTCACTAAATTTGCGTGTGGATAACAAATTTTATCGACATGGAAACTGATATAAACCGATTAAAAGTAGTTTTAGCAGAAAAGAAACGGACAAATAAATGGTTATGTGAGCAACTAAATGTGAATCCATCAACCGTATCAAAATGGTGTACGAATAGTTCTCAGCCAGATTTGCCTACTTTAGTTAAAATTGCCAAGTTATTGGAAGTTAATGTTGATGATTTGCTAAATACCAAAATTGTAGAAGTATAACGTATCTGCTATGTTCTATAAGATTATAGAGAAAAAAAGAGATGAATGGCTTAGCTCCTCGAGTTGCGTCATTACTGATCTTATATCTTATATCGAACATCAGCATAAGATGCGTGATGCTCAGATTGAGTCTATAAAAACATATTTGTTCCTTAAGATTGAATGTCAGAATCGTCCGTTATGGGAGTTATTTGCTTCCGGTAAGTTTAATTATACAGATGTTGACAACCTTGAGGTCAATAGAGTAACACGGGAGGTCCTTGAATCTAATCCTGCCGCATTGGCATTGTGGGAATATGCTTCTATATCCGATGAAAATGGCAATGTTAACTCGCCTAAAATTTTAGAGGCTATTAAAAAGTCTCCGGATTCAATTGATTATGTCAGTGTAATCAAAGATTTGTTTTCCAATGTCAGCTATCCGGATTATCTGTTTAGCATCCCTATGGGTGCCGGCAAGACCTACTTGATGGCTGCTTTGATTTATCTAAATCTTTATTTTGCCCTTGCAGAGCCTGACAATCCCATATTCGCTCATAATTTCATTCTGTTTGTTCCGTCAGGCTTAAAATCTTCGATTGTACCAAGCCTTAGAGACATCCAGAATTTCAATCCATTATGGATTCTGCCTGACCCGGTTGCATCACAGTTGAAAAACCTGATTCAATACGAATGGCTTCAGGAGTCTTCTTCCGCTTCAAAAAGCAACATAGTGAAGAATCCTAATGCCCGTAAAATCAGTATGCAGGTTGCAAAACCGAATCTTATGGGATTGGTCGCTGTAACGAATGCCGAGAAAGTCATTCTCGACAGGGTTGACAAAGACTTTAATATTGATGCATCCATTTTAAAATCATTACCTGAAGAAGACCGCAAAGAATATGAGGCCACATTGCAGGCGAATGAACTGAGAGAGCAAATCGGTCTCATCCCCGGATTATGCATACTCATTGACGAAGTCCACCATGCCAGCGATGACCAAAAGCTACGCAAGGTAGTAAACAAATGGATGGAACAGAGCAACTTCAACTCTGTGCTTGGCTTTTCAGGAACGCCAAATATGGATCCGGCGGCAAAGATTAAGATTACACTTGATCTCTCTGTCAAATGCACACAGTATGCAAATGTGGTAACCTTCTATCCGTTGATAAAAGGGATCGGCAACTTCCTGAAAATTCCTGTTGTTCGTCACTCCAATCTTGACTCAACAGAAATTATAAGTCGAGGTTTGCGAGAGTTTTTCAACAGCTACGTCGACACCGTCTACTCCAACGGAGCTTCTGCAAAAGTCGCAGTCTATGCACCCTCAATAGCCGTGCTGGAAGAAGAAATTTATCCCGCTGCATACGCGCTTTGTGCTGAAATGGGAATTAATCCCACAGATACAATTCTGAAATACCATAAGGGCAATTCTTCGTATAAGGTAGATGAAGATGCACAGTTTGAGTTCTCTATCCTTGATTCACCATTGTCTAAAAAGAGAATCATTTTGTTAGTCGGTATTGGACGCGAGGGATGGAATTGCAAAAGCCTTACGGGGGTGATTCTATCTCAACGCAATGCCTGCCCTCAGAACATGGTATTGCAGATTAGTTGCCGCTGTCTGAGAGAAGTTGATAATGCGCACAGGGAAACAGCCCTGATTTGGCTCAATAAATTCAATGCGGAAAAGCTTAATCAACAGTTACAGGAACAGCAATATACAACAATTACCGAATTTGGAGGTAAAAAGCCTGATGACCTCATTACCATACACCGGTACTCACGTATGGAGAGGCTAAAATTACCTCCTATCGACTATTATCAGATAAAGATTAACTATAATACAGTCGAAACAGCACAGGTGGCAAATATTGGTGAGTATCTGAGGACATATCAATTACCACATGTTGATTCAACTGTAATTTACACGCAGGGATTCGATCAGTCAAATACGGCATCTGAAAGCGCCGTAGGGTATGGTATGACGGAAATAGCGAATTTCCGTCTTTGGCTTGATTTGATTGTCAAAGAAAGCCTCGGACTGCTGTCAATAGATACCCTAACCCGATATGAAGCCGAATTAAAGCTTTTGTTTGAAAAAATCACTATCAGAAATGGCAATAATCTTGTCTACAATTCTGATATTGATCAAAGCAAAGTACGCTCAGACATAAGAAATAGTTTTGCTTTGCGACGCAGCTTCAACACTAAGGAAGAGTTAATACCAGAAGAGGCGTCGTTGCTCAAAGTCAATGCTCTAAAGTCACCAATTGAAGATAATAAATCTGCGATTTACTCTCCATCTCAAGAAAAGGTTGCGGAGATTGTGAGCCAGGATAGCAAACCGGTTGAAACAATATCTGAAGAAATCCGAAAATATCTTATTGAGCACGGGCTACCATTACCTGATGTCGAGAAATCGGTTAATGACCGCACTTACCAATATCTTCCTTACCATCTTGATAGTAAGTTGGAAGAAGATTATCTGTATAGTGTAATTAATCATATAAAATCCGTTCCCGGTGTTGAATTCTACTTCAATGGGGATGACACACTAACTGATTTCCGTATTCGATGCTACACAAAGCGTGGTAGAGCTTGGAAGTTAGATGGCTACTACTATCCTGATTTCATTATGCTTACTCGCAATTCAGACAACACAATAAACAAAATTGTGATTGTCGAAACCAAAGGTGAAGGATTCGCAGGTAAGTTTATTCCTCGCAGGCAATTCATGGATGATGTCTTTATCAAGCTTAATAATGATAAATTCGGCCGTGAACGATTCCAATTCCTTTACATTGAAGATACGCTTGACGGACCAGCGCGTCTTCAAGAGACAGTCAACAAAATCAATTCATTCCTTCTAAGCAGATAAGGCTATGGCTATAAAATACGTCCCATATTTCCCTTCTACGGTATCTGGTCAGGCTGTGCTCGACAACTTTGTCCGCACACAGCGCATTCTCAAATACCGAGAGAGCGATAAAGTAACCGAGCGAATAGTTCGGGGAATGCCGCTTTATGAGGTAACTGAGACGGAACATGTCGGAGACGATAACTCTGAAAATATGATAATACATGGTGAATGTGTTTCAGCATGTGCCTATCTTAAAGAGCAAGGAATAAAGGTTGATCTGGTTTACATCGACCCACCTTTTGCCAGTGGTGCCGATTATGCTAAGAAAGTTTATATCCGACGGAATCCACTTGTCTCAAAGGCCATTAAACAGGCGGAGCAGGAACTTGAAAATGATGAACTTAAGGCATTTGAAGAAAAAATGTATGGTGACATCTGGGATAAGGAGAAATACCTTAACTGGATGTATGATAATCTCATGGCAATCCGCTCAGTCATGAGTGAAAATGCCTCTATATATGTGCATCTTGATTACCATATAGGTCACTATGTAAAAATTCTTCTTGACGAGATTTTTGGAGAGGACAACTTCAGAAATGAAATTATCTGGAAACGCTCAACCGCACATAGTGATGCTGAGTTTTATGGTAACAACTTTGATTGTATCTATTTTTATACTAAGTCACAGGATGATTATAATTTCAACACAATATTTCAGCCCTATGATGAGTCATATATTGCCAGATTTACTCAAACAGACGAAAATGGACGAAAATGGGAAAGTGGCAATCTTACAGCAAAAGGGTTAAGTGGAGGTGGTTATGATTATACATATAAAGGTTGCCGTTCATTGTGGCGAATGCCTATTGAAACAATGAAAAAGATGGATGAAGAAGGACGGCTTCACTTTACAAAAAATGGAGGTATTCGATCTAAAGTATATTTAGATGAACTACCAGGCATGCCTTCTCAAGCTATGTGGTTAGACATTAAACCAATAAACTCTCAGGCCAAAGAAAAAGAAGGCTATGCCACTCAAAAACCAGAGGCATTGCTTGAGCGCGTCATCAAAGCAAGCAGCAATGAGGGAATGGTAGTGGCCGACTTCTTTGGAGGGAGCGGTGTCACAGCCGCAGTTGCAAATAAATTGAATCGTAAATTTATACATGCTGATATAAACATCAATAGCATACAGACTGCACGCGACCGCCTGAAAGCCAACAGAGCAAGCTTTGCAGTCAACAAAGTGCAAGATGGTGTTACGCTCTACCGTAATCCTGTTCAAACTAAAGACGCAATCACTCGTATCATCCCCGGTCTGAGAGTTGATCCGTCAATCGGTTCAATGTGGATTGGCAGCATTATGGATACAACATACGGTTCATCTCCGGTATATGTGCCTGATTTGATGGATTCTTCATCAAGAGTTCTCGATATTGTCACGCTCAACCGTATCATTAATGATGCGATGCCGCAGTTACCACCAACGATAAAACGAGTCATCATCTACTACGTGGATATTATTGACCGTAAGGAACTCGAAGACTTCATTAAGGATAACAACGACACCGTGATAGAAATTGAGCTTCGTGACCTGAAAGAATTGCTTGACAATGCCGTACTTCAGGATGATGTCGAGTATACCGTAAGTGAAGACCCGACTAAAATGGTGGATGTTTTCACTGTTGCTATTACACGATTTTACAGTGACCGAGTCAGCCATAAGATAAACGAGTTCAATCAAAAAGCGATGGCCAACTCAAAGAAAAAGTTCGTGCCAATTGAACTTAGTCTTGAGGGCCTAGAAGCCATAGAGATGGTTTCGCTCGACTGCACGACGTCCGAAGAAAATGCTCCGTGGCACAGTGATTCAGAGATTAAAATCGAGAAGGACAGCACCATCACTCTCAATGGCCGCAAGACCTCCGATTTCTGGGATGGTACAATCCACTCGGACACTAAGCCTCTCCGCATGAAAATCCGAAACATCTGCGGCGACGAAACAATAATTCTATTATAAAATGCAGATTAAGAAGATAAAAATAAAGAACTTTAGAGGCTATTCAAAAGAGATTTCTATAAATGTCCATGACTTTATAGCTATAATTGGGCACAATGATGCTGGCAAGTCGACAATTTTAGAGGCTCTTGATATATTCTTTAATGATGGGAAAGGCCTTATTAAACTTGACAAAGACGATATAAATCGTACTTGCCACAATAATGGCGATAATGATATTGTAATTAGTATATGTTTTGATCATCTGCCAGAATTAATACTACTAGATGATACTCACACTACATCATTAAAAGAAGAATACCTGCTCAATGAATCCGAGGAATTAGAAATATGTAAAGTTTTCAAAAACGCCTCAACCACTGCCTCTAGTTTAAAGATATATATAAGAGCCCTCCATCCAACAAATAAAGAATGTTCGTCATTGCTTACAAAAAAGCAAAATGACTTGACAGCTCTTATTGATAAGTATGCCATTGATTGTGAGAACAAGCGGATTAACAATTTAATGCGAAAAAAAATATGGGCATATTTCAATGAAAAGAGGACGTTAAATTTGGAGAGCTCACCTATTGAAGTGAATGCAAAAGATGGAGATATTAAAGATATCTGGCAAAAAATTCAAGGATATCTTCCTCATTATGCACTTTTCCAAGCTGATCGGAAAAATACAGATTCGGACAGTGAAGTTCAAGATCCTTTAAAAGAAGCAGTAAAAGCTATTCTTAAAAATGAAGAACTTCAAGCAAAATTGGACTTCGTCGCACAAAAAGTTCGAGAACAACTTCAACAAGTTTCAGATCTTACTTTACATAAACTCAACGAGATGAATCCCAATATTGCATCATCATTACATCCAAGAATTCCTGCAACATCTGACTTAAAATGGTCAGAAGTATTTAAAGGGTTTTCAATAGCAGGAGATGAAGATATTCCCATTAACAAAAGAGGGAGTGGAGTTAAACGAATGATTCTTTTAAATTTCTTTAGAGCAGAAGCTGAAAGATTGAGCAAGGAAACTAAAAAATGTGGGATTATTTATGCAATAGAAGAACCCGAGACATCTCAACATAATAGGCATCAAAATATATTAATTGATTCGTTAAAACGACTCTCTACCAATGATGGAATACAAATCTTTATAACAACACATAGTCCATCAATTGTTAAGAGATTAGAATTCTCTAATCTCATTCTAGTGCGAGATGATTCTGATATTCGAGATGTAGTAGCTGTTGAAAAGAAATCTCTTCCATATCCATCTATCAATGAAGTGAACTACCTGGCATTTCAAGAACTTTCCGTAGAATATCACAACGAGATGTATGGTTATTTACAGGCTCTTGCAACAGATGAAGATCCTGCAAATGAAAAAGAAAAAGGATTTGAAGAATGGCTTACCAATCATGGGTGTATAAAAGATAAAAACTGGATTAAAATAATCCAAGGGGTAGCCAAACCAGCCTATCCCGTTACTCTTCCAACATATGTAAGGAATTGCATCCATCATCCTGAGAATAAAGAGAACGTTGTATACTCCGAGAAGGAAATATCGCAATCTATCGAACTGCTACGATCAATTATTGCTCAAAAACAAGGCCAATAAAATTCGAATTGCATTCTATGGCAAAGAAATTTGAGATACGAAACAGCACGGCGGAGTTCCTGATTTTTCAGATTGAAGGGAAAGAATTGGGTGTGCGGCTGGTGTATCATGATATAATTAAGCTATGAGCGAAGTGCAGAAAATATCGATACGATTCTTTGACGACCGCGAAGTGAGGGCTGTCTGGGATGAAGAAGGTGCCAAATGGTGGTTCTCGGTGCTTGATATTGTCGGGGTGCTCAACGCACAGGATGATTATGCCAAGAACCGCAATTACTGGAAATACCTGAAAACCAAGCTCCGCAACGAAGGCAATGAAGTGGTTAGCAGCACTAACCAGTTGAAGCTTCTTGCTCCGGACGGGAAACGCCGTCTAACCGATGTACTTGATAATGCCGGTGTCATAGCTTTGGCGAAGAGTTTCCCAAACAATAAGGCGTCCAGATTCATTGAATGGTTCACCAACAGCGACGAGAGCATTGACGGCAAAAGCCGGTCGAAGGCTTACGCTTTGTTTGAGAGCAGCCTTATCGACAGTATCGAGGTCGGCACGGTGAAAGGATTGCAGCAGATTCATGCTTACCTTTTCGGAGGTCTTTATGATTTCGCCGGACAGATCAGAACTGTCAATATAGCTAAGGCCGGTTTTCAGTTCGCGATGGCTCAATATCTGGGTCAGACCTTGGCTGATGTTGAACGTATGCCGGAAGATTCGTTCGAGAATATCATTGACAAGTATGTTGAAATGAATGTCGCCCATCCGTTCAGAGAAGGCAATGGTCGCGCAACCCGCATCTGGCTCGACCTCATGTTGAAGAAAAATCTTCAACTCTGCATAGACTGGAGCCAGGTCGACAAACGTAAATACCTCAAAGCTATGACCCGTAGCGTTGCCGACGCCACTGCTATAACCGATTTGCTTCGGTCAGCACTTACTGACAAGATAAACGACCGCGACACCTTTATGAAAGGTATCGACTATTCATATTATTACGAACAGGAGGACTGACCGTAATTCACAAAAGCAGACTTCGCAATGGCGACAAGTGAACATCGCCCTACCCGCGGTGAACAAAATCCGGGTCTCAACCTTTATATTATAAAAAACTATGATCAGACTTAACTGTGGTCTCATCGCCGAGACCGAAGAAAACCGCAAGAAAGCAATCGAGTTGGCAACGGAACTTGTCGAGTTATCGCTCCACGACAAGGGATGCGTTGATTATGACCTTCTCGGTTCGCTGACCAGCACTGACCGTCTGGTGATTTACGAGACATGGAAAGACCGGGCTTCGCTGAAGGCTCACATGTCGTCCGCCCACTTCAAGCGTCTCGTGCCCGAGATCGAAAAGGTCGCCACTCTGACTCTCGAAGAGTTCGAATTCTGACGTCGGACGGTTATTGCAGGATGCCCGACGAGGTTCCCATCTGCTGCGACGCTTCGTTGCCGCGCTGTATTTTCTTGCCGAAGCCGAACGTATAGGTGGCCGAGACAAGGACATAGCAGTGGTAGCTTACGTTGTAGAATGTCTTGCTGACATCGTAGCTCTGGCTTGTGGTTTCCGACGTTCCGGCGTTCCAGTTCCAGCGGAACGGGTTCGTCAGCCGGGCCTGGAGACTCCACGATGAGTTCCCCCACCCAACGATTGCCGTATAGGCGCTTTTGTTTTTAATCCATGCGCCGTTGACATATCCGTCGCAATATTCCTGAGGCGACTGATATTGCAAACCGAAGTTCCAGTCTCCGACATACCAGAAGGCCTGAAGATACCAGAGCACGCGCTGTCGCGTCCAGTCGAAAGGCGCTCCGTTGCGCACAATGCGATGGGCAACCTGTCCGTTGATCATCAGGCTGTTGCCGAGCAGCCTCGCCGTGCCCTGAACGCCGTAAAGCAGATTATAGAAGTTTCCGACGCCCTTCTGCCTGATTGTGCGCAGAACGCCGTCGGGCGAAGCCATATAGACGTAGGCATAGCGGTCGGTGATAAGCCCGCTGTTGCCGAATGCCGCGAAATTAAACCGGTTGTCGGGCATATAGACATATCTCAGACTGAGGTCGTAACTCTTATATGGGCTGACGTCGGGATTGCCTGTATAGCTGAAAAGAGGGTTCGACTGAATGACGGCCGTGCTTCTGTATGACGAAGCGAGCGTCCATGTGGCATGATGGAAATCGGCGCTGATGGAGTTCCGGCCGTTAAAGGCATACTGCACCGAGGCATCCATCCAGGGCTGGGTAGAGTGGTCCGACGTATCTCCGAATTTTGACCGGTCATAATTGAAGCCCCCTCCGATAAGTCCGTTGAATTTATCGTTCTTGAAATTATTTGACATACGAAATCTCGCCCGGCTATCAGTCGCCGAAGATTATCTTAGCGAAGCCGCGGTTCTGATACCCCCGGCCGAAGTTGACATCGACACCGCGGAACTGCCGGTTTTTGAGAATGACGAGGCGGTCGGGAGCGAGACTGACGTCGTAAACGTTTTCGAGTCCGAAAATATTGTCTGTGGCAATTCGCTCTTCTTCATTGAGGAATGTCACTGTGAGCTGCTTGCCGTCGAAACGGTATTTGGCTTTACCCGACTCTTCCTCGGTGGGAAAGCCGCCTGTCCACGTGCATTTGACCGTGCAGTTTTCGCTGTCGGCGATGTTGATTTCCATCAGAATTGTCAATTCGTTCTGGGGAATGTCGATCTGGGCGAACCAGTCGCCGATGATGCTGTCGGCTGCCGTCGCGGCCCGGAGGGAAGCGGTTGTCGACATGATGAGGATACCAATAAGGACTATTATCGTCTTCATAATGCGAAAGGATTTTTACACTTCTCTGTGATTCACCTACAAAGGCATGAAGAATCCGCCATTCAGCCAAGCTTTTATATGACTTATATGCAATTCAAACAATCTAATTTTCGGAAGTGAAAACTGTGTCGGACAGGTTTTACTTCCGATTTTTTCGCTACCTTTGAGCTGGATTAAAAACAGAACATTATGAATATCGGAGACAAAGCGCCCGAACTGCTGGCGTCGACCAGAACGGCAACGAGGTGAAGCTGTCGGATTTCGCCGGACAGAATCTTGTGCTCTATTTCTACCCTAAAGACAACACGTCGGGCTGCACGGCCGAGGCCTGCTCGCTGCGCGACAATATCGGCGCGCTCGCCGCCAAAGGCTACAGAATCGTCGGAGTCAGCAGCGACTCCGAAGCCTCCCACAAGAAGTTCATCGCGGCCCACGACCTCCCATTCCCCCTCATCGCCGACACCGACCATCGCCTTCAGGAACAGATGGGCGTATGGGGCGAGAAATCGATGTATGGCCGCAAGTATATGGGCACGTTCCGCACTACATTCCTCATCGGCCCCGACGGCCGGATAACGCGCATCTTCGGGCCGAAAGAGATCAAGACGAAGATCCACGCCGACCAGATTCTCGCCGTCCTCTGAGAGCAGAATATCCCCCATAAGGAAAGCCCCGGCATCGCTGTCGAGGCTTTTCCGTGTATGACAAGCTGTTGTTAAAGTCGTTTCATTTCGGCTTCGGCGGCCGACGATCCTTTATATCTGCTCTTGCGCGGCTGAAAATTATAAGTGACGGCGAGGGAGACACCTCTGCGGTCGTAGCTCTGGCGTTTGTCGACAAAGACTCCGAACGTGTCCATTGTCCAGCCGTTGTTCGAGGTATTGAATATATCTGTAGCCGACAGCTTGACGGTCAGCGATCTGTCAAGAAATGTCTTCATTTGACCGGCGGAAATCGCCGTCGAAGTGAAGAAGATATTTTTCGGCAAAAGTATTTTCATAATAGAGAGAAGCGAGGTGGCTGTGCGCCCTGATACGTTTGTCTATATTACTGCTGATTGGCGGGCTGTCGTCGAGCCATTCGCTGCCTGCGTTTTTGAAATCGCCGCGCTCCGGGTTATATCGGTAATACGCTCCAAACGATCGTGGCCCATTTGCATAGTTGCATCCTGCTTTTATCACGCCGACCGTGGTGGGGAAAGAATTGTTTTGACTGCTGCCAACGACAGTTTCCTTTCCGTCATAGACGAGCTTATTGATTGTCGGCTTTGCCGGATGTAATCAATGATTTCAGGCGCGAAGCCTTCTGATACTCGTTCTGCTGCCGGTGGCGCCCGTAATAGTCAATGGCGATATTGACGATAGTGTCAGCCGGAGCCGACAGCCGGTTGATAACCATAGCCTCGCTGTATAAGAGTGCCCAGCGGGCCATAGTCGCCGAATCCCTTATCTCCGAAATATCGATGTCGTCGAGATTCGACAGTGCTGCCGCCGGATCATCATCCATAAGCAGCTGCGCCTCGTCGAGCGCCTTTTGTTGGACACTCGAATAACTGCATCCTGTAATAACCAGCAGAATGATTATATAGAAAAGGGCGCGCATAATGATTTCCCGGCTATCCGAAAATGAATAAGCTGCCGCAAAAGTAACAATACTTATCCATAAATTCAGTCTCCGACTCGGAATGTCTGCCGTTTTTCGTAACTTTGCACTGTGAAGTTACGAAAAGAGTGTAATTTATTGGAAATGAGCATTGGGTAATCGCTCATAATAGTAATAGGTTACGAATTAGTTAGTTATCTACTGCATTATTCTTCTGTGCGTTGCGTAACCTTCAAAGAACTCTTCGTATGCAAAAGTAACAATAAAACGGGAGATTTAGAAATGAATCTCCTGATTTTTTCTTCTCACACAAGTTTTTCCGTAAAAGCGATTTTATCCGTCAGCACACCATCGCCCAAAAAGATTTTGAACGAACGTGTGCCGACTGCCGCATAAGCGGAGAAAAGGGCTTTGCCTCACGCCTAAACAATAGTTTAGACTGATGAGACAAGGCCCCTTTCTTTTGTGCTTATGCCAAAGAGGTGCTTTTACGGGGTTTTGACGATTTTTCTTTTTTCGTTGTCCTTTTGAGCCGGAAGCGGAAAGCCGTGTATGACCGCACATTCCATAAATGGAACAAGCCGTCACTCACGGCAGACAAACCGGGAAGAATGATTTTATCCATCCGACCAAACACGTTTGGCCAAACAGATAAAAACATACTTCCTTGCCGATGGTTTGCCCGGTTTCACGCTACCGGCTATGTTCTTTTCTGTTGGGGATGTCTTTTTCACGGATTTCTCTTTTGAAGTTTTCCTGTCTAATCTGCCTCTACTTCCGTTTACCTCCATTTTCGCGCCTTTCAGTGAGCCGCATCAGGCAGTCATTTTCGTGCTGGGTGCAAAGGTAACTCCGGGATTGTACGGGAAAGCAAGGTCAAGCCTCCTGTTTTCTGGAAAAATCTCCAGCCCTTCGGGTAGTATTTTCCCGAAAAACCTTGCATTCCCTAATCCCTACCTTTTTAAGCACCCGAAACGAAAACGACCGATGCGACAGAAAGACGCATTAAAAAAAATGTCGGATAAACGAGAGGCAGATAAGATAGTTTGAAACTCAACTCCCTCAGCTCTTGAATCCGCATTAAAAAACAAAAAATCAAAAACAAAACGGATATGAGAACGGCAATAGCAACAAAATTCGTGGCATGGGAAGTACCAAGTTTGGAGAACCTGCAAGGCAGCAAGGTGTACGGACTTCGCACCAAACTGAACAATGGTGAGAAATTGAGCCGAGAGGAAAAGGATTGGCTTACACGCAACGTGAACAGCAACACCTATTTCAAGAGCGCAGTACCCTTGCAAGGTTGGATGTTTGACTTTTCCGACATTCTCCGAACCTACATTGTAAAGCAGTATGGACATTGGGCGGAATACAAGGCTACCGACAAGACCGCACTCCGCAGTTTCCTATACGGCAGGATAGACAGCATCGTGGAACTTAACAAATGATACGGCTATGACAGCAACGGTAAATTTCAGACAAATGGCGCAATACATAGGGCTTGCGATATGCACCCTAATCATGCGCACCGCCTTTTGGGTGTCCGGCATCCTTTGGTACATCGTCAGAGAGATAATAAACGGAGTGTTCCGAGTGGCAATAGGGGTAATCGTGGCTATTCTTTCCGTTATCCTGTTCTTCGGCTTCATTCTTTGGTTATTCACCCTTTAATCCCTACCGACATGGCAAAGAGAAGAAGCAAGACAGTGGAGCAACAATGCAGATACTACGAGGTGGGCAACATCTTCGAGTACATGGTGGAAACATACCTCAACGGTAATATGTCCGTGTTCCGTGGACTCTACCACGAACTGAACAAGAACGCACGGAAGGACTTTATAGACTTCCTATTGAGCGAGGTTGAGCCGATTTATTGGAGGGAGATTTTGAAACATACTATTTGACAACTCATAAAAACGACAGCGATATGAAAGGAACAGACCATTTCAAGAGAACGATACAGATGTA
>ENA-ORUI01001035-ORUI01001035.1-human-gut-metagenome-genome-assembly--contig:-NODE-1035-length-30690-cov-4.867178_pt1 | contig 30690 bp, 48 predicted proteins | sample MGYA00242078_ERZ509205 | MGnify/ENA primary metagenome ERZ509205 (study PRJEB26280, sample SAMEA2338828) | human gut metagenome | biome: human gut; feature: human-associated habitat; material: faeces... | reverse complement strand
ACTGTAATTGGTACAAATGAGCCAACCATATTGATCAATACTGCATCTTCTATTCTATTTTGTCGATGAGGCACCAATTGACTCAATCTAGGCTGATCATACTCATAGTACTTCTCAAATGGTATCGTCAATGATCCTTCCAGACCACGGCTATCGATTGCCTTGACCGTCACGCCGGTATTTGACGGTACAGTACCAGTGTCCATAATCGTAGTTGTCGTTGACTCAACCGTCCGATCACCGATGACCAGTTGATATTTAACAATGCTGGCTCCTTTTCGGCCGGTCGCTGAAATCGATGACACCCTGAGGACGGATGCATTCTGAATTACGTGTTTGTTGTTGCCGGTAATAGCAATTGCCGCAGATACCGTATCCGCATAATTAAAGCTATTGACCAAAGGTTTTGCCTCATCAACGTTGATGCGGACCGTACCTTTCCCGGTACTGGATCCGATGCTGGAGCTTCCACTGTACGTGGTCAGAGTGATACTCATCTCCAAATCATCTTTAGTGACAAATTCATCGTACATTGCGTCAATCTCTGTCTCCGTCGGCGTGATCGTTACATCTCCACGCTTTAGACCGGTTCGCGTGAAGGTATAGCTGCCGACTTTGAAAGATGCCGTATGGGTGAAGTTATCATCATATCCGGTAATCTGCAGAACAAACGGATTTCCCAAAGTAAAAGCCGGCGAATTGCCGACTTTGGAGATTCCTAAGGTTTTAGCCGATTTACTTGACGATGTATAGCATACCGCTCCTGTACGGTCAATAACTTCTACCACAAAAGTATACGATGTATTGGCTGTCAGTCCACTAATCGTCGTGCTGCCATTGCCCGTATTGCTGTTCAGATTCCATGTTTTCTTGGAGATGGTATCCTTCAACCTCACGCGCCAGTACGCCCTCTTGTTGGTAAGAGTATGCGTAATCTTGACCGACTTCTCTGTAATATCACTGACAGTCAGTCCATAATTTGTTGGAGCTTCGACAGACGGCGATGTGAATGAAATATCATCGGAGGCATCCCACAAACCATCACATCCAGCCTTTACAGTCTTTGTGATTTTTCGAGCATTACCAAGGCTATACTCTTTTTTATCCGCGCCGTATGCACCTGATATTTCTCCCTCATCCAAATAAAAATTAACGCTGCTTTTGCTTTGCTGACCATCGAATGAGAAAGTGTAGTTGTTGTAGTTACATGAAGCGTACCCTTCGGTACATTTGAATTTGAAGTTGTAGGATGTTGATACCTTGATATTTGGATAATTTCCAGAAAGTGAACACGAGGTGGTAACAATCAAATCAACATATTTGCTACTTGTATTAATCGTACTTGTTGCCAATTTTCCACCCCCTAATCCATTACTGATATGAATACAAAACCATCATCTGAGTTTGTGATCATCAGTTTACCAATTTCTGCAGAGGTAGTCCGCAGTTTTGTTAGCTCCGTGGTGTCGCGATTGACGCGCAAAACCTTTTCGCCGCTGTTCTTGTCGATTACGGAAAACTCTGTTGAATCAATCTTGGTAATAGTGTCCGTATCGCTCTGCTCGATCTCAATACCCGTCTTATCGATCTTGACACCTGCTGTATAGATCTCATCTGTGTGTGGCGTCCACTGCTTCTTGATCGAACCCTCATTGAGGATGAGATCAGAAAACATTAGATAGGATGCCGATGATGAGACTACCACTGTGATCTCCGTACCGGCTGCCTGGATGACGAGAGATGCCTCATGCCATTCATCATCCACATACGATGCAGTCGTCTCAAATACGACCGTTTCCGCCCCGCCTTGGATAACTTTTAATGAGCTGGCAGAAGTATATGTCTTGTACAAGCATGATATCGTATATACCGCACCCTGGCGCACTTTAACCGTTTGAGACATAGACGCTGCATCCAAACGGAAAGCTCTGCCGGAAGTCGTGTGATCATTTACGTCATTGTCGTCGGCCGTCTCGATGCTGCCATCTGCTTCCCACATGCTCGTTCCATTCCAACCTACCGAGTTAAGCAATAAGTTGTAGCCACTCATCTGCTCCAACGTAACGTTGAGCTGGTCTTTCAGCAGCTGCAGTTCAGCGGTCAGCTCTGATTGTCTGACAAGCTCTTTACCAGAATCACTCTGCAACACCTGCTCACCGACGTGCGCGATCCACTCATCGCTGGTTAGATTGGTATAAGCGTCCTTGAGTTTCTGGAGATCATTGTATCCATTAGCCGGCACCCAGTCATAAAGCGGATTCCCTTCATTATCCAAACCAACTTCAACATAGATCTTCAGGATGGGATTATCATTATCAGCAATGTCCATCCATTGTTGGCCAATCGATGGATTGGCTGGCGGATCCGGAGATACGATAATTTCCTGATTGACAGGCTCCCAAATTGTCCCAGTGTAATGCTTCAGCACTGGCGGATTCACAGAAGTATCTAGCCACAGCCGGCTGGTATCTTCCGGCGGTGTGTCAGCAGATATTGCAGCATCTAATCCATCGCTTAACGCTGTGATAGTAATCTGCGCCTGTGCTCTCATTTTAAATCACCACCACACAAACAAAAGTACCTTTTACATCTACATCTGCGTTACCAACACTAAGTGTCTTACCTGTTTTATTAAAAGATGTCACTTTTTGTCCATCTTTATCATACTTTGACCAGGTATAAGTACCGGCACCTTCCGTGTCAATTTCTTCCCCTGCCTGGTAGACGCGGGCAGTCAATACAGTGCTGCCTTCTCCATTTTTAAATACATCTCCACCGGTCGACTCAATGATGACCTGGATCGGATCGCTGAGATCCACAAAGCTAGCTGTATCCTCAAAAGCTTTATTGTAAGTTGGAGAAGCACTATCAGTATCCTTTGCCACACACTTGAATACCGCTGATGAATCCACCTGCCCGGCATAGATTGTCAGCGTTGACGTGGTGACGCCACTGAACTGACCGCTGGCATTAGCCAGCTTACGCCAGCCGATGCCTCCGCCCTGGTCCGTATCGACGATACTGTCCATTTGGTACCATTGATACGTCACGTTGGTCGTATCCACGCTGGATCCGCGCCACAGCTGCGCTGAAGCCTTCAGAGTGTCTACTTCTGAATTTTTAAAAATATTTCCATCGGGGGTACTCACGATCAGATCCGTGATACCTGATCCATTAACTACACGGCTGAAGCTGATTGATGTCTTGTACATCGTAGTCAGACCGGTAGTAGGATCTTTGTACTGGATTTCTACCCGGAAGTCCTTGCCCGGCAGCCCAGCCATGACATTTGCTTTGACCGTCAGAATGTGGGACTTAGCACCACTTAAACCATAATTACCAGCATTGGTAATAGCAGTTGTGCTGTTTCCTTCGTACCATTTTACGGACAGGACTTCAGTGGATGTGATCTTATCTGTGGAAGTACCGGCCACATAGATTGATGGAGTCAATACCAGATTGGTAGTGCTCCAGTCTGGTGTGTATGAATCATTATCCGGATTATACATCTGAGACTTAGTAAGATTACTGTTAATGAATCCGGTTAAGGTCACTGCATCGTTGAGATCAACGATTGTAATTTGTCCTTGCGCTTTGCTCACTATATCACTCCTTTATAGCAGACTCATACGAGTCGTGGTGTCTATCAAATCACAATAAAATGTTGCGCGAACGTATACATCATCCGCAGTCACGTGGATGGTCTTGGTACCTCCAGCATGAGCTGAATTCCATGCCTGATCAGCCTCTTCATCGGCTGACACGCGGGTCCAAATGAACTGGTTATCATCCAGCTGATCGGTCACATCATCGTCCCAGCTGTACACGATAGCGCGCAGGTTGGTATCGATGCTGCCATTTTTGAATACGCTGCCATTGTCCGACACGATGACGAGGCGATACATCTTGGTATTTTCGATGTCTTCGACTTTCTGCGTGATCTCCTCCAGCGGCTTGATGATCAGCCGATCACGGTCAAAGTACAGCACCGGATCAGATATAACGCCATCATCATTCCGTGTGCCAAATTTGATGACCCCGTTATCGAGGTCAAAATCAAAAGTTTCACCGGAAATCGTACCACCGATGATATTAACTGCATCAATCGTAATGGCGCGCAGAATTCCTGATGTTATTTCATCCGCAGTGAATCCGTTACCGTCTCCAAACGTTCGCCAATCCCAGTCGGTATTTTCGGGATTGCGTTCATTGGCAATCTGAATGCCCAGCGAGCCGATACACGTAGCTCCATACGTTGGACTGTCAGGATCAATATCTTCAAAGATGATTGCTCTTACATCTTGCTTTTGGGCTATATCTTTTTGATACCGGAAGATCACTTTCGTGCCATTCAGTGTACCGATAATCTGATCAGCGAGTATAGACCCAGTGTTCTTGTCGACTACCTGATTAACTGTATGCGTAGCATCAGAAGCGGTGTTGAAAAAATTTGATTGCTTATCTCCAAGATCCATGCTTACGATGCTCTCGGTAATACAATCCCAGATCATATTGATGCATCTTGGCTCTGTCTCGATTCCCAGTCTTTTGCTCTTGGCGTGAACCGTATCTCCGAGGGATATGGTGACAAGATCAGCTATATCTTCATACATGTCCGTCTTTGACAGATCAGCAATGCTCACGTTATATGAGACTGATGGGATATCTACTTTATTTCTTGAATATTCTTCAGCAGCTCTTGCCCGCAGGACCTGATATAGCTCATCCAGAGTGTCGCATACCGTTATGTCTTCTTCATCGCCCTGCGCATCTGCAGCTAGGCGTACATCGTTATATTCAATGACAACAGGAGCAAATTTCCGTGGAAGATACTTTTTAATATTCGATGAATCTACTGTCTCACCATCCGGAAGTAGATATCCGTTATATGCTTTTGGTCTGATTCTGGTAATTACGGATGACATATCGACATATTCAGTAATACCAGTCAGATTATATCCAAATTCGGCTCTTGCACCGTTATCTGCACCTATTCTCTGATTAATGTAGATGTTTTCATTTACATATAGACATTCACCGCCCCAGCGATTTAGAAACGTATTATCGTAATCGCCATTTATGGCAGCGTTTAGATTCATTTCCTGGAAATACACCGTCCCCAGGCCCGGTATATCAGAATGTCCAGTATATCCTGTACCTTCGAGCATGATTTCCAACGCTTCCTGGCCATTTTTATTAACGATCCGCTTATCTAGATAGTAAACATCATTGGCAAGAAAGATTGGGATTGCTGTAGCCACGATGTTATCATTGCTCTTTTCAACGCTCTCAATGATGAATCTCTGCCGTTTTCCGTACGGCGTATTTACTGAAATAACAGCATTTTCTACGATATATAGTGCATTTTCGTCAATCGGATTGATCAGTGTCAACTGCCATACATCGTTGATTCCCAGCGCAAGCTCACAAGATATCGGATGCAGCGTATGATCACCATTATATTCATAATTCGTATTGTTCTTTTCATACAATTGAATCACATCATACGCACCTCCAGTTTGGCTTAATTTTCAATTCGAATCCAGATGTGATTGATATCTCTACTGCCCCCGTAGGAAGAAAAAGTCCCTCATAATCGCCGCTTACAGCGATATTGTTATTCGTCCCATCGTCAGTTCGGTAAGATACCTCTCGATATGTATCGATGGTAAGATTCTGCCCTATGTTTGCGGTCATCTCATTTCCGTTAACAGTAAGGGTACATATACCTTCGCCTTCGATAAGATAATCAGGTTTTGCTAACTCATATATGTTTTCTGTAATCTGATCAGTAGTATATAGACTATTCCCAGACTCTAGATACGTATATGGATCTATGACAAAGTTAACAATAAACCTGCCAATTCTGTTAGAATTGCGCTGATTATCTGATAAATACACTTTTTTTACTTTCCAAAAAACTGATGAATCATCCGATAATTTGATTGTTTTGGCTTTCAAAAATAAACTTTTTGCCTTTCGCCATCGCTCTCCCCAATTCTGTACCTGATCCATATAATTGAATTCGATTGGGATATCAATATCATCATATAACCCTGTATCCTGATAAAGTTTTCCATCTCTTCCGATTATTTCAACTTCATTATATCGCTTCTGTGGAGATGGAAAGTTTGGTCTTTTCACACACAATATGCCTAACGAATTGCAGCTAGTACCATTGATCAATACGTCAAACTCCATTTTCATCTCCCCTTCATCACATTTCGCACGGATTGACCGCGGCTTACATATTTAACTGTATTTTCAGCAATAATACGTCCATCAAGCGTCGTCTGCACGATGATCGTTTCATTATTTTCAAAAATCGCTTTTGTATTTGACAATAATTTGCTTTCGGTAGAAAGATCGTTCATACCACTGTCCAATGCCTCTTCATTTATAGCTGAAAAACGATCGGATACTTCATTTGCAATCTGATCTATTTTTTTAAATAAAGTTTGTTTTCTATTCTCCACACCATTGATGGCTCCAATTGTAAACATGTCACCGGCCGCAAAAGATTCTTTTGATGGAGAGTGTTCATCGAGACCTTTTCGTAAAGCTGTAATCATTCCAGTAGCAATATTCGAAATTGATCGATAGACAGATGTTTGCTTATTTTCAACTCCATTTTTCAATCCCGATACATAGTCTTCACCGGCTTGAGTATACTTCCATGTTTTCCCATCCAATTCTGCATAACCAGCTTCCGCTAAGGCTCTCCATGCCTTATTAGTTTCCGGTTTTCCTTTATTTATCCCTTTTTTAGCAAGTTCGGTCATCGCAAAGGCCGCATTGTAATACTCATACTCATTTTCTGTATATGCTTCCAAACCTTTTTCAGATATTGCTCTCCATGATTTAGAGACCTCTTCTCCGTCTTCCTCAATAATAGATTTTTGCGTCTTCAGTTCATTTTCCAAACGAGACAGCCTTTCTTGAGAAGCCTTTTTTTGCGCTTCGGATGCTTTTGAATTTGAACTTTCTAAAAAACTTAGACGCTGTCTTTCCATCTCAATTTGTTCTTCAACAGAAGCTTGAACAGATTTTCCATTTTCTTTATAAGTAGAAGCCACATACTCACTAATCTTCTTCATATCTTCCGCAGTTCCATTCGCATACAGCTGCATGAGATATTCCTGATCAGCAATTGTCTGAGTATACTCTTCCGCTATTTTTTTCTTGTCATCATACGTTTGCTTTGCATTTAGATAATCTTCATCTCTCCAAGCTAATTGAGCATAATGCTGTCGTTCCGCCTCGTCCCAATTATTTCTATTAAACTCAGCAATATCTTCTTCAATACGTTTTTTTTCGGCTGCGTAGGTTTCTTCAGCAGTTATCATGTCTTGAAGAGCTTGAGATTGATTTTTTACAGCTTCGGCATACGCTTCTTGACCAGCATCTATATAAGCTCTTGCCTTTTGCTTTTCAATCAGTTGATCAATAGTATTCATTTGCTCCTGATATGATTGAATGACTCCATTATTCATTTCAATTTCCGACCCAAGAGCACTGTTTAATTCATCAACAATAAAAGCGGCTCTCTGCTCATAGCTTTTCTTTACTTTACCATTAGAGTCTGTGATGTTCATCAATTCTTCTTTCAACTGCTCAAGATAGGTGTATTCGCTAGTTGCACTTTTGATAGCCTTATCTGTCGTTGTTGTCATTTCTTCCCATGCTTCCACCTGTTCACGTGCAGCATCTGCATTTTCCTTCAACGCGATAGATGATTCATCCATATTGGCAGACATCGCCAACAATGCACCACCTACTCCTAACACTACACCGCCAAGAGTTAATAAAGGATGCGATGAAATCAAACTGCCTAAACCAGATAGAGCAGTGCTTGCAAAGGGTATATTTTTTCCTGATAATTCTGTCAGTTTTGTCCCAAGATCAGAGATGGCAGTTGTTGCACTAGTGATTTTTTTAACTGTAAATGCAGTTGCCCACGCTGTTCCTATACCTCCCAAAGCAGTTTCGACAAGCGGCAAATTATCAATAAGCCAATCTACGCCACCTTCTAACACAGGTAGTGCATCTTTCACGATTGGTTCGACAAAATCGCTTTGAAGTTGTTTTCCAAGTGTCTTGATACGGTTTTCAGCAGTATCATAACGTACTGTATTGATCTGCTGCATCTTCCCGGATACATCACTGAACTCATCTCCTACGCTGGTCAGCGATTCGACAAACTTAGCATTTGCGTCTTCACCCATCGTTCCGAATGCTTTTGCAGCCTTGGTCAATTTTTCCTGCTCATTTGTTGTTTTTTTGATATCTTTTACGATTGCATCAATGACATCCTTCTGTGTCGCTCCGCCTTTCTTCCACGATTTGAAAACCTTTTGAACATCATCATCAAACATTTCCAGACTTTCCTCGATGGTACCATCCGCTAGCCTAGTTGTTACTTCATTGATAGCATCGTTTACTTTATCCAGATTATATGCGCCATTTTCAGATCCATTGGCCAATAGTTGGAAATATTCCTTCGCACTATATCCTGCTTGTGAGAACTTGCCAGCATACTCTGATATATTATCTCCAAGCTCATCTGTATAATTAAGTCCGCTTTGAGCACCGGCTGCAATCAGATCAATTGCTTCCTCTGCAGATAAGCCAAACTGTTCCATCAACTGTTTAGTACCACGCAGCGTCTCATTGAAGTCCATATCGAAGGTATCCTGCAAGGTTAGCAGGCTAGCTGTCACTTTGCTCAGCTTGGTGTCATCCAGCTCTTTCATCTGCTGTTTCACCCTCGCCATAGCGTCAGCTATCTCATTCATATCATCACTGATATTATTCTTATATAGTTCTTCAATTTGCGCATTTAGCTTCGCCATTTCCTCGTTCGATGTGCCGGTCATCGCTTCAAGCTTGGCCGATGCATTATCACTTTCGAATGCAACATCTTTAAGCGTTCCAGCGATATCCTTGATTCCATCAGCAGTAAGATCGGCAATAGCTCCTTTCATGATCGTGAATCCATCTCCGGCATCCTTTGCTGAATCATCGACATCATCAAGTGCTCCGGCCAGTTTTCTAGATTCGTTTTCTGCTTCGGACAGCGAAGTCTTGTTCTGTTTCAGCTCTCCGGACAACTTGGATATCTGTTCAGCGAGCTGTCTGGTCTCTAGTGAATCTTTGCCTTTAGATATATATGCATCCTGGTACGCTTTCTCCAGCTGCTGCAGCTCTCGTTCTTGATCAGCAATCTCTTTCTTTAGTTGTCCCAGGGCGCTCTCCGATTCCCTAGAAGCATTGGACATCTCATCCATCTTTGAAGCATTCTTGTCAATTTGTAAATTAAGTGATGAAATGTATCCATTCGTCTCATTGATGGCTATCCCAAGTTTGCTTAACGTGCTTTCCTGTTTGCTAATCTGGTTTTCAAGTTTGGCAGCTTCCGTAGAGTTTGAGCCATACTCTGCAGCGGTTTGTGCAAGCTCTTCTCTCAATTCACTGAGCACGTTGCTTTGCTTCTCATATTGCGATTCAAGCAACGCAAGTTTTGAACGCTGCGCATCCGTTTCGTCGTTTAGAAGATCATTACGTTTTGACAGGTATTCAAGAGAATCAGCATTATCATCATATTCCTTTGAAAGAGCGTTCATCTGTGATCCAAGTAATTTGATCGTATCATTGATTTCTCGCATCTGACGATTAAATTCTTTTTCACCTGTTACGCCAACTCTCGGACCAATATCATATGCCATGCCTGTTCACCTCCTACCTCAAATTCGGTATGTAATCACCCTCATTTGCTGAATCCGCTTCAGCATACCCTTCAATGCGCTGATACATTTCTACTATGTCACTTAGCTCTCCGATTGGCATATGCATAAATTCCACAGGACTCATCCCAATTTTTCGTGCCCATACCTCAAGGCACAAATAATAGTTATCCGTGCCTTTCTCATTTTTTCCTATTTTATTGGTCACTCTTTTTTTTTGGAGTCAACCATACACTCATAAATTGATCTAGTCAGATTATTTATTTCTGAATATTCCAAATTAGCATAAAGTAAATCTTTTTCAGGAATATCGAGCTCAATATTTTCACCGTCGATCTTGTCGATTTCTTTATTTGTGCAATACCGGATACCTTCAAGAGCTAATATATATAAGATATCTTTAACTACGGTAACGCCGTTCTTGCCAAATTCATCTGGTTTTATCAAGCATTTTCCAAGATATCGAACAGGAACACACTGATCCTCAATTTTCTCTGCTGCATTTAATGAAAAAACGAGGGGATATGCTTTCCCCTCGATGTTCACTTTTGTAACTCTCATCATCGACCACCAACTTATGCAGATACCTTACCGCATTTATATTCAAGATACTCTAATGCTTCTGCTTCGGTAGCAAACCACGCATCGATCATCCACGGATGATTGTAGTTTACATCGACCAGATCGCTTCGCATGACCTTTCCATTGATTGTCGGAGTTTGCCATTCGATACTCTCTCCCCTGGTCGTCGCTGCCTGCTCCGGTACATTAAAATATACCTTTGGGAAGAAGACCGCCCTGTATTTTGTTACGTCGTTGTTTTGATGCTGCTCGATGATACCGCAACCAAGATATGGCGCGTTACGGTCGTCGTCATATACAGACTCTTCTGCTTCTTTATCCGTAGCATATGAATACGTCTTGCTCTTTGTTCCAAGAATCAAGATCGATGCTTCTTGAGTTAGATCATCGGTCCCAAGTGACAAGTCTCCATTTTGGAAGGTTCCTTTGTCATTCTCCGCTTCCATATTATCAGCATAAAGTGGATTATCATCGCTTTGGTTCACCGAAAGGCTGTATTCAACCATTTTAGCTACTGTTTCATTATCAGAATATGTCGGATTATTTCCGCTGCCGCTGTATGTATACTTTCCAACGACTAATTTGCTTAATCCTTTGATAGCCATTATTTCATCTCCTTCTTTATTCCATCATCCATTTGTTCCATCATTTTTCTTTCGACCAGTTTTCTTTTTGCACGTACCGCTCGATCCATGAACGGATTACGCTTTCGAAATGAAGTTCCAGTATTCAAGGACCTTGCAATCAGCTGGATAGGCACTCCTTTCGGATACTTTTTTGTCTTTGTTCTGCCATATCCATCAAACCCAAGCTTTACATTCAGATATCCTTTATCATCACGCATTGGCGATATACCGAACCCATCGATCAAGTCTGCCTTCTGACGTTTTGTTACTCCATCAATTTTTCTATCTGGAGAACCATATGATTCATCGATTGGCAACTTTTTCAGCTCATCTTTGACGCCATCTGCAAGCACTGAAGAACCTTCATAAATTGCTTGTCCAATGATATCACTTGATTTAACGTATACTCGCTGCATAGCTCTGGCATATTCGTTAATGCCCTTAAACTGAATCTTTGCCACTAGCTCACCTCAAATCTCCATTGGTAATGGATATATTCGGTCTCATCCTCATATGCTACAGAAATAAGATGAGAACAGATGTTTTCTTTTTCTGTTGCTTCTTGAATAGAATCGATTAATGGATCATATTCTTGTTTCGAATATAAATCTATAATTCCTGTCAACACTTGATTTTTCAATCCATTATCCGCATACAGTGAATCTCCTTCTCCATCTTCATACCAAACGATATACCGATTGCTTTTTTCCTTTTCTTCATAATGCCATACATCATCGTGTATTGCTGTCAGCGCATCACGTACAATTTTCAATTTATCAGTTAATTTCATAGTGCTCATTAAGATGTGATAAAGTCAATCTCGTGATATAGAGTCCATCATCATCCTTAACATGCTGTACGAATCCGATACGATATTGCTCGCCATCTTCAAGAACGCAGATATCATCAGTGCTGATTTTTTTATCCTGCCAGATCCTGACAACACTATCAATTTGCTGATGCGCCTGCAGGGCACTATAATAACGGGTATAGCTGATACTGTCAAAGCCATAATAATGTTCTCCTTTCAGAACCGGCTTAATCACCGGCTTATTGCCCTTTTCAGAAATATTTACAGTTCGATATATCTTTAAGATGCCATCGTCAAAAGTCATGATGCCTTCTGCGAAAAGAGCAGGTTATTCAGTTCAAATCGAAGGAAGCGTGGCATGCTCGTCTCCTTCGATGAACGTTTGCGAAACAAATACGCTGCATAATGCACCTTGGTCATCAAATACTCTATTGTATCTGTTTCTATGATTCCTTCTCTTTTCATATACGATTTTGCTGCCTCAAGTAGAGAAGAAAGATAATTATCGTTTGCTGATGTGGTCATTTGAAGATCCCTCTTCAGCAAATCCAGTTCATTCACTCTTATGCACCATTTTTCTTGATGTTTACGATATATACAAGTGTTGACATTCCATTTTTGACGGTAACTTCAAGATTCTTTCCACCAATGTCTGTCGTAAGTTTAGAATTATTGTTTACCTTCTTTCCATCGTACTTCATCGTAATTTTAGCATTCTCCTGTGTTGCAACAGCATTGGCCGTCACTGTTTCGTCATCTACTGATACCTCATAGTCATATTTCGTAGAGTTGAATGACAGTGTAGCTCCAGAAACAGTCAAATCAGTAAGAGATGCATCGTTAGCAGTGTCTCCTGGGAATGTTGCGGATTTCTGAGGAGCTGATCCGATGCCGATTGCAATGAATCCTTCTGCGATGACAGGTTTACCGTCGTAACGCGCACTACCCTTGAATACAGTCTGATCCTCGATGAATCTGCATTCAGTGCTCTGTGCAAAAGTACTGCCTTCGCGCTCCGCCAACAGGTACAGATCACCATATCCAGATACGATATTACCATCTGGGATGATTTCATCAGACAGCACCTCGATATTGCCGCCAGCGACCGGCATCGTACCATTCATCACTGATACGATTGCTCCCGCAGCATTGAAATTCATTGCTTCAATCTTGATATTGGTCAGAGTCTGTTCGTTCATTGCCCAAAACTTTGTACCTATTGAATATTTTCCCTTCGCCTTTCCTCCTGCAGCAACGATCTCCTTGAAAAATTCGATACCATGCTTATCGGAGCTGATTGTAATCATATTGCCACTAAGATTTTCCCAATCGCGTGCTACGCTCGGGTAATCAGACGGAGCTGAATCCTGAGCCAATCGAGTTACGATTCCCTGTGGCATCTTCGTTCCCCGTCCATAAATGATAGCTTTGTCCAGTGCAATACCAATTGCCTGGCCAAGTGCACTGATGATCTCTGTAGCCAGATTATAATCGCTGTCTTGCAAGGTCGCATTACAAATAGCAATAAATCCACCTACCTTGTATCCATCCACTTCATCCTGGTTAAATCCAAATGACAACTCATTGAGCTTGCCACACATTTCTGTCCATACGGCTTCCGGGATGGTCCCCATGATATTCTGTCGTGCTTTACCGGATACCGAACGAAGGCGGACATATTTGATGAGCTTTGAATACTTTGTGATGTTCTCACGAACCAAATCAAGTACGCGTTCCGGGATGGAAAGCTCCGCACCTTTTACATCACGCTTCTCGGTTGCGATTTCTCTTGTTCTTTTGAGAAACTCTTTTACATTATCATCCGCAAAGAAAGCATCGCGCTCCTGGATGCTCATTCCGAAGAATTTTGTTCTGATCGTCATACCTCTTTTATTCCCGTCCTTTCTTTTAGCTGGTTCTGCTGGCGCCGGTGTCGGATTCTGGTCATCCTCAATGGCATCCAATTCCTCTTCCAGCTTTGCGATTTCTTTTTCAATATCTTCCTTTGATTTTTCATGGCTCTTTTTTTCTTCTTCGAACTCGTCCACTTCATCTTCGATGATCTTGCGATCTTCATCTGAAGTTTCTTCTGTCATTTCATCGACAGCAGTTTCCAGTTCCTTTTCACGTTTTTCAAATTCCTCGTCCTTTGCTTTCAGATCAGCAAGAATTTTCTTTTTGGCCCTGATCTTATTTCCAAGCAAAATTGCCTTTAACATGTCTGCACTCCTTTCAATTTTTTCTTCATCTTTTCTTTTGCAGCTTCAATCATTCGTTTCTTTTCTGCCCCCATATCCTTCATGCGCGCTGACACCTCTGTGCTCTCATATGCAGGAAATGTCACGACAGACAGTTCGTACAGCTTGACCGCCTTGATCAGGTAGTGTACCTCTCCAGTAACATCATTTACCGATCTCTCTTCATCCAGAATGTCAAAACCGAAAGAACACTGGTCCACATCATGACGCTGCACCCTGTAATACAGGTTCATGGCATCCTGATCATTGCGATTTACCTCTACCTCACCCCATAATCCTTTTGCATCGACGCGTAATTGCAGTGTGCCCGATTTCGTTCGGCCAAGCACAAGGCGTGAGTCATGATCAATTAGGCAGCGGATGTCATCATCAAGTGCTTTATCAAAAGCATGAGGGTCTATGCTTTCTGTCATCTTCGGTGCAAATTCATAAGATGAATCGAATACAGAGAAGTATCCACTGATATACAACTTTCCGTCATCTTCCCTTGTATCAAATGATGATGCATCACTCATCAACATTCTTTTTTCCACCATTATCACCACCTTTCAGCTTTTTTTGATCGCCAAGCCTATCGGCCGGCACATAGTTTTCTAACGCAAGCAACTCGTTCATCTCCGGATCAGGAGAGAAACCAATCCATTCACGCCATTCGTTACGACGCATAGCCATGTGATCACACATGCTTGCACATACATCATTGATAGTTTTGATATCATACGCATAAATGGAACGATTGTTAAATTTAAAATACCTTCTTGGACTGTAGATCAGTGTTTTCGTGAACGCCTGCTCGATTGCATTACAAATTCCTCGTATACGGGTATTGATGAAATTATTCCATTCATCGGATTTGAATTCACCTACACCTAAAATAAAAGACGGAACATCAATGATAGATGCTACCGTCCGTTTGTCCAATTGCACAGCATCATTTATAGCAAGATCCTGCAGCGATAATGGTTTTACTGTTTCAACAGCAAACTGATCAGCTGGTATCAGCCACGGTTCTCCAGCTTCTGTACTTTCCACATATCTCTCAAGTAACTGTTTTCTGCCTTCTGGAGAAGAAAACTCATCAATCATTCCATCTACCTTTACGATAATAGAAGGTTTCCATTTTGATTGCATGAATCCAGCTTTTGTGGCAGTGGCCTGCTCTAGATTTTTTACGATTCCTTTCAATGATGCCCTGTACCCCGTGCCTTTCCAAGGGTAGTTTGGATCCGGATTAATCACTACATGAATCATTTCATCAGGAAAATACTCGCGCCCTGCATAATTTATCCTGTATCCATATCCATCCAATACCGTAGACACCATTGATGGTGGCAACGGATACAATGCATCAAGAAGACCCTTTCTTGTCACAGGTAATACGAATGAATTACCATCACCTTCAAGAAGTAAATTTTTAACGATTGCAGAAATAAATGTCTTTCTCGTCATGTACGGATTTGGTTCAATATCTACCTTCTTCGAAAATTCATCTTGTATCCGCACATCACCATCGTCTGTATTTTGCATCAAATGTACTGTCATGCTCGATACCAGATCAGCAATCTTATTCACAGCTGCCACAACTTCTGCATTCTTTGATAAAGGGGTATATCCATCACAAATGATCATGTCCCAATTATCCAAAGTACAAAAAGCTAAATTTCTTTTATTTGATATATTCGGTTCAGCTCTTACTTTTTTCTTTCCTTTTTTCTTTGCCATTTTATCACCTGCCTTACAAATAAGTATTCGCATTCGCAGCCTTTTCTCCGGCAATCAGCAGCTGCTTTCCTGCAATCACGCTTGCATCGAAAAGGTCGATACGCTGATTTGGCATAACTTTTTCAAATCTGATGAATTCATCGGAGTCTTCTATAGCTTTTACATTAGAAATGCAGTATCTATATGCTTGATTATGCATGAAATAAAAATTCCCCATGATGATTTTAGACTCTATCATGCGGAATGCTTCCGTCTTTTCTACATACCTCTGCGATTGATTTTTAATTTTAAAACCTGCTTTTTTCATTTTCAATGTAAACTCTCTAGCATATCTTTGATCATATCCTGTCCATTGAATTTTGAATCCTCTTTTCTTCATGGAGATAAACCAGTCGACTACATCTTCATATTCGATTACATCAGAATTACATAAAGTTAGCCACCCCTCTTCTTCCCACCAAAATACCGGGATACCATCTTCGTCCGCTTTTAGATTTGCCATTGCTACAGGTATGAATGCATGTGATATCACTATGTCTATGTCCTTGTATCTACCATATAACGCTACTCCCGTAAGGTCCCACATTTTGGATAAGTCCGCACCGCCAAACCACCTAATTGGCAATTTTGATAATTCATCCAATGTCCATGAATATTGAGCATCTGATGCATCCACCATAGCTTCATCAAAATATGTATTGATCTGATTTGTAAAAACGTTCAATGATTTTGCAAAGAAATCTTTACGCTGCTGTGGATCATTCTGTGCCTGCATTGCATCATTAGCAATCTCTTCCGGCCTGATCGTTTGTCCATATCCAGGATTTGCCATCTCATGGATTTTTGGATTAGTATAGTCAACATATTTTTTTCCATCCATTCCGACAGACATATCCGCCTCGCAGATAAATATGAAGTATTGCTCATCCTTCACCTGTCCATCGAGCACACGCTTGCAATACTTAACCCTTTGAGCAAGGAATGAATTTGGATCATCTCCGGCAGTCGATATTCCAATCATCAGCTTGTTCGTATAGGCCTTCATTGCTTCTTTGAACAAGTTGTACTGCTTTGGCTTCTTAAAAGCATGAATTTCATCTGCTATTGCAATGTTGCAGTTAAACGAATCCTGTGCATCTGGATTTGTAGCCAGTGCGTTAAAATCAAATAAACCACCACCTATTTCTCCAGAAATCGAATGTTCGTTGTTATTGTCTATAATACGCAAATCATCTCCAAGGCCCATATTTTTTATGTTGTATTTCATAAATCCAAATGTCTCCATCGTCTGCTTTAAGGCTGCAGCCACGACATAAATTTTTGTTCCCGACATCCGATATAAGATTCCAAGACCATAGGACAGTGCAGCCGCGAAAGTTGTCTTTACATTTTTTCTCGGTATGAATATGAGTGCCTCATGAAATCTGTTGATATTTGTGCCACGAATCTTGAAACCAAGCAGGTTATAGATGATGAATTTGTGAAAGGACATGAGGATGAAAGGCGTTCCTCGAAGAGGGGTACCATCAAACATCTCACCCTGCTGATGGCAGAAAGTATTTTCGATAATGTTGATAACAAATTCAGGATCTGACTTTCTAAAATCATAATTTTCATTTTCAAGATCATCAAGAAATCTCTGACATGCCTTGATACGATATTCATTTGCAATAATCGATCCATCAACACAACCCCTGGCATATTTCATCACTTCTTCAAAATTACTTTTCAAGGTTCATCAACGCCTCTGCAAATTTGCTTGTCTTTGTCTTCTCTAATCCCTTTGATCGAATTGCCTTCAAACCTCTAGGGGTTAATCCAAAATTGTTTTCCATCTCAAGCAAATCTTTACGCATACTCTCGATCGATAAATACAGAGCAGTCTTTCGAATGTTTTTTGCCCCTGATTTATTCGTATACTCTTCAGTGACCTTACAGCCAGACAAAATAAATTCTGAATTCATCAGATCATACTGTACCTGCATCTCAGCGTATCTTTTGATGGCTTGATCAAACTCATTTTTATACGTACCAACATCATTCATTTTTTGGATCGTTTTTTTTATTATTCGATCTCTTTTTTTCTCAAATTCTGTCTTTTTCGCCATTCGGTCACCCCCATTCTTTGAAAAATGATTCAGAGTTGGAAAAAGCTACCCCCACCCAGTAGAAAAAAATAATTCGCGAATTTATGAATAGGGGGGGCTTTGATTTCAGATTTTAAAATATATATATTTTAATGTCCAAAAATTCAACAACGGTTTCAATTCTGCCAGATTTTAATTTCGACATGCTGCAAAAAATATTTGTTGTCTAACAAAGTGATGAAATAGATTCATTCTTCTGTGTTTTTTAATTAAAATCATCATTTTATCCGATCTTATTCTTAAAAAAACTTCTCCAATCTTTCTTTTCATGTTACTTAGTAGCATATTTCTTTTTTCTCCAATCTACTCCAGGAATGGTACGTCTCATTAGCTGCAAGCCAAGTTCCGTCAACTCTCCTGTTTTTCTATTTTCCAGCATATTATGTGAAGCATTGCTAACACTGATCATGTTCCAATAGCACCATTGATATTCTGGGTATTCTTTCACAGGATAAATATGATGAACTGTCTGTGCATCTTCTGTTCTTCCAAACCAACGAGCAACCTGGCATTTATATCCATCCATTCTCAAAACATGTAAGCGCACCTTTTTCCAACGAGAACCTTGATAGTCAATGCTCATTTCCCCAGCCTCTTTCGAAAATCATTATAAATTTCCCAAGGATGACAAATGAACGGATTTCTATAACATCTTTTTCCAGTACAATACGGACGTTTACATGGTGAATATCCATGCAAGGCTCTATTGATTCTTATTTTTTCATTTTTTTCCCATATCTCATTAATGTTCAAATGAACCATCCTTTCTTCCAATAAAAAAGTACCAGACGTTTCATCCGGTACTATCTATCTGATACATATCTATGTTATTAGAATATCGCGTTTTTTTTATAATTCAAGGAACTAAAAGTGTACTCTTTAATATTTGATAAGGTGACACTCCATCTTTCGAATTCCTGTGCGAGTTAATTTTTTAACATATGTATCGCTGTATCCTGTCATCTCACATACTTTTTGAATACTCATCCCTTCGATAAACCTATTTCTCAAAACACACTTTTCCTGCTCCGTTAATACTCTCCAACCTGCATCAAACTCTCTGATGATTGATTCATATTCAATTATTTGTTGCTGCAGCTTTTCTTCAATCATCATTAATCTGATGGATGGATCACTTTGATCGGAACCGCTGTTTCTACTCTTTTGAATGTCTCCAGATGCTCTTGAACTTACTCTTGGATCTCGTTCTTTTACAACATCCAATTGGATTTTTGCATCTTTTAAATTTTCAGCAATATTATTGATGTTTTTAATCCGCTCAATTACTTCTTGTCTCCAATCCTGCGCTAGTAACACATTATCTCACCTTTCTGTTATGACACACTCTTCCGGAAAAATTGCTATTTTTTTACCCTGCGAAATAATTCGATATGCTCGATTTGTTTGAGGATTATACTTTGCTTTAACAATTTCCACAACACTATACTCTTTTCCTACTTTTGGTCTGACTGCTTTATCTATATCTTTCAGATCCTTTTTAATTTTTATCTTCATCATTTCCTCCTGTCCTATAAATAAGTTACATAACAACTAAAATTGTCACTTTAAAAACCAGTTGAACAATTATCTATTTTTTCCATTGATAATCAATTAATTTTTATTTTTGATCAATACTCTGTGGAAAAATATGTGCATAATTTTCAATTTCTGATTTCATCAATTGCATCTTTTTAATAAACTTCGTTTGAATAATTCGTAAGACACCTGATGCTTTTTACTCTTATCATCATAAAAGGACACATATCTAACGCCATCTTTGCTTTCAATTACATTTTCTATGACTATCTTTTTATTGTTAGCGAGTCCTTCAAATACTGCTCCGGCACGAATATCTTTATCGTTAATCATCAACTCATTTTCCTTTCTAAAAAAGCCTAATGCCGCTTTTCCATTCTTTTTCATATTCTATAAGGGACTTTCTCTTCATATTCATATCACACCTTCTTTCCAGTTCACACAAGGCCAACCAATATGGTTTAAAATAATCATAAATATTTCTAAGCTCTCCAAGGTTCTTGTTCCTACAGCACCAACATGAAACACGATTCAAATAATCATAAAGCTCATACTCACCTTCTTGCCAATAAAATCCATGATCATGACAATACTGTAAACAGTCTCTTTCTGTCATATTCCAATCAACCAAAGGAAGCTCCTTGCCTTTGCTTTTTTTTATTCGTTCATACTCATCAGCAGCAATTCCGATATATTCTATATAATCATCATATTCTTGATTTAAATATTTTTTAATGACATATGTTTTTTGAGATGTATACCATCTACAATTACCTCCGCACCATTTATATCCACATGACCTGGTTCCATCCCTATGTTTAATTTCATGTTCTAACATCAAATACAAAAAAGGTTTATCGGCTTTAAGTCTTGTGAATTTGATTTTCCTGTGATCTAGTATTTTTTTTACACGGATCATCATTGCGTATATACACCCAAACTCCATTCCAGTATCAAAAAAAACAACTTCATCAACCGGTCTTCCACATTCTAAAAGTTTTATCAACATAGCCAAACTGTCTTTACCAAAACTTATACTTGCAATATATTTCATAACCACCCAAGCTACCCGCTCAATAACCTCATTTCATGAGGATAGGCTACATTCCCTCCATTCTATATCCATCTTTCGTTGGTTTCGGCATCCATGCAATTACTTGCGTTTCTAATTCAGAATTACTATCTAAATAAACCATTTCTCCATCAATCATAAAAGTATCTATGCATACATAACCATCAGAATAAAGAACCAGTATTTCTTCTTCATTTTCTGGAAATTTACAATTTATTACCCTATCAAAGCCCAACATCTCTTTTTCTTCATCATCCGCTTCTCTTGAGGTGAAGTAAATCCATTCTCCTACTTTTGGCTGCTCTTTTACCAAACTCATTGCCTTTTCAAAACATTCAGTGTATAAAGCGAATCGATCATCAAGCACTGAATACGGACATTTCATAGATAGCTCAGCAAGCTCTTTCTTTAATTTCTTTTCGTCAATCATTTTTAGATATTTCCTTTTCTATAATAAGTACTTGTATAGAGTTTATCCAACGATTTTTTACTTTACATAAAAACCTAACTTTTGGGTTGCAAACATCGCATGACCCATGCAATTCACAATATGTTCTGTATGTTCCATATCTATTTCCCATTGGTTGATAATCTTTCATCATTTGTTTTGTTATCTTTTTCATTTTTTCACAAAATCCTTAATTTTAGATATTGCTTTATCTTCTAATTGAGAAGCAAAATTCAATGCATTGAAATATTTTTTTGTGTCATAATTATGACTGTTTGCATAATCAGCAGCTTGTCTTAATTTAGCTTTTGCTTCTTGGCAAGAATCTCTTACTTCAATCCATCTTTGAAGTTCATTAAATTCATCACTTGTTAATTTCATTATCCTTTGCTCCTTAAAATAGTAAATATCTCACAATATAACATGCCTTTTAATCCTAATATCATTGCTCCACCGATATGTACAAATCTTCTACGTCTTCAATTTTGCAAACTCTACGATCACAATCAGCACAATATATAAATTTGCTTTTTGGTTTATGCATTGCATTATCATACATTCCAGTATTATCTGGCACTTCATTATCCGTTCTGATATAGGTGTAACATACTCCTTTATATTGTTCTTTTACATAGAATTCCTCATTATTTCCACAATTTTTGCAGATAATATCTTTCTTTTTCATTCTTCCACCTGCTTTCTGTAGAAACAATTCAATTCAAATTCTATATATTCATGATCTGTCTCTATAATTGGAATATCAGATGTGCAAACATCTTTGTTTAATACCTTAACCCATTCTTTTTTCTTGTTATGCCAATACCATTTACCTTCTTCGATTTCTGCATAATACAAAGGCGAATTGTCGAAGTGGTTCTCAATCAGTTGCATGATCGTGTCTTGGGCCTTTTCCAACTTACTATACATTTCCTTGTTAACCACCAGGCAATACTCTTCGATAACGTCGGAGATCTCTCCTAGAGCTGCTTCATATTTCTCTCTCATGATCAATCCTCTCCTTCAATCCCGATTCATGACATTCCCGGCAAACTGCATAACCAAATAACCCATCATCGTCATAGATCCGCTGCGAGGTAAAACTTTTAGCGTACTTTATCGGTTTTCCGCATTCAGCGCAATTTACCACTTTCTCCATGTCTTTTTCGTACAAGCTGACGTTCCAATCTGAAGGAACTGTGTACTCTTCAAACTGATGAGTTTCAAAGTTCCATTTTTTCATTGATTTCCTTAAATCGTTAAATATTTCGTCTACTTTTTCTTGTTTCATTCTTCTGCCTCAGCATTCGTAATAAATACGCAAATACTTCCCATTATCTAATGGAATATAGTAATATCCATAAAAGTCATCTCCGCAATATCCTACGCTTTGATCGCAGTATTCACCATTGTCTTGATATTCACCACATGGCTCATCGACTATTTCCATGCTCTCAAAAAAGAACCCTTCGACATCTATGTTTTCTTTCATCCACTCTGTAATCTCTGCATCAAGCTCTAGCTTTTTCTCAATCTTTTCTCTAATTTCTTTTTGAATCATTTTCTCACCTGCTCACTACTTCTACTACATGAATAAAGTCTTCTTCGCATTCAAAATTCCAAGCAATTTCCCAAAAAGATATAAAATTATCATTTAAGCAAGCATATAAAGAATTATAATTTCCCACTTGTTCTTTTATATGCTTTTCAATATCATCCCAATCTATCATTTCTTCGAAGATAATCCCATAGCAACCAAACTCTTTTACAACCTTTCCTTTTTTACCGAAGAAAAATACTTCATCGCCTTCATAAATCCATGTGGTATTTACATCAATTAGACCTGTATTTATTTTTTCTTTATTCATCTTCACTGCTCCAATCAATTCTTTGATTGCATTTACTGCAATGATTATCTACCGTTGAGCCCAAAACATTTCCGCAATATGGACATGCTGGAATATAAATTGTTTTTCCGCAGTTTGTTGGCTTTTTAGGTGTAGTTTTATCAATCAGTTCCTGCAAAACTGCTGTGCATTGATTTACCATTTCTTTTTGCTTATGATCTGTTACTACTATGCTTTTTCTTAAATAAATTAATGCATCTTTGTATTTATTCATCCTTATATCTCCTATTCCATGCTTGTATAGCTTCTTCTTTAGAGTTATAAATATAAATCCCCAAAGATTCACCTTCGTATTTCGCAATAGGGCAATCGTAATCTTCATCAATGTTATGCATAATTACATACCCTAAACCGCTCCAAGGATTTTTTTCATATTCTTCATCATGAAAGTTTCCTTCTTCATCCGTAACTTGCAATTCCGCTTTTCCTCCACAAAATGGGCATGGCTTTAATTTTTCATTCATTATCTTCACCTTCAATCACATCTAATGTCCGCTCAATCTTCTCTTGCACTACCTGTTCGATTTGTTCATCTGTGATACCGTAAATCAACTGCATCTGTTGAAGCATGATATATACATCTGCCAGCTCCTCAGCGATATGCGGTATATCACCTTTGCCGTCTTTTTCCTTGCACACCTCTTTCTGCAGCTCTGCCATTTCTTCAAACAATTTATCTTTTTGGTGATCAGTTCCGTAATGATTTACGATTTCCTGAAGCTGCTCTTTTTGTGAAATTATAAAATTCATCTCTTATCCTTCTTTCTATCCGTACCATAAATACTGGGGACTTGCGTACATATTCTTAGATTGTATAAAATAAAGTCTTCTCATTTCGTGTTCTTCATCAACAGTTCCTATACACCGAGCATACATATCTTTTTTATGATTTTCGTACTCTTTCATGAGCTTTTTTTCACTTTCGTAAATTTCTAAAAACTCATATGTGCAGCAATCTTTCCAGTAAAGCATTCCTTTAAATATTCCAATCTGCCCCCACAAAGGTTTGTTCGGATCCTGTGACTTAAATAAAAATGTAATCCTTTTTTCTAACTTTTCAGGAATGATTGTTTTATATTTTTTTCTTTTTTCTTCGGCTTCTTTTTGAATTTCTTCTATGCTTCGCAATCCCGCTTTATATGAGAAACATGCTTGATCGATCCTATAAAAAGTTCCTTTTCCTTTCCCTTCTACTTTGTAAATTGTCCCGATAATCGCTTCTCCTTTTACTATTCTACCGACTTTGTCTCCAACTTTAAGTATTTTTAAATCCTGTTCCTGGCTATCTATCGGAAGAAAATCAAAGATTGTCATTTGCCTATTGTCACTTTGCATCTCATTTTGCTCCAATATAAATTGTCTTTCTCTCTTTTTGAACATCATTGTCATCCCACATGATGTAGCGCAAAGTCGTTGAAGGATCATCATGATTATACATTTTCTGCAATGTAAGAAGCTTGCCACCATTCTTGTAGTACATATATCCAAAAGTCTTCCTCAAGCTATGCATTGCAAATGTATAATTAATTTTACAATTCCTTTTGATGTCCCACATGATTCTATCGGCTTGCTGCCTTGTTATAGCTCCAATAACACCGGGACGTTGCGATGGAAATAAATACTCATGCGGAGTTAGACTCATAACTTCAACATACCTTTTTACATCAGCGACAAATGCTTTATTCAGTGGAAAGATCTGTGATTTACCTGTCTTATTTTCTTTAATCTGGACATAACCATCAACTAAATCTTTTACACGAAGCTGGAGAAGATCTTCTGCTCTAAATGCCAAATTTATACCACATATGAAAAGCATATAATTTCTATAATATGTTAAATAACGTTTATCTTGACCCTTTTGTTTCGCTTTATCTCTTTTGATAAGCAAATAGCTGGCGATTCTATTTATTTCTCTCATGTCTTTAATCGGCAAGGTAGTTTGCTTTCCGGAAGACTTATACTTGACCCTTCTCATTCAACCACCTTTTTCCTTGTCTGAATTTGAGTAGAAACATACGTATAATCTTCATCGATCAAAATCATCACGCGATCGTTGATGCCTATGTTCACTGATTCAGATTGAACAGCTTCAAGAACCTTAATAGTAGATTGGACATTCCATCCGGTGTAAAGATTAGTGGCATCACTATCTCTCACAGGCAGCAGATAATCAATTTTATGATCTTCTTCTAATACTCTAAGATGAATCACATCATTTACTTTTTCGATGATCATATTTGTGGTAAATAGAGCAATTGAATGTAATTCTTCCAGCATCTTTTTTCTATCGACTACAATATTTACTTTTGGAGTAAATTTCGAAATATCTGCATATGTTGAATATGAGGTAATCAAATTCGAATAAACGATTTCCATTTCATCATCTACCTCTCGCTTAAAATAAACCAAACGATCATCTGTTAAAACGTCATACTCACCTTTTATAAATTTAAAAATTTCGATCGGTATATTGATTCTAGTTCCGGATGCTGTTTCTTTTCTAAGATGAGCAATAACTTTGTTATTAGTTGCGAACAAACAATCATCATACACATATACACCTTTAAACTTCTGATCAGCATTGGAATCACAAAATTTTTTTAATTTTAATAATTCACTCACTTTTACATCGATCCTTCTTGCTTTTTTCAAATCGATGATGTGAACACTTCTTTTTAAATTAGCAATTCTTGAGCTCATATCAAAAGTTTTTACGTAGATAACTTCATCCTTTACGCAAATATCTGCTTCTACCAAAGTTGATAAGAATCGGCAATCTAACTCATTAAGTGTAAATTTGCACCTTCCTTCATGCTTTTCTTTTTTGTAAAATAGTCTTCCGCAGCCATCTTTTTCATCTAACGAATGGATCGTTATACCTTTTTCATCAATCGTTATTTCATTTATCCGCAAAGGATTTTTAAAATACTCACCTTTTATGATCATCTTTCATTTCTCCTAACAAATTCAATGATTGCCTCTTGAATTTCATTTATCTTCAACCGCGATAATAGTCTTTCTATCTGAGCATCGCTCATTTTTAAATTGCCTTTTAAAAGTTCATATAACTGCCACATAAATCATGCCTCCGAAAAACGTAATACTTCACGATTGAAATTCATATCAATTCTTGCCTTTGCTCCAGAATCATTTTTTTCGATTACGATCATATCCTCATCATCTCTATTCCAAACAAATATGACTTTTCTCGCAGATTGTTCTATTTCTCCTGAATCACGCAAAAGTGATAATGAAGGCGTCTCAGCCTCTTCTGCTCGTCTATTGACCTGGCAAAGACCAATGATAGTGCAATCGAAGTCAAGGGATATTCTACGCAGCCCTTTAGCGATACTGTTCATACGTTCATATGAATTTCTGTCGTTTGATGAAATAAGACCAATGTGATCGATAAATACGATAAAGTGACCTTTTGAATTAAAGCCGGCCACCTCATTTATTATTTTTTTTATTGAACAAGATTCGCTAATGATCTTTATCTTTCTGCTACCAATTTTCACAGCAGCATTCTGGATTTCTTCGATAGTTTTTTTATCAAGCGATGCATAATCTCTCATATGCCGAATCGGTATGCCAGAATACGTACCAAGCATTCTCTGGAACAACTTTTTTTCTGACATTTCCATGTTGAAATATAAACACTCATACCTTGTGGAAAGATCCAGTAGCAAATTAAGCGCAAATGCTGTCTTACCGCTTCCTGTACTGCCGGCAAGGATCATAAAGTCTCTTTTATAAAGATCAAGTTTCTCTGACAGCCTTGGAAACCAGTTTAGTTTAATGATTTCATCTTTTTCGGTCACTGATGACATCATCTTCTTCGCGCTGATCAGATATTGGTTCGTTTGGCTGCTACGAAGTATCTGCATGCTTTTTAAAAGATATTCTTGAATGTCAATCTTGCCATCGCCTAATTGTTCAGCAAGTTTTAATACATAATCTTTTTTAAATCTTTTTAGTATATATCCCTGAAGATCATTAAATCTATTAACGTCACTATGCAAAACGGAATCCTGGCATTTGCATACTAGATCGATATCTGCTCCATCTTTAGCAAGCTGATCAAACATTACTGATCCATTATCTGTAATACTTTTTTTGATTAAATCGTAGATTATCTTGTATGGCCCCTGAAAGTGTGTGCTCGTTAGATAGCAGCAATTGAGCAGTTTTGGATATATCATTATCATCCCCAACGCCTCTGCCTGGGCATCTACAATATCATTCGTATTCATTCCATGCACCTTCTTTCTTTACCGGTGTTTTTTTACTTCTTTGATTTCGTAAAATTGTTTCTAAATAAGAAATACTTCTTCCATTCTGCTTTTCAGCTAGTTTAACAGCAGCAATTGCGTTATCCTCTCCATACGTATCTGCTATATCAGCAGTTCTCATGAATTCCATTTGACTTAAAGGCCTACAAAGCAAATTTTCGATCTTATCGAACAACTCTTCACGCGCGCGCGCACGCGTATATATATTATTTACATTATTGTTTGTGGACACGATTGGGACACTAGCTGGACACGATTGGGACAATTCTTGGACATTTCCATTATTGAAAGACTGATATTTTCCCCAATTTATAAGGGAAATCACAGTATATTTATTGCTTTTTTTGATGGACAACATTTTTAATTTTTCGAACATTTCGAGATATCGAAAAAGTGTTTTACCCGACAGCCTTTTTTCTCTTTTAACACCCTTATTAAATTCACACTCCAATGCATCACGTCCTGTTAAAAATTCACCCTTTTCTAGGTGAATAATCGTATTTCCTACCATAACATCATGATCTTCATGAGCAGCCTTTAAGATACACATCATCCATAACTTCAATTTGTCAGAGTCAGCCCATATCGCTGTATCTACAATTTGCCGATAGACCTTTATGTACCCTTTTCTAGTCATAAAAAAGATCTTCCTGCCGCGCCTGCTGCTTTTCTTTTAGCAACTTTAACTCTCTTCTAGCCTTTGATATAGTACCTAGAATGCTCATTGCACGATGAATCATCTCATTGATATACCTTTCTGCCTCTGTAACGCTATCGGCTCTCCAATAGCCTTTATTTTTTGAATCAGAGCATATCAATCTGCCTTCACGTCGTAATGTTGCTATAATGATTCTATTTCTCCGGTCAGAGTAGCCGGTTAATTCAGACAACTGTTCTCTAGTGATAGCATTGTCTTTTCCAAATGGTATATAATTGAATACCTTTTCTTTATCATCTTTCATACATCAAACCTCCTATGATGATGTAATTTTTCGCTCGATGATCAAAATTTAATTGAGCTCTTCTAGCTGCCATTCGAGGTTATCAATCATGATCTGTTTAACTTCACTTTCGCTTTTCAAAGATTCATTTGCTTCTTCCATCACATCCAAAGCTCTTTCCAGCTCACTTATTTGCTGCTCCTTGATCTGCAGATCAGATGAGTACGATCCAGCAGTAATGGCTGCACACGTTAATCCTGCAAGAGCCATCAAGCAAGAAGTGGCTGCCATACCTCGTAAAAACGTTTTATTCATATCGATCTACCTCCTGGTAAGCGTCTTGCAAAGCTTTCAAAGCTTCTCCTTCTGATACATTTTCTGATAAAAAGTCGAATTCGTTTGCAATTAGCAATGCAGTTTCTTGGTTGATATCTGATCTAACCATAGCAAGATATGCATATGCTTTAGCTACTTCTTTTTTCATTTCATTCCCTACTTTCTATGTTCGTTATACTTATACGAACAAGTTTTTTGTTTTACCTAATTGAATTTATGATCAAATACGCCGTGTGGCGCTACCTCCCGAAATTTGACTTATTATTGCCGCCGGTTTGCTATTCATCATGAGGTTGAAAAAATATGTAAAGTTTGATAAAGAAGGTAGTGTATAAAAGAGATAGCGCCGCATGGCGTATCGATCAAATTTGTGGTATACTATTGATGGCTTATCTAAGCCATTGATGTTTTGGTACTTTCGCTAGTTTGGTGGACTGGAAAGTACCTTTTTTTTCTTTTTGCGGGTATATGCACTTTTCCCAAGAGCTTCTTCAACCCACGTCATCGGTATGACATTATCATACGGAAGCAGGCAATCATCGTGCATCTGTTTAATTTTTTTGAGCAACTGCAGCGCTTTTTGATAGCTGATCTGTACATCCGGATTCGCCTCATTAAACATACGCTGAAACTCTTTACCATTTACGAAACGTTCCATATACTCACCTCCTTTAACTCACTCACTTCCGTGCTAAAATATAACCATTAGCTTCGTCCGTTATCTCCACATTAATCTCTAGCAGAATTTAATTTTTAATCTTTAAAAAATCTTTGATATGTCTTTTCATGGAATATTCAAGGATTTTTTTTGCCTCTTCTTCATCAATATTCCAACCATGTTCTGTTGATGCAAAATACATCAATCCTACTGATAAACATTTGAAAATCCAGCATCTCCATAAACTTATTATCAGTACGATAATTAATATTACATAAACCATTTTTACTTCTCCCCTATGTTCTTAAAGACACATTCTTTCTAATACTTCCTTTAATTTGTGGAGATCGTCAATCGTATAAACAAGCAAAGAAAGCTTTAATCACATCTGGCAAAATACTTTCGTATTCAAAACTAGAAGTTTTTTCTAGTTCCTCTAAAATCCAGTTACCAACAGCAATTGTTACTTCCTCTTTCTTTTTACGTTCATTTTCAGTCAACATCTCTTCACCCCCTACTCCGTTCTGAAAAGTTCATTGACATCAACACCAAGTGCATCAGCAATCGGCTTAATCTCACGAGATTTTATAATTCGTCGATTACCCAAAATCGCATAAAAATCATTCGGTTTCATACCTGCCTTCTCAGCAACACTACATTGTTTCAATCCTTTTTCCGATATGATTTCTAAAATACGTTTTGGCATGCTACCATTAAACTCTGCAATTTGCATTTTATCACCTCCCGGAAGTTTGCGTTTCGCAATCTTCGATTAAATAATATTCTCGTTTTGCGTATTTGTCAACACGTTTATTATTTTTTGTTTGCAAAACGAAAACTTTTTGTTGATGTGCCATAAATCAAGTGATAATATTTGCTTGTAAAGGAGATGAGAAAATGCCTTTTAATGAAAGACTTAAAGAAGCTAGAATTGCTGCAGGTTATACGCAGGAACAAGCAGCAGATAAAATAGGAATTGCTAAATCAACTTTAGCTGGATATGAAACTGGTAGTCGAGAGCCAAGTATTCCTACAGTAGAAAAAATAATGCAAGTTTTATCAGTCGATGCGAACTTTCTATATCAAGATGGGATGGATAATACATTTGCATCTAGTTTTTCAATTCAAGAGCAAGATCACATAAAAAAATATCGCTCTCTTGATTCACTCGATAAGAAAGCGATAGATGTTTTATTGGATACATTATCTAAACGACAAAGTGAGCAAGCGGCAGAATTCATTCAGCTTGAATCACCAATGTTGCTTCCGTTTTATGGCCGCATCGTATCTGCCGGAACTGGTCAATATGTATTTGATGACATTCCACCAGAGATGATTGAGGTTGAATCTAACCACATCAACATGCAGGCTGACTTTGCTGTTGGTGTATATGGAGACAGCATGGAACCGACATATTCCGACGGTGATGTGCTGTTGATCAAGAAGCAGCCTTCAGTAAATGTTGGTGAAATTGGAATCTTTATGATCAATGGAGAAGCATTTGTTAAAGAATTTGCAGGAAGCACTTTAAAATCTCATAATGACAAATATGAGGATATTCCTGTAACTGATCAGACGATCTGTTTGGGGAAAGTATTAGGTAAACACATCTAA
>ENA-ORUI01001030-ORUI01001030.1-human-gut-metagenome-genome-assembly--contig:-NODE-1030-length-30713-cov-13.788081_pt1 | contig 30713 bp, 26 predicted proteins | sample MGYA00242078_ERZ509205 | MGnify/ENA primary metagenome ERZ509205 (study PRJEB26280, sample SAMEA2338828) | human gut metagenome | biome: human gut; feature: human-associated habitat; material: faeces... | reverse complement strand
TGTAGTAGCTATCCACAATCTCACCATCCCTTACTATCACAATGCCCACGGAGCATACGCTTGTGCGTTGCTGGTTGGCTGTCTCAAAATCTATAGCTGCAAAATTCTTCATATGTGCAAAATTAATGCAAATCTTGGACAAATCAAAATAAAAGTTGCTTTTATTGTCGGAATGCTGTGTTTTATATTTAAATTGCGAATCATCCCTTTTCTGAGAAGATTACCTTATCACTATTGAGATACCCGTTTTGAAGGTATGTTTGATATACTCCCTATCCATTATCTTGTCGTTTAATTGTTCTTTTTCCATTTTCTTTGTTTGCTCATTCATTTTTTCTGCAAAATTAGGTGAATCGTGAGAAAAATTATTGCGCATGAAATTTTTTTATTGTGTGAAACGAACTTACACAGTTGTGGGCTATCTTTGCATCAGAATTTTTAATTGATATACAATGGAGAAGTTTGATATTAATAAAGAAATGGCGAAGTTAAAAGGACTGAACATTATGTATTCATAGATTGACTGATTTTCAAAATTTAGGCAAAAAGAATGAAGGAGGCCTTGTTTAGGTCTCCTTCATAAATTCAATATAACAGCTTACTTACTTCTGCCGGATTAAATGCCCACTCATGGGTATAGCTTTCATCTGCCTGTTCTGCAGAATCTACTATTTTCTGACTCTGTGCTTCGGCTTTCATTTTAAGAAGCTCACCAATCTTGAGTTTCCTTTGTAATTTTATGAGTAAAGCCTCTATATCCTTACTTCTAGCCGAACGCAATGTCTGTCCTGCGATAGGCATTTCCAACCAGATGATTTCTCGTTTGGCAATGTCCAGAACCCCGAATACCAATCCTTTGGAGAGATTGTCGTCGGCAACCCTCACCATGTGCTGAACACAGGAAGGGTCATAAGCTACTCCATCTTTCTCTGATATTTTCATCTTGTTGGCGGAGTTCATCCAACCAACTACAAGATTTGGAGATAAGGATCCACAGGAGTAGGCGTTGCATGTGAAGATGGCATACTTAGCTTCTGCAGCCTCCAGTTCTGGCAGTGACAGTTCAATGTACTCTGCTGTACCCACCATCTCAGGGATAGAACGTATGTCACCAGAATGCTTGGCACCTGTGCAGGTAAGATTGTAATAGGCACATTCCTCTATCTTATCCTCGTAAGAGATGCGACAGCTCAAGTCCATGTCCAAATGCTGGGCATGCAGCCCCTTTCCCCATTGCAAGAATAACCTTACCGCATCTCCTTCCATAGGGAAGCGAGTTCCCATCAGTGCACAACTGGTATCCTGTATGGTTGTTGATCGGTCGCCGACGCTAATAGGTATGTCATATAACTCAGGGGCGATGTAGATGGTCTTGCTCTCTGTGTCCTGTGCCTTGAAACGCCTGAACATAGAGTCCTTGTACATACCATTCACATCCTCAATCATTTTCTCTCGTTCTACCTTACTGTATAGAGCAAGCAATTTGTTGTGTGGGATGATCTTCTGGATTCCAGTAATAGTCTTGATTGATCTGATGGAGTCGATGTCAAAATATCCTTCTGCTGCATTGCCAAGGGAGACGAGTAGTCTGGCTGGCAGCTCATCGGCAATCTCTCCAAATGCTTTCAAGGTTCTTAAGCTACCGAATCTCAACATAGTGGCAAAGAGACATCTGGCAAATGAACCTGGTCTTTCCTTGAGCATGCCTAAAACCTTTTCTGCCTGGTTGTTGTTCGAAGCCTGATCTAAGTTTCCCTGCCACGTGGTGTAGTTTTGTTTATAGAAAATGTCCATGACATCAGCTAACTTCTCATACCCTTTTCTCTTGGCGTACTCTGCCAGACGCAAGGCACGTATGAATCTTACCCACATACCACGCTTGGAGTTCATGTCCTCAGCCATCTTAATTGCCGAAAGCGGGAGATTGTTTATCCATTTGCTCACCGTCTTGCAATTTTTACGACTATACTTGAGCATGAGCTGCTGCTTCATCTGCTCCTGATAAGTCAAGGCTTTGTCACAAACAAAGTTCATGTGACCTCCCAGTCTTCGAGCATTATTCATAAGAGTTGAAGGTTTGATGATCTGAACGTGCCCTGTCTTCTCAAACCATAGGTATCTCAAGATGTCTGTTGGAGTTTTGAAATAGTCCATGGCTCTATCAGCTTGACCTGTTGACACCCAATGTTTGATGACCAGCATCATGGTCTCCTTCATGCCAATTTCTGTACCTTCTGGAACCTCAAAACAATTCAAAAGCAGATTGAGTGAATCTTTTTGGGTTGTATCAAGAGGAGTAGGAGAGGTAAGTAACGAAAGAAATATTCCCTTCAAATCTTCTCTGTTCAATAACCTAAGTTCCTTGAGCTTGCTTCCCTGTCCCTTGTACACATAATTTGTTGTTTTGAACGGTGTTCCACAGAAAGGGCATCCATTGTATCTTTCCAGTGGAAATGTACCATCTGGAATCAAGTGACCACAAGGTAGGGTAGTTCCCTTGATATTCAGTTCACCCTTGATGATGTTGGCAACCCAGGTTATAAAGTGGTCAGCGACCCCCTCGCCTGTAGGCATGTCCAATCCTTTGACAAGAGACGACCAATTGAGTCCAACTCCCATCACATCCTCTATGATAGAGACTATGTCTGCTAATTTCGCCACAGGTACTTCGTCTAGTGCATGGAGAAGTTCTTCGCTCAAACAAAAGCCATTTTCTTTCAGGCGTTCAGTGAGGGAATAAACAGCAGGTGTCATCTTTGAGGACATGTCTATATCCTCTTTTTCAATATCAAGATACAAAGCCTTGTATCTCAAAGCAACCTTCAATAAATTCTCATCGTTCATAATTATCTATTATATAATAAGGTAATAGAGGAACTTCAAACCATTAAGAACTGCAATCTTATGTCATGTAGTAAGTCCCTCTTGACCTATGTTAATAATTGGGGCTGCGAGTTGGAATCGAACCAGCGACACTAGGCTTTCATTGCAGCAGTATGTGTGAGTTGACCAGCTTGATGATGGTAATTCCCACACAAAACTATGCTCTACCAGCTGAGCTATCGCAGCCATAAACTATCTCTTTCAGAAAAGTGTGGTTTTCGATCCCCGTATTCATAGGAAAAGTGTATTTTTTATTTGGTTATTCCGTAGGAAAAGTGTATATTTGCACCGTTAAAATCATAGGAAAAGTGTAATTATGCTGTATAGAAAGATAGAAAAATATATCGTAAGTCACTTACAATCAGGGTCTGACAAGATTCTGATTGTAGATGGTGCACGCCAAATCGGAAAGTCGTACATTATCCGAGAAATCGGAAAGAAGCTTTTTCCCAACTATATTGAGGTGAATATGGAAACAGATAAGCTTGGAGACCGGACTTTTGCTGACGCTAAGACGGTGGATGATTTCTATTTGGCTTTGAGTACGGTGGCAGGTGATAGGATGAAGGAAAAGAATAACACTTTGGTATTTATAGATGAGATTCAAGCCTATGATCATTTGCTTACTTTGCTTAAGTTCCTGCGTGAAGATAATAAGTTTACTTATATCGCCAGTGGTTCGTTGCTGGGTGTTACGCTTAAGACAACATCATCTATTCCTTTAGGCAGTATCATTATCCGTCACATGTATCCGTTGGACTTTGAAGAGTTCCTGATAGCCAATGGAATCGGGCAACTTGTGCTTGATGCGATTCGCAAGAAGTTTGCTGCAAGGGAGTCGATGCCGGAAGCTATCCATAACAAACTTCTAGATTTGTTCAAGAAATATCTCCTGGTAGGTGGATTGCCTGATGCTGTCAATGAATTCTTAGCAACCAAGAATGTCACAACCATTCGTACCATTCAGAATGAAATCCATCATCTCTATGGAGTGGATGCGGCACGTTATGAGGAGATGCACAATCGCTTGAAGATTCAGCGCATCTACAGTATGGTTCCTTCTAATTTGGAAAACAAGAAAAAACGTGTGGTGGTGAAGGACATTGAGGACAAGAAAGGAAAGCGAATGAGTGATTATGTAGAGGAATTTGATTATCTGATTTCTTCTGGCATTACCTTGGAAGTGAAGGCCATCAGTAAGCCAAGTTTCCCTCTGATAGAGAATAGTGGTAAGAATCTGCTGAAGCTTTATATGAACGATGTGGGTATTCTGACCGGCATTTTCTTTGGCACCAACATCAAGGCGGTGATGGATGATGTGGCAAGTATTAATCTCGGTTCCGTTTATGAGACGGTGGTGGCACAGGAGTTGAAGGCGCATGGCTTCAATCTTTATTATTACGACAACAAGAAGACGGGGGAAGTAGATTATCTGATAGATGACATGGAGCACCTTTCTGTTCTTCCGTTAGAAATCAAGTCTGGTAAGGATTATCAGGTGCATAGTGCCTTGGATAAGTTCCTACAAGTCAAGGAATATAACATCCAGCAAGCTTTCGTTTTATCCAATACTCAGCAGGTGAAGGTGAAGGATGGAATAACTTATCTGCCTATCTATTATATAATGTGTATAGAGCCAAAGCAGGCAGAAGATGAAGTGTTGCTTTAGGACGATAGGTAAGATATAACAAGAAAAGTGTAAAGAATATTTATCATAATACCCCTTATTGGGATAATATCTATGATTAGCTACCAGGCTTAACAACTATGGCTATGATAGCTGCAAGTTGAAATTCTTCCGGTACCTCTATATCTTCAGGCTGAAGGTAAGTGGTGTAGTAAGAATCTTGATGTTCATCCTCCATTTTGTCTATGATTGGCATTTCTGATACATCCAACTCAAACGCTTTAAGTCTATCCTTGATATAGGCATTAATCTGCGACTTTCCCTGGTTGATGCTGCGTCCCCTGTTTTCAGTGTCATCCACTCTTGCCATCCATTCACTAAAATCCCTTGCTGGATTGATGGAAAAGCAGATTGTAAACATCCCTTAGCCATCCTTCAGACCTTACCAGTAGCAGGATCTTCCTGACGTGTATATGGAAGCAGAATCATATCTATGCCTTCATTGTATGTGTAAGCTGGATTATTATTTTCTAACCACTCCGCAGTCACTATGAATCCATCTACATGAAATCTTTCAGAGAAGGCAAGAGGCTTTGTAGTAACTCTATTTCTCAAAGGATATATACCTTTTTCTTCATCCAAAAGACCTGGAATGAAGTAACGGATATTCTTAGTCCTATGATGCAGATATTCATAGTTATTAAAAACCTATCGCATTGCCGGAGTTTGATAGTTTAAATTGCTCAAAAGAATAATATACCAGTTATGTTTACCAGGATTTCTATTGGGCCACAATGATTCCCAATAATGCAATTCTTTGTATGATCTAATTCCAAGCATATTGACAATAGCATTAAGATAAAACAATACTTACTTTTTCCTATTGCAAAGTCTCTAATCTTCTTTTACAATAGGATATAATTCAATAAACTCGCCATTATGAGACTTACCATCATTGATGAGTTTGGCAAATTTCTCGCCCACCTTGTCAGTCGTATGAAACCCCGGCAAGTCCATATTGCCATTCAAATCTGTAGTGGTAGGACCAGGATGTACGCTGAAAATCTCCACAGGAATGTTATTCTGCTTAAACTCCATTGCCATCACACCCATCATAGCATTCTGGGCTGCTTTGCTTGCTACGTAAGCCAGTGGATGCCAATAAGGACTGATTTCGCTTGGTACTGTCACATTCACAATTCTACCTTCGTTTTGCTTGATGAGCAGAAGGAGCGCCTGGGTGATGGCTAATGTCCCAAAGTAATTTACATCAGTAGTTTCCTTGATATCCTTCATATCAGTATCCCAACTTGTCTTTGACATATCTCCCGGAATACCTGCATTATTTACCAGGAGATTGAGCGAAGGATATTTCTCCTTGACTTCCTTTGCTGCCTTGCTGATACTATTCTGGTTACTCAGTTCTATTTCCACCCATCCCAGAACAGTACATCCTGCGTCCTGTAATTTGCTCATTGCATCCAAAGCTCTTGCTTCATTGCGAGCTCCGATAATAATGTCCCAGCCTGACTGGCCAAGATATTTACTGATTCCAAAGCCAATACCTTTGTTGGCACCAGTAATAAAAGCTGTTTTATTCATTCCTTATAATTATTTAAAAGTTCAGTAAAATAAATTCTAAATAGAAACCATTTATTGCAAATGCAAAGATACGATTTTGTCATTTAAAAGACGAATGATTTTCCAAATTTCTTTAATAAATACTAATTGTTTCATAAATATAGTTAGCATAAAATGACTATACTTATATTCTTACAATAAGAATGCACTTACAAAACATCAGTTATATTATAACAGGTGTAGAAAAGCTGGAGTTAGAAAGCAGGACTAAGGAGTCGTAAATCTTCCTTAGCCCTGCTTTTCATATATTTAATCAGCCAGTTCCACCAATAATCCGTTGACAGGATAATAAATGTAACGCTTGATGACTTTTTCACCGGCAGCCTCCAGGGCAGCCTGATAAGCCTCCAACTGACCAGCATACCAGCCCACAAAGTGTTCATTATCAGGATCCAGTACGGCTTTAGGCCCCATCGGATTGGTCTTGTAATCCACTACGATATTGCCTTCAGCAGCCTGCCATACCAAATCAATGCTTCCAACAATACTCTGTCCGTCCTGCTCCAACCGGAATGGACGCTCGTGATAAGTCCTCAGAGGTTTGCCATGAAGTTCCTCTAATCTGCCGAGCGAAGTTCATCCCTCCATTCCAGCATCGCCTTAGCAGTAGTAAGACCTGAGGTTTTGAAGGATTCCGCCATCACGTTCGTGGGATGAGCTTCCATATACTTGCTTACCGCATCATAATAAAGTGCCATGCGCTCCTGGGCAGACACCTCATCATAATGCAGACCTAAACGCAACTCCAGGAGATTGACCAGACCGATGGTATTCGTCACCACAGTATCCATCATAATCTCACTGCTGGTAAAAACGTGACCAGAGAATTCCGGTGAAAAAATATCTTCCACTCCACTGCCCCATCTTCATACCTTTGAAGATTAGGACTTCCACATTCAGGGAAAATTTCGTCTCTCATAAGCTATTCTTTTTTAAGTTAGCGGACTTACGTATCCATTTCAGTCTGTAAAAGTACAAAAAAAATAATATTTTCGATATATTTTAAAAGTTTTTCTTCAATTTTACTGGGGAAAACATAATTTACTGTCCCAAAAACATATATTTAGGCATAAAAAATTCCACCAGAAAATCTGGTGGCTATACCAATTTAGATTAATTTACTGATTGATAATACCACTATCGTTTAATCCTTACAATGCTTACGTGAGTAATACTGAATGCAATCTGAAGCCTTGAACACAATCTTATCACGGGCTGCAATCGTAATCTTCTCCTTAGTGGCAGGATTAATACCCTGACGCTCAGCTACATGCTTGATAGAGAATCTACCGAAGTCAGGAATAGCGATTTCTCCATCACCTTCCACCATATTGTCCGCCATTAAACCTATCATGGTATCAAAATACCTGGCTGCATCAGTCTTTGTGATACCAGCTTTCTCAGCAAATGCTGCAATAATCTTTGTTTTATTCATCTTATGTAACTCTATTAAATTTATAATGCAAAGATACTTATTTTCTGTCAAATAAGAAAATATAATTTCAAAAACATCTACATAATCCCCTAAAATTGAGATAATCTGACATATGCAATGAAAAATCTTTTTATCATTTGGGACGCAAAGTTAATTAAAATTTTCGTAAATAACAAAAGAAACCTTCCTTTTTAAAGTTATATTTTGAATATCTATCTATCTTTTTTACTACATAGATACATAAAATAGTTGAGACAAAAGATATAAGGTTAAACAACTATAAAGGGGCAAAAGAAAAAAATGACACCAATACAAAAAAGCCCTCGATACCAGATACCGAGGGCAAGCCTATCTGTCACGTCCAGTCTCAGTGAAGAGGCAAACACGAACTTAATCGCACACAACAACAATAGGCTTCCGCTGAGGACGTCCAGCCTCAGTGAAGAGACTAACACTAACTTAATAGCACATAACAACAGCGGTTATTCTTTTTGCCTCATGTACAAAACGTTCAGCATCTTCACCTGTCAGCCGGGTAAATTTCCAGATCGTAGCCTCGTTTCTAGGCATATCTCTCACCCAAGGCATCAGCACTAGAGGCATGACCAGAGACAATCACCATATTTTCTGACTGTTGATTTTGAAGATAGAAGTCACACTTCTCTTTCAGCAGCTCATAATCGCTGAATCGCAACACTATTCTTTGCCACGAGGAAGTGGGCAAAGTAACAACACAAAGTGTTCTTGCCAACACCGCCCTTCAGATTTGAAAATACAACGATTGTTACAATAATTATTATATTTTTGTATTGCAAATATACAAACAATCTTGTAAATAACAACATCAACTTTTTAAATTTAACTAAGTTTATGCTTTTAGCCAACTTTGCTAACTTAGAAAAGTTAACTAACAAACATGCAAACATACATACAAAAAACTGAAGTTTCGCAAGTGAATAAATATCAACTTGCGAAACTTCAGTAACATATTGAAAAGAAAAAATGATTTTTTTTCTTTTATTTTTAATACATATCAGATTTTTTTAGTAATTTAGCGCAGTAATTGAAAACGAATTAAAATTATTATATAAAATGGAGAATTACAGAAACATCAAAGCAAAAGTCTTGCGCGCTGATGATGAGGAGCACAAGTTTATCATCGAATGGGAAGGTAAAATTTATAAGATAGCCCAACTTGCATTTCAAAGGAGGCTACCCCTACCCGATTTTCTTGACTGCAAGCTGCTGACAACGTCAAGTGGAAAAATCTTTATCTCGCAAAATATCGACCTCCTCATGAGAAGCTATTACCATGAAAATGAGGAAGTGGATTTTAAAATCAAACTGACTCTTACCGACAAATACCAGTTGGAAGATCAATATGGTTTAACGGCAATGATGGACCGTGAAACTAATATCAATGCCGCTCTTACACCAAGAGTAAGATGCAGGATCATGAAGTTCAGACAAAACTATATGGAGGTAAAACTCGTTGAAGTGCTGGGAGCTGAGAAATCAGAATTCTCGCTCTCAGAAAATGATCTGCAGGAAATATTTGAAGCCATCCACCAGAAAATTCTGCAAGAAGATATGCAGAAAAAGGAAGAAACTGATGAATCAGACACAAATTCAGAAAACGATAAAAAACAAGATGGAACAGATATTGCCAGCTGGAATACAGAGAATTTCAGAAAACTGATGTTGGGTGATACTCCATCTGATATGTTCGATGTGGAATGTCATCGCTGGATTTCAAATATCTCCCAAAATATTTCCCAGAACCAACTTCAAGCTTTACTCCAAAACATACGCTATCATTGTCTCTGTACCCTGCAGAGTAACTTACTACTGCCCCGGTGCAAAGAAGCAGAACGCATATTATTAGAGCAAAGATTTACAGATGTTATCGAACTGCTGTCTTATTATATCCAGGCCATCCAAATTCTTAAGGAAGGAAAAGCAGAAGATACCATCGAGCATATCCTCTCTACACTCGCTGACTGTGCCTACATCTACCAACCAAGAAAGCAATTCTGCATCATGCAGTGTATTTTCATGCTTGATGTCTCTATCATGGAAAAACAGATAGGCAAAATCCTTTCCACACTCCGTAAGCAGGAAGTATATCTCTGGACACGTACACCGTTCCAGATGCAATGGCTCAAACTGCTACAAAGTTACGTGGATTTTACTTATGCGCAGACCGACAAACTTACCAGCGATCCTGCCACAAAGGAGACTATGATTCAGGTATTGGTGACAGAACTGATGCTCAGTAACCATTCTACTCATAAGATATATGATTCTCAACTCATCCAGGCACTACTCTACCGACTGGTATCTCTGATGAACGTGAGCGATCCTAACAAAACACTGCAAAAAGCATTCCGATCACTTTTCACGGCAACAGAATTTGATGCTACCCTACCCTTCAACTGTGATGATGCATTCATCATCGCCAATATGCTATGCTCGCAGGAAAACAATGAACCGGTAGAAAATTTCGAATCCGCTAAGTTCGAAGGAGAACAGACCATTCTCACTGTCAATGAACAAACCATTGCCATACAACCGAAGAATCTCAACAAAGAGAATCTCTATCTGCCTTTCCCTTCAAGAATGGGATTGTGGCACGGACTCAGCATTCATCTGGACGAGAAACCGCCAGTAAACCTGAGAGGAAAAGTGGGTACTACCATCGAGCACAACAAGCAACTATGGATGTATATCAACCATTCACTCTTTTCCAATAAGCGAAAATCCGGCAGTAATAAGAGAAGAAAACTCGATATAGACGACGAAACAAGCATCATTATAACTAAGCAATTAGCCGGACAGCTCATGTTCGAATGCCAAGTTATTGAGGAGGGATATGAATGCACAGGCACCCTGAATGTATTGGAAGATGTGGTACCATACTATCCCGGCGAAGTAAGCATCAAATCCTTCCAATATCTCGACAAGCCACTCGTGCTCAGAGCCTATGTAAAAGACATAAATCCAGATGGAACATACGTGTTTGCCTTGAGCGAAATGATTGAAGATTATGAAGAAGATGTGCGCGTGAATGATATTTTCTATAACTCCAGACTCACCTGCCTGCTCAATAATCGTGGAGCCGATATCGGGCGAGTACCAGCCATCAGCAGTGAAGGCCTGTCCGTTTCTGTCTCTCCTGCGCAGGACATGACTGTAGAGGAATTGAGAAAGGGAATGATCGTAGAAGTGGAAAATATCTCGAAAGGCACAAATGGCTATTTGAACGCCACCTATGTGCGTGAGGCTCCTGAAAGCCGATTTAATGCAGCAGAAGCCTTTCACCAGCTGATGCTGGGGTATAGCAAGAAAGAAATATACAACCCGCTGGCTGAAAAAGATGAATGGGCAGCATCCCACCCGCTTGAGCCTGTCTATGTGAGTGAATTAATGTGCATCATTGAAGCCAAAGCTACCCTGGAAGAAGACAATCTCAAGGCATACAATTATCTGAATTTCTGCCGGCTGATGGCCATTATCCTGGAAAACAAAGAGCGGATAAGCTACTATGACAGCCGATTGGCCCTCTTGGAGATTCTCAACGATTTTGCCGTATTAGATAAAGTGGATACAAGCAAAATACAGCATATCGCTGATACAGACCCGGAACTCTTCGATAGAAATGCCATCCTGCGACACGATTTCATGCAACTGCGCATCATTGGCTGTCTCGACTGTGAAGACCATTATGAAGAACTTTACCGGTGGAGCTGTTGCAATGAAGATCCGCAACTGCAGCAACTCGCCTCGCTCGTTCTCTCTCATAATTTCGTCAAAAAGTCGGGACTATTGTCACAAGCTGTTGATATCTTGGATAAAATCAGAGCGCTTCTCAAACTCCAGAAATCGTCCTCCAATAAGAAAAACTATGGAAAGGAAGATTTCCATACCGAGTTTAAAACCTCTATCATCTATCCGGAGAATTCCATGCGGATAGATGTTCAGGCTCAGACTAAAAAGATCATGCAGGAATTGTGTGCTTTCCTCAATGCCGATGGTGGACACCTGTATTTGGGAGTATCAGACATTGGGTATGAGATGGGATTGGAGGAGGATCTGAAGAATCAACTCTTTAAAGGATCTCGCGATAAGTATGAGGTATATGTAAATAATCAGATTGTCTATTATCTGGGGCAAACGGGTGCCCACTACATCCATACTCATTTCGATGAAGACGTGAAGAATGCAGTGCTCATCATCGATGTTGCCCCATGCCCTATCCCTATAGCTGTAGGCAACGAGTATTTTGAACGCATGGGAACATCGGCTCGAAAGGTAAACGACAACTATCGTGACAAGTTCCTTGCCATCCGCCAGCAAAGAGCTCAAGAGCTTGCGCCGCATATAGAGGATAAGAAAACCGATTCCCTCATACCAGAAACTGTACCGGAAAAGGAAATCGTAAAACCTGTGGAATCTGCACCTGTAACTGATTTCATCCAGACTTCACGCATACGCAACAATGCCCTCCACGAATACGAGGAAGGTTGGAGACCATCAACGGCCGTCATCTGCCTAATGGGAACCGACGAATACAAGGTACTCGATGAAGATGACTGGCAAGACTACCGCCTGAAATTAGCTGTACATGAAGATGAAGAAGAAGGATGGCTGATTCTTGTTTACGAAAGCGGAAGGGTGTGCAAAGTATCGGTAGAAGAGCTCTTGCAGCGAGAAAGAGGCAGAGTGTTTAAGCGCAATGCCGACGAAAAACTGATATTCGCATCCATCGCCACCAATGCCGACTCTGTCTGTGTAGGTTTCATAGATGGCAAGAATAATCGTTATGTACGTTTCGATGACGTAGAAAGATTCGGTCAATCCAAAATGCAGGGCGATGGTACCTTGCCAATGGACGTACCTAATTCGGGAGTACACTATGTGGAAGTGATAGCTATCAATAAAGTTCCTATCTTACGCAACATAGGAAGAAAAACAATAGGATGCATCCTCAAAACAGTAGAAGGAAAACGCTGCTTAGCAGTTTTACCGGATTGCAAAACGAAATAGTATCAACAAGATACACCGTCATCCTGCATCGCGGAAGCCATGTTCCACCATTGCATCTGCAGTTTCCTTAATCAATTTCTCGCTGGTGTTACCTTGAAAGAGGTTTCAGGTCATCCACCCCATCGGAGGAGTCTTTGCCAATTGGTTACGTTCCACAAGCATTTCGCTTTTCTGGGCAAAGGATGATGTTGCAAATAATGCTGCAACAGTAATAGATAAGATTTGCTTCATGTTGTTTAAATTATATGGTTTATATGATTATCTGCAAAGATACAACAAAAAGTTGAAAATCAGTAATAATTGAAGCAAAATAGTTGAAAATGACTGAATTATGTCGGTGGATGGGGCTTTCCATAAAGACATCAGAAGACAGAAAAATGCCAGTCTAAGACAGACTTTCGTTACTATAACGTTACTGTTTTTTGATGATAATGAATGGGAGAAAATCACAGAATTAAGAGGCAAAAGTATCTAATAATTAGAAGATTGCCAAGAAAACTCGGAAGATTCTTTTATGCATGATTCTAATGCTTTGATTCGCTTGGATTTGCAAATGGGATAATGACTCTGTACATAGTATTTTTGCAAACAGTTAAAAAAGTAGAAAGTTATGAGCAGATCAACATTCAGAGTATTATTCTATCTGAAGCGTAATGCGCCAAAGAAGAACGGACTGATTCCAGTCATGTGCCGTATTACGGTAAACGGCAAGATTTCACAGTTCAGCTGTAAGTTGGACGTGGATGAGAAAATGTGGAGCGTGGAACTTGGTCGCATGAGTGGACGAAGCATCGTTGCGCAAGAGACCAACCGAAAGCTGGACAAGATTCTTGTCGGCATCAATAAGGCTTATCAAGATGTATGTGATAAGGATAGCTATGTCACAGCAGAGAAAGTGCGTAATTCCTATCTTGGTATGGGGATGAACCACAAGACCCTTCTTGCAGTATTCCGTAAGCACAACGAAGACTATGCCAAGCTTGTTGGCAAGATGAAAAGCCAGCGTAGCTATTGGAAATACAGAGTGGTTTACAAGCATCTGGAGGAGTTTATCAAACAGCGTTATAAGATGGAAGACATTGCGCTTAAAGAACTCACCCCTGCATTCATCACCGATTTCGAAGTTTTCTTGCGAATAGAGAAAGGTCACTGCACCAATACTGTATGGTCGTATATGATGCCTTTCAGAAGCATCATATTTATGGCTATCAACAACGGTTGGCTTGCACGTGATCCATTCTATGCCTATCACATCAGTAAGGAGGAAACAAAGCGAGGTTTCCTGACAATGGAGGAAATAACAAAGTTGATCAACGGACAGTTTACCAAAAAGAAATACGAACTTGTCCGTGACCTATTCGTTTTCTGTTGCTTCACCGGACTGAGCTGGACAGACATGCGCAATCTGACCAAGAGCAATATTCAGACCTCTTTTGATGGACATGTGTGGATTAAGACATCGCGACAAAAGACAGGCGTGGAAAGTGATATTCGGTTACTTGAAGTAGCCAAGCATATCATTGATAAATATGAAGGATTGGCAAAAGATGACCGTTTATTGCCGGTTCCTGCTTATAGCGTATGCAAATATGATATAAAGCAAGTTGCCAAACAATGTGGTATAGAGAAGAATGTGTCCTGGCATGTATCTCGTCATAGCTTTGCTACCTCGGTCTGTCTCTCCAATGGCGTGCCTATTGAGACACTCTCCAAGATGATGGGACACACAAGCATCAGAAGTACGCAAATCTATGCCAAGATAACCGCTCAGAAGTTGAGTGACGATATGGAAAAATTGTCACAGCGCATACAATCTGTCGAAAATATCATTTGTCAAACCATCTAATTTAATCAGCAGTATGAAAAGAAACATTATAAAGGTGAGCGACTACTCCGTTACGCTCACTGGCAATAATATCTGGATGACCTATTGGGAGATAGCAGAAGCATTCAATGTCATCCCTGCTTCGGTGAACAGGACAATAAAAAGAATGTTCAAGGAAAATGTCTTTTCAGAGTGTGAACATAGCAAATATATCCGATTGTCAAACGGCAACCATGCCTATGTTTACAGTCTTGATGTAGTGATAGCCATTTCTTTCAAATACAGAACCCATTATACCGATGTGTTCAGAAAATGGCTGACAGACAAAGTAAAGGAGCAGCATCCTCCAGTATTCATCAGTTTTCAGACAAAAGATCTGTATGGCTACTGATTGTATACTGACAATAGTATAATATAGAAAAGCGGATTGTCTTCCTAAAAAGGAAGCAGTCCGCTTTTCTCGGTTACTGTTCATTTTGGTGGTTACTGGTGATTAGCGAAACCACCGAACAGCAGAAAGTGATCGGCGCATGGCTCTGTGATTATGCGGAACACCAACAACAATTTGATGAAATAAAACATCGCCACACACTCAATGAGGTTGGCGATGTTGCAGAAAGTCGGTATGATTAGAAGATTGATAGGGGGCGAGGGGGAATCAGTCTGTAATGATTATTTCTTTATTATGATAAATTCCACCTTTTGAAGCCCCTTTTTATAGACGTTGGCAAGAATAAGCGCATATCTGACCTCCTCGCCGGAGTTCATGGAGCGGATACGTGTAAACTCGTCTTCAGGAACGACATTCTTGAACATCGGGCCGGATGACTCGTTACGCACCAGACGAATTTTGTCGGTAAAGGGTGAAATGACATACGAGTAAGTTGCTTGATAAGGCACACTATGGAATTTCACCCAGTTCGGGTCTTTATGATCAAGGATATTTACCAGCCATATACGCGCCTTATCGTAAGATGGTAGCGGCGAAACATTGTCATATTCAACTTTACCATCAATTTTACCTTCATCATCAACAACAATAGTGCTACCTACGCCATACTTTTCGAAAGGACACAAGTCATAGTATTCTATGTCTGCTTCCGTTTTTATCTCTTTGTCAATCGGAATTTCAGGGTCTGCTACAAGCCTGTCTTGAAGAACACGGATAAGTTCATATCTGCGGTCGGAAGCATCCGCAGGTGGATTGGCGAGGATTGTGCGCTTTACCGAGAGATAATATTCGTGCCCGCGTTCATAGGTAAAGCCTTTTATCTGTTCAAATCCAAGGTCTTGCCATTCTTCGGAATCACCTTCCGTCTTGACGAGCAAGCACTCTATGGGTTTTTCCTTCATATCATCGCCCCACGCATACGTCACGCCTGTTTCTGCCGACACCAGCATTCTGATTTCTTTGACTGAATCTTTAGGCTCATCATCATCGCTACAAGCAGCCAGTCCTGCCACGGCGAGGAATGTCATGAGCAGCATTCTGAAAAAATTTATATTCATCATTCTTTTTAACTTTTAATAGTTCTCTACATAATAATAAACACCGAAAATGCAAAAATATTGCATTGCAAATTATAAATAAATTAGCTTTACCCCATTCCGTTTGATAGCTTTCTATATGGTTAAACCAGCTTGGGATAATGGTGGTTTCTGTAATTGCTTTCCAACAGAGCCTGAATGTCGGATTCCCGATACAGTACTTTACCCCCAATGATAAAATAAGGCAAGATAGCAGCATGTCGGTATTCCTGCAAGGTCCGCTTGCTGATGTGCAGACGGGCTGCAACATCTCTGTCTGTCAGATACATCTCGCCGTTCAACGGGAAATGACTGCATTCAGCTAGCTTGTCAGCCTTTCTCATGCTTTGTCGAATTGTTTTCAATACTTCGACAATAATCTCGTGGTCTTCATTCAATACTGTCTGTATCATACGCAGTCCCCCTCTATTGTGCCTGCACCATGCAATATGAAGTCCTCCACATCAGCAGGCTTGTAATAGAACTTTCTTCCAATCTGAGTGCATGGAAGCAAATCCTTGTCACGCAGACTCTGTAGGGATCGTTTGCTAAGGTTCAGAGCCTTACAGACGTCTTCAGAATCCATCCACTTAGCCAGACTTCCATCTTTAGATTTCTCCATTAGGAAGTCCACCTTTCTCGTCAATGCCTTCACACTCTCCAGAAGCAAATCGAAGGTCTTTCTTTCAATGATTACTATATCCATATTTGTATACTTGTTGATTAACGAGCGCAAAGGTAAATCAGAATCTTGTGATATGGATAAAAACACGGCAATCGTGTTGCTTGTGTCGCCTTAGAAGGACACTCAGAGACAAATTCAATAAAAATCTCACGGTAGTAACGCGTAAGTACCGTGCCCGATAAATTCCTTTGCCGTACTTTTGCAGCGAACAAATACAAAAAGCGTATGGAAATCATAACAATAGATAGCTTGGCGTTCAAGGAACTGACTGGGCAAATAAGAGAGATTGCAGCGTACGTAAGAAAATATGTTACAGCAATCAAAGAAGAGGACAACTCAGGAAAGGAGTACCTTACCAGTGCAGAGGTCTGCGAGATGCTTCATATCAGCAGCCGCACCCTACAGCGCATGAGGGATGCCAAAGTTATAAGCTTTACTTTCGTAGGCAATGCGTGCCGTTTCAGACGGTCAGATATAGAGAAATACCTCAAGGAAAGAGGAACAACATAAAAAATGGAGAAATATGGATACACTTGACAGAACAACATTTGAGAATGGTATGAGACAGCTTATGCAGAGACTTGACAAGCATGAGGCAGTTCTCAATGTCATCAACGAGTCAGGAAGGGATATGATGCAGACCATCCCTAAACTTGAAGATGAACTGCTTGACAACCAAGACCTGTGTCTCATGCTCCATGTGAGCAAGCGTACATTGCAGCGATACCGTAGTAGCGGAATGATCCCTTATCGACTATTGAAGCGTAAGCCGTACTACAAACGCTCCGATGTGGAGGATTTTATCAGAACGTATGCAAGGGTAATAAAGAAAGAAAACGATGGGAACAGAAAAGCCCGCATTTATGTATAACAATTAAAAATTTACAATTATGGTACAAAAGAAAAAGAGTGATGAACAGGACGTGCTGGTAGTCCGTGACGAGAAGACGGGCGAGATCAGCGTCGTCGCCGGACTCAGCAGAGACGGCACACCGAAGCGAGTGCCCGCCAAGGCGGAGAACACGTCCGACTTCCTGCGTTTTGACCGCAACAGCGACTTGATGGACAGTTTCTTTAGAAACTTCTTCCGCCAGTGCAAGGAGCCAAGCCGATTCGGATTCTACCGCATAGCGGCAGACCAGGTGGAAAACCTGCTTGGCGTGATGAAGGAGTTGCTGAAAGATCCGGAGGATAACAAGGAGATTCTTTCCGCCCACAAGGTTGACACCTCCAATTATGAGAAAGAGGCAAAGCAATCGGAAGGTCAGGCGAAAGAAACCGCATCATCGGACGATGCGTCCAAGACGCAAGCTAACACAGAAAAAGAGAATGTATCATCTGAACAAACCAACGAAAAAGAGAACGACATGGAACAGAAACCAGAACAGACCACAACCGAACAGCAGGCACAGACCGCTCCGGGTGTAAAGCAGAACCTCATTAGTGGTAACGATGTGAACCTGCAGGAACTTGGTGCCAAATATGGCATAGACTTCAACAGTATGAATGAGAAGGATATGAAAGCCCTGCTCAATTACGGCAAGACGGGGCTTGTGATTGTGAAGCCGACCTTCGGCGGTGAACAGATAGAGATACAGGCCCGTCTGTCATTCCGCAAGGACGATAACGACCAGTTGCAACTCGTGCCGCATTTCGTGCGCAACGAGCCAAAACTCGATGTCGCTTACAAAGGCTATACCTTCACTCCAGAGGACAAGAAGAACCTGTTGCAGAACGGCAACCTCGGAAAGGTTGTGGATTTCCCCGACAAGAATACAGGTGAGCTGCGTCCTCATTTCATCAGTATCGACCGTCTCACCAATGAGATTGTTGACATCCCGACCAACAAGGTGCGCATACCCGATACCATCGGCAAGACACCTATTACCAAGGACGACAAGAGAGTTCTCTATTCAGGTATTCCGCTTCGCAAGGAGATTGAGCTTGCCAATGGGCGCAAGTTTACACCGCTGCTGCAGGTGAATGTGGAACAGCGTGGCGTGGAGTTCGTGCCTGGCAGCACAAGACAGGCGCAAGGTCAGAAACAGAATGGAGACAAGAAGCAGACCGCTGACAAGCAGGAGCAGAAGGCGGAAGGTGATGCGGGCGGTCAGAAGAAGCAGCAAGACCCCAACCACTGGCTCAATGAGGACGGAACCATCCGCCGACTCAACACCTATTTCAAGAAGGAATTGACCGAGCAGCAGAAGGACGACTATGTGGCAGGCAAGACCATCGAGATCAAGGAAGTGCCCAACAAGAACGGCAGCGGTACCTATACCGCCTACGTGAAGTTCGATTTCGACAAGATGCAGCCACGTTCCTACCGCAACAATCCAGACCTCAAACAGGCGAAGGAACAGATTCCTACCAATGAGAACAAGGTACAAGTCGCCGTCAACGAGCAGGGCAAGACCCATGAGGCGACCAAGCACACCAAAGAGCCGCTGAGTCCGGGACAGTCTGCGCCAAAGAACGAAAAGCAGCAGAAGGAACAGAACGCCGAGGAACAGAAGCCAAAGAGAAAGGCAAGAAGCGTGAAGATGTAGTTGCCGCCACTTGATCCACAGAGTTAATCATCCATCATAACAACCGACATCTGCGACCGTCTATCCCACGGTTGCGGGTGTCACAAAAAGACATCAGAAAATGAAGACAATCATCGCAGAGAAACCAAGTGTAGCCAAGGAAATCGCCCACATCGTGGGGGCTACCAAACGTGAGGAAGGCTATATGCACGGCAACGGCTACTATGTGACATGGGCTTTCGGACACCTTGTGCAGCCAGCCATGCCGGATGCGTATGGAATGAAAGGCTTCCATGCCGAGAACATCCCCGTGATTCCTCGCCCTTTCATCCTCGTGCCAAGACAGGTGAAGACTGAGAATGGCTATAAGCCAGATGCAGGAGTAGTCGCACAAATCAAGGTTGTCGGAAAGCTGTTCGACAGCAGCGAGCGCATCATCGTCGCCACCGATGCCGGACGTGAGGGAGAGCTTATTTTCCGCTACCTCTATGAATACCTCGGCTGCAAGAAGCCGTTCGACCGTCTCTGGATCAGTTCGCTTACAGATTCCGCCATCCGTGAGGGACTTGCCAACCTCAGAAATGGCAAGGAGTATGACAATCTCTATCATGCAGCCAAGGCACGAAGTGAGGCAGACTGGCTCGTCGGCATCAACGGCACGCAGGCCCTGACGATAGCTGCAGGACGTGGCACCTATTCCGTAGGTCGTGTGCAGACTCCGACCCTTGGTATGGTGTGCGAACGCTATTGGGAAAACAAGCGTTTCGAGTCGAAACCGTTCTGGCAGGTACACTTCGGTGTGGTTGATGCAGACAGTGGCAATATACTGAAGTTCACATCTGCCAACCGATGGACAGACAAAGCCACCGCAACCGACATATATAATAAGGTGAAATATATCGGTTCTGCCATCATCACAAAGGTAGTAACCAAGCGAAAGGTGGAGAAGGCACCGCTCCTTTACGATCTCACCACCTTGCAGAAAGAAGCCAACTCCCAGCATGGCTTCACGGCAGAGCATACACTCTCCATCGCCCAGAAACTCTACGAGGCAAAGTTCATCACCTATCCAAGAACATCAAGCCGCTATATCTCGGATGATGTATTTGCCACCCTTCCCAAACTCTTCAAGAATCTGGAGAATCATTCGGAATATGGAGAAAAAGTGAAATTCTTGCCTGGCAGTGAGGACTACAGCAAGAACAGCGTGAATGCCGCCAAGGTGACCGATCACCACGCTCTGCTCATCACAGAAAATGCAGCCATTGGTCTTTTCAAGGACGAGAAGATCGTTTATGACATGATATTGTGCCGGATGATTGAAGCGTTCTCGGCAGACTGCATCAAGGACATCACATCAGTATCGGCGCAAGTGGATCATGAAGTTGAGTTTGGCATCAGTGGCTCCATCATCCGACAGACTGGCTGGCGAGCGTTGTCACTCAAGGAAAAGAACAACAGGCAGGACAAGGATGCTGACGCAACCGACAATGATGTCAAGGAGCAAGTTATTCCCAACTGGCAAGAAGGACAGCATATCACTCTTTCTGGCTGCACCATCACGGAGGGCAAGACCAAACCGAAGCCATTGCATACGGAATCCACATTGCTTGCAGCAATGGAAAATCCGTGCAAGCGAGAGCAGATCCAAACTTGTTTGGATTTGCCGAGTGCAGCCGGATTTGGCGGAACGCAAACCGCAGGCAAAGAGATAGAAGATGATATGATGCGACAGGCAATGAAGGACAGCGGCATTGGCACACCCGCCACACGTGCCGCCATCATCGAAACCTTGCTCAAACGAGAGTATATGGTGCGCCAGCAGAAAAAACTTGTGCCTACGGAAAAAGGACTCGCCCTACATTCCGTGGTGAAGAACATGGCGATTGCCAATGTGGAGATGACAGGCAAATGGGAGGCGGAACTTGCCAAGATTGAACGAGGTGAAGCAAGTGCAGACGGGTTCACCCATAGTATCGAAGGCTATACCCGTGAAATCACTGCGGAATTGTTAGGTTGTGACAGACTTTTCAGCCACAAGGATTCCGGCTGCCAGTGTCCTAAATGCAAGCAAGGTACCATGCAGTTCTTCGGAAAGGTAGTAAGATGCAGCAACAAGGAGTGCGGTATGCCAGTGTTCAAGCAGGTAGCAGGAAAGTTGCTCACTGATTCCGACATCACCGACTTGCTCACCAAGGGCAAGACCAGAACGCTCAATGGTTTCACCAGCAAGCAAGGCAAATCATTCTCCGCAGCCATAGCCTTTGACGAGAATTTCAACACGAAATTCGTCTTTGCAGAGCGCAAAACAGCAGAAAAGCGAGGAAATGTGAAGAGATACAAGAAATAGTTTGTACCTTTGCCACCGAAACATGGTTCATAAATGGTGTCTTTGCAGTTTCACTGCGAAGATAGGCTTCGGCTCAGCAATTAAAGCAAGCTTTATTGCGTTCGCCTTGCACTATCTTTATTAGATGCTTTTATTTACTGTGGATTAAGTGGCGGCACTCGGAGGGATACCGAGTGCCTTTTTCTTGCTTTCAACAAACATCAACCGCCATCCACGGTTTATTATTCACCACTTAATCCATTCAACAGACAGATGAACAGAAAGAAACAGGCCCAGACAGAGCTGTCCTATTACGGACTGTACCTCTTGAACCACCTCAGAGAGAACCGTTTTCCACAAGCCAGCGATGCGGACTTTATCCGCGAACGTGCAGACCATGCCGCAGAAGTATATGAGCAGGCACGGCGTGATGCCCTCTTTGCCGATGCGGCACAAGAGCTTGCTATGGCAGCATTGCTGAAAGGTCTCCATATTTCCAAGTACAGCATCCTGTATGATGTTGTTGACAGTGAGTTTCCCCTGGAGGTAGCAGTAGAAGATCAGGAAGCGTTTGTCAAGAACCTCCTGCCTTTGGTTGATAACGTGTATTCCATTTATGACCTCACCGATGACGATTTTGCCCAGTCACCGGACTACGACCAGCTCTACACAGAGTTGACTGGAGCCGTAGCCCTTTTCATAGAGTCAAATGGCGTACAATAGAAAACAACGGCTGAACAACAACATCAAGGCGATAGAGACGGCATTCATCCTTGACAGGGAACAGCGCACGCCGACCGCCCGTGAGCGTCTCCTTCTGGAGCGTTACTGCGGATTCGGTGGATTGAAGTGCATCCTGAACCCTGCCAGGGAACTGGCGGATGCCGTCCATTGGGCAAAGTCAGACCTTGAGTTGTTTGCTCCAACAGTGGAGCTGCATAGACTTATCCGTGAAAACAGCAAGAATGAAAGCGAGTACAAACAGTTGATGGACAGTCTGAAACAGTCTGTCCTCACGGCATTCTACACGCCGTCAGCCATTACTGAGGCTCTGACGGATGTGTTGAAAGAGCATCAGATTATCCCCGAAAAGGTGCTTGAACCATCGGCTGGCATCGGTGCCTTTGTCGATTCCGTCTTGGATAACAATCCCAAGGCAGACATTATGGCATTTGAAAAAGACCTGCTTACGGGAAAGATACTCCGCCATCTGCACCCGGAGCAGAAAGTGCGCATAGAGGGATTCGAGAAGATTGAAAAGCCTTTCAATGACTACTTCGACCTCGCCATCTCAAATATTCCGTTTGGCGATGTTGCCGTGTTTGATCCGTCCTATACTGCCATGAAAGGCATGAGGGCACTTGTCACCAGACGCATACACAACTACTTCTTTGTCAAGGCTCTTGATACGGTAAGGGATGGTGGGTTGGTTGCCTTCATCACCTCACAAGGCGTATTGAATGCCAAAAACAACAGTGCCGCGCGTTTTATGATGCTCTATCATGCAGATCTCGTGTCTGCGATTCGCCTGCCCAACAACCTGTTCACGGAAAATGCCAATACGGAAGTGGGCAGTGACCTCATCATCCTGCAGAAAAATACCCAAAAGGAGTCGCTGCGAGGAGACGACAACCTCCTTGATACCGTCTATAATGACGAGAACCGCATTCCGACAAACAACTACTTTCTGGAGCATCCGGAACGCATTATCCACACAACGGCAAAGTTGGATACTGCCCCGTTCGGCAAACCTGCAATGATATACACGCATGAGGATGGCGTGGAAGGCATTGCAGAGGATTTGCGAAAGATGCTCCATGAAGACTTTAAGAAGAACCTCAATTTGAACCGATACTTGGGGATAGAGGAAACAATGGCTGAGGAAGTTAAGGAGGTTGAAGAAACAGAAAAGATAGAAAAAACAGAGAAGATGAAGCCTTCCATTGAGGAAAAGCAGAACGATACGGTAGTATCCTTGCAAAAGCAGGAAAAGCCTACTGATGATGCTGAGCTATCCCAAAAGTCCAATCATCAGCAGCCACCAGTCCAAATGACGCTGTTTGACCTTTGGGGAATGGGAGAAGAAAACCGTCAAGCTGTACATTCTACGAAGAAGAAAGCAGAGGTAACAGTGGGTGCTGTCGTCAAGAAAGTGTCAAGGAAGAAAGCAAGTCCGTTGGTAAAAAGCGTCAATCCGACTTTTGAAGTTGTGACAAAGCCTATGGAAAAAGGAGAAAAACCTTCGTTGACAGATGCAAAAGAGCAGGAAACAGCACAGGAGACAAAACCAATCCTGCCTGGTGATGAGCCATACGCAAGCATCTCTTGGGAAGAGAATCCGCCAATCAACGGCTTTTACGAGATGATGATGACCATGGCTCCCGAAGACAGGGTGCTGCTGCGCCAAAAGGCGGAACTGCATCGTCAGGAACAACTCAAGGCTTTGGGCGTTGAAGATACGCTTGATCCGAAGTTCAAGCCGCCGATGGAACCGATAGAAGTTCTCAAAGCTCAAATCGGGCATGGACAGTCGAAAGAGAATGAGCCAAAAGAAGATTCCAAGACTCAGAGCACATTGGAAGAAACAAATCATGAGCGGGAACAACAAAAAGAGCAAGAAAGAAAGCGAGAAGAGCAGTCAAGGAAGAAAGAGGATGCTATGAAGCCCCGTCCATTTGATGAGAAACAGGAAAGTTTTCATCGTGAGGGTTCTATGGTGTTCGACTCTGCCAGAAACATCGGTGTATTGAAAGACCTCACCAAGTATGGTGCTACCTTCATGCCGTTGGATCTGAATATGGAGCAGAAAGAAAAGGCGGTCTTGTATATCGCCCTCCGTGATGCCTATCAGAAACTTTACACCTATGAAGCGGAAGAACAGACGGAAAACAAGCAGATGCGTAAGAGTCTGAATGTCTATTATGATGCTTTCTTCATTCGCTTCGGCAACCTCAATGCCAAGCAGAACGTGAAGTTCATCCTCATGGATGCCTCAGGGCGCGACATGCTGTCATTGGAACGGGTGGAAAACGGACAGTTCACAAAGTCAGACATCTTCGACCACCCGGTCTCTTTTTCGCTTGACGAGGTCAGTCATGTCGATTCTCCAGAGGAAGCGCTCACCGCCTCACTCAACAAGTTCGGCCGTATCGACTTGCCGTATATGACAGAATTATCGGATATGCCGGAACCGGAACTGACGGAAGCGCTTAAAGGACGCATCTATTACAATCCGCTCATAGACGTCTACGAGATAGCCGACCGCTTCATTGCTGGCAATGTCATAGAGAAAGCGGAGCGTATAGAAGAATGGCTGAAGGAAAATCCCGACCATGCAATCGTGAGGGAGTCGTTGGAAGCCTTGAAGACAAGCATTCCCGAACCGATAGCCTTTGAGGACCTGGACTTCAACTTCGGTGAGCGTTGGATACCTACAGGTGTGTATTCCGCTTACATGAGCCACCTCTTCAATACACAGGTCAGCATCGTCTATTCCGACAGCATGGACGAATATTCGGCAAAATGCAGTATGAAGACCATGGCCATCACGGATGAGTATATGGTGAAGGGATATTACCGCCACTATGACGGCATGAGTCTTCTGAAACATGCCCTGCACAACACCTGTCCCGACATGATGAAGAGCATCGGTGAGGATGAACACGGCAACGACATCAAGGTGCGTGACAGCGAGGGCATACAGCTTGCCAATGCCAAGATTGACGAAATTCGCAACGGGTTCACTGAATGGCTGGAGGAGCAGTCTGACTCCTTTAAGGAACGCTTGACCACAATGTACAACCGGAAGTTCAACTGCTTCGTGCGTCCGAAGTATGACGGTTCTCACCAGACCTTCCCCGGCTTGGACTTGAAAGCCCTTGGCGGAAAGTATGGTGTCAAGAGTGTGTACCCAAGTCAGAAGGACTGTGTATGGATGCTTTTGCAGAACGGTGGCGGGATATGTGACCACGAGGTCCTGCGCCCATAAGGGCATACTGTAAATGTAGGTTTGGCAACCTACCCAGCAAGGGTTTTCTACGCTGGTCATCAGCCAACTTATCCACTTAGCTGAAAAGCGGTGGGGAGTGTAGCATGTTGGAAACGGCATAAGTCGGCTAACTATCATGCCGCTACTGAATGTCAAGATGAAACGATGAATACGAGGATGAAGACTATACTGTTTGAACGACAGTCCAAGACGTTAGTTGGTAAACACAGACCTAAGATAGTTATAAAGGTCTGTCTGCAATACTTCCACTTTCCGACTTCGAGTGCGAGAGCAGAAAACCGATTGCAGGTCAGCCGCAATAAGCGGAAAAGGACGAAAATCGCATCCGACAATTCATCAAGCCAATAGTTACAGTATTGCTTAAATGGGGATTACCTAAACCGAAGTGCCAACAAATGGCTATAGGAAGTGGGTTCTTTGAAAATTCGGCAAGGTAACAGAGTCTCCGTAGTAGTCCGAGCAAGGGAAAGCCTTGTACATGGCGAAGGGAGACAGTGTGTTATTTTTAATATGTTAAATGAATGATGTGTGAGACATTATGAGAAATTCAGAAAATGTATTAAACAGTCTGGCTGGGCATAGCCAAGACCTAAGCTACAAGTTTGAAAGACTTTACAGACTGTTGTTCAATGAGAATCTGTTTGCAGAAGCCTATCAACGGTTGTCCCGAAATCCAGGCAACTGCACAAAAGGAACTGACGGACAGACAATAGACGGAACAAGCATAAAGCGCATCCGTGACCTCATAGAACAACTAAAGGATGAAAGCTATCGTCCTTGTCCTGCAAGAAGAATATACATACCCAAAAAGAATGGAAAACTTCGTCCGTTGGGTATCCCTTCTTTCAAGGACAAGCTCGTTCAAGAAGTAGTAAGAATGATACTCGAAGCAATTTACGAGGGACACTTTGAGGATTGCTCGCATGGTTTCAGACCACACAGAGGGTGTCATACTGCTATGGCTTCCTTGCAAAAGGGAGGTTCGGGAACAAGATGGTTCATAGAGGGTGACATCAAGGGATTCTTTGACAACATCAACCATGATGTTCTCATAAGCATTCTTAGTGAACGCATCCACGATGAGAGGTTTTTGCGACTGATACGAAAATTCTTGAAAGCGGGTTACTTGGAACAGTGGGAATACAAAAACTCCTATATCGGCACTCCACAAGGCGGTATCATCAGTCCTATCTTGGCGAATGTCTATTTGGACAAGCTCGACAAATTCATGTTGAGATATATCGAGACATTTAACAAGGGTAAAGCACGTCAACGCAACCCTGAATACAAGAGGGTTGCCAATCGTAAAGACAAACGAGTAAAGAAACTGAAGAATGAACAGGACGAGCAGAAGAAAGGTGTTTTACGTTCAGAGATAGCATCCCTGCATCGTGAAATGCAACGACTTCCTGCAACTCTTGACATGGATGAAAACTTCAAGAGGATGAAATACGTACGGTATGCAGACGATTTTCTGATTTGTGTTATTGGAAGCAAAGCTGACTGCCAAAATGCAAAAGAAGATATTAAAAACTTCTTGCAGGAACAGCTGAAACTTCAACTTTCAGACGAGAAGACACTTATCACAAATGCTCATGATACAGCAAAATTTCTTGGATTTGAAGTCACTGTCCGCAGTACAAACAAAACGAAAAAGGATTACAGAGGGATTCCGATTCGCTCCCTTGACCATAAGGTCGTCTTATTGTTGCCATTTGAGGCAATGAGAAAGAAACTGCTGGACTACGATGCCATGCGCATTGTAATCAAAGATGGCAAGGAAGTATGGGAGTCAACTTCTCGTCCCTATCTTCGTAGTAATGACGACCTTGAAATTCTGAACCGTTACAATTCAGAAATCAGAGGTATCTACAACTACTATTGTATTGCTAACAATGTCAACATTCTCAACAGTTTCTATGGAATCATGAAAGAGAGTATGTACAAGACATTCTCGTCAAAGTACGAATCTACCGTAAGAAAGATTGTCAACAAGTATTGTAAGGACAAGATTTTCACGGTAAGATACCAAAACAAAAAAGGTGAATGGTTGGAACGTACCTTATATCATGGTGGATTTAGGTTGAACAAGGAAGCGCGCATTGACAATGCACACATTATGCCCAATTACTATGGAATGGAGAGTACAAGCCTTATGGCTCGCTTGAAAGCCCATAAATGTGAATATTGTGGAGCTGAGGACAATCTGAAAATGATACACGTCCGCAAGCTCAAAGATTTGAAAGGCAAAGAAGCATGGGAGAAACTCATGATTGCCCGACAAAGAAAAACAATCGCAGTTTGCGAGAAATGTTATAACAAAATTCATGGAAATAAATAGACTGACAATAACCACGGAGAGCCGTATACTTGGAGACGAGTACGTACGGTTCGGCGGCGAGTACATTGAAACCTGCTTCCATAAAGGGAAGAAAGGCGCATTGTGCTTAGCCATTGGCACTGGCAAAACCCTCATCATGTGCATGGCTGCGCATGAGATGAAACGTCTCGGTATGGCTCACAAGCCAATGATTATCGGGCTGAAAGCCAATGTCGCGGAGATAGCTGCCACCTATCAGACGGCTTATCCCCATGCGAGGATACTCTATGCCTCGGAGAAGGACTTTTCCACCAAGAACCGTGTCAGCTTCTTCAACAACATCAAGAACAACGACTATGACTGCGTAATCATGTCGCATGACCAGTTCGGAAAGATACCGCAATCGCCAGAACTCCAGCGGCAGATATTGCAGGCGGAGCTTGATACCGTGGAGGAAAACTTGGAGGTGATACGCACGCAGGGCAAGGACGTGTCGAGGGGAATGCTCAAAGGCTTGGAAAAGCGAAAGCAGAATCTGGAGGTGAAGTTGCAGAAGATAGCCTACAGCATCGAGCAACGCACCGATGATGTGGTGGACTTCCGCATGATGGGCATTGACCACTTGTTTGTGGACGAGAGCCACCAGTTCAAGAACCTTATGTTCAATACCCGTCACGACCGTGTGGCAGGACTCGGCAACAGCGAGGGGAGCCAGAAGGCACTCAATATGCTCTTTGCCATCCGAACCATACAGGAGCGGACAGGCAGAGACTTGGGAGCGACATTCCTGTCGGGAACAACTATCAGTAACTCACTGACTGAGCTGTATCTGCTTTTCAAGTACCTGCGCCCCAAGGAACTGGAGCGTCAGGACATCCGCTGTTTCGATGCGTGGGCGGCAATCTTCGCCAAGAAGACTACCGACTTCGAGTTTAACGTCACCAACAACATCGTACAGAAGGAGCGTTTCCGATACTTCATCAAGGTACCGGAGCTTGCTGCTTTCTACAACGAGATAACCGACTATCGCACGGCGGAGGCGGTTGGTGTGGACAGACCACAGAAGAACGAGATTCTTCATAACATACCACCGACACCCGAGCAGGAGGACTTCATCCAAAAGCTGATGGAGTTTGCCAAGACAGGTGATGCCACCATCCTCGGCAGACTGCCACTGTCGGAAACGGAAGAGAAGGCAAAGATGCTCATTGCCACGGACTATGCCCGAAAGATGGCACTCGACATGCGCATGATAGACCCAACTTGTGAGGACCATCCCGACAACAAGGCGAGCCATTGTGCCAAGATGATAGCCGACTACTATCACCGTTACGACGGTCATAAGGGTACGCAGTTCGTGTTCTCCGACTTGGGAACATATCGACCGGGCGAATGGAACGTGTATTCTGAAATCAAACGTAAGCTGATAGAGGATTATGGAATACCTTCATCTGAAATCCGCTTCATTCAGGAGTGCAAGAACGAGAGGGCAAGAAAGGCGGTGATAGCAGCCATGAACGAGGGTTCGGTACGAGTATTGTTCGGCTCCACATCCATGTTGGGTACAGGTGTAAACGCACAAAAACGGTGTGTGGCTATCCATCATTTGGATACACCGTGGCGGCCGTCAGACTTGGCACAGCGTGACGGTCGAGGTGTGCGTGCCGGCAACAAGATTGCCAAGCTGTATGCCGACAACAAGGTGGATGTCATCATCTATGCGGTGGAAAAGTCGCTTGACTCGTACAAGTTCAACCTCCTGCACTGCAAGCAGACTTTTATCTCGCAGTTGAAAAGCGGAGCCTTGGGAGCGAGAACCATTGACGAGGGAGCAATGGACGAGAAATCGGGCATGAATTTTTCAGAGTATATGGCTATTCTCTCCGGAAATACCGACTTGCTTGACAAGGCGAAGTTGGAGAAGAAGGTTGCTTCTCTGGAGGGTGAGCGCAAATCGTTTAACAAGGGTAAGCGTGACTCAGAAACAAAATTGCAGTCAAAGACGTCAGAACTGGGTAACAACAAAGCCTCTCTCAAGGGAATGACCGAGGACTACGGCAAGTTTATGGGCAAAGCCAAGAAAGACAAGGACGGCAACATCCTCAACCTCATCACTCTTGATGGTGTGGAGTCCACGAACTTGGAGGTTATAGGAAAGCATCTGCAAATGTTGGCGGAGAAAGAGACAACTGGCGGACAATACAAGCGGATTGGAGAAATCTACGGATTCCCTGTCAAGATTGTCAGCGAGACAAGTTTCGAGAATGGTCTTCCATTTGTTGACAACCGCTTTTTTGTCGAGGGCAATTACAAGTACCAGTACAACTACGGTCACATTGCCAAGTCGGACCCGATAGCAGCGGCAAACAACTTTCTGAATGCCTTACAGAAGATACCTAGCTACATTGAGCAGTATGATTCAAGATGCAAGGCTTTGGAAAAGGAAATACCGCAACTGGAAGAGATAGCTGGCAAGACTTGGAAGAAAGAGGAAGAACTGAAAGGTCTTAAAGCGGAACTGGCAGCGTTGGACAGAAAAATACAGCTTGAACTTGCACCACCACAGGAGCAAGATACTGCAGAAAAACACGAAACAAAGAATATAGAAACAGAACAAAGCATAGTTGGAAAACAAGCACGCTCCGTCTGTCGGTTATGACGCCTAATTATATATAGGGGTATCTTGATGTTTTTATCATAATAAGATACCCCTGTTTTTTACATGAAATCTCAAATTTGTAAACATACCCCCATCATAAAAAAATGAATAGCAAGTATTCCTGCTGAGTTTATCAAATCAGGGCCATTGTTGTTGATGACGACTCTACCATCAGCTCATATATACCTTTCCGACACAA
>ENA-ORUI01000993-ORUI01000993.1-human-gut-metagenome-genome-assembly--contig:-NODE-993-length-31656-cov-47.249707_pt1 | contig 31656 bp, 27 predicted proteins | sample MGYA00242078_ERZ509205 | MGnify/ENA primary metagenome ERZ509205 (study PRJEB26280, sample SAMEA2338828) | human gut metagenome | biome: human gut; feature: human-associated habitat; material: faeces... | reverse complement strand
CGGTCACGGGTATGAAGCACCGGGAGATCGCGGCGCTGCTGGAGCTGCCGCTTCCTACCGTCCTGTCGAAATATCACAGAGCATTGAAGAAGATGCGAAGCTTTCTGGAAGGAGATGACGCCCGATGACCAATGAAAAAATGGAGCAGCGTCTGGCTTCGGCGGTGGAAAAGACCGCGCCAAACGACGTGAACGGCGTTCTCTCCCGCTGTGATGAGCGGAAAGGAACGGTGATCCCCATGACGACGAAGAAAACGACAAAGAAACGGTGGACGACGCTGGCGGCGGCCTGCCTTGCGCTGGTGCTGCTGGGCGGCGGAGGGATATTCTATCAGCAGGCACACGCGGTGGCGTCCGTGGTGTCGCTGGACGTAAACCCCAGCATCGAGCTGAAGGTCAGCAGGAGCGAAAAGGTGCTGGTCTGCACACCGCTCAACGAGGATGCAAAAGCCATCCTGGCGGATATGAGTAACGGTGCTGACCTGAAGGGTGCAAAGCTGGATGTGGCGGTAAATGCCATCGTGGGCAGCCTCGTGCGAAACGGCTACCTCGACAGCATTTCCTCCGCCATCATGATCTCGGTGGAGGATAAGGATACCGTCCGCGCGGAAAAGCTCCAGCGGGAGCTGACCAGCGCCGTGGACGGTGTGCTGCAGACCAGCGAAGCGAAGGCCGCCGTCCTGACGCAGACGCTGACGCAGGACGCGGCGCGGGAGCAGCAGGCCCGGGAAAACAACATTTCCTCCGGCAAGGCGGCGCTGGTGAACCGCGTCCTCGCCATCAACCCGGCGCTCAAGTTTGACGCGCTGGCAAAGCTCTCGGTGGAGGAACTGAAGGACCTTGCGGAAGCGGGCGCGCCCGCCATGCCCATCGGCAAGGATGCCGCCGCTTACGCCGCGGAGCAGTATGCCGGGACAACGGCGTTGGACTCCGTCACGGCTGAGGTCGATTCCGAGCTGGACGAATTCCCCGCGCACTACGAGGTGGAGCTGCACACAGCATGGGGTGAGTTTGAGTATCTGGTGGACGCCTACACGGGGAAGGTGCTCAGCGGGCAGAAGGACTTGCTGACCACGGCCCCTGTAGGGGACGAGACGGCAAAGCCTACTGTGCCCACCGGCGACATCGGCCACGCCAAGGCGAAGTCCATCGCCCTGAACCACGCAGGTGTGAGCGAGAACAAGGCGTATGACATGGAGATCGAGCTGGACGATGAGGACGGCACGCTCGTCTATGAGGTCGAGTTCAAATCCGGTGGCATGGAGTACAGCTACGAGATCAACGCGGCCACCGGCGCGATCCTCAAGCACGAGGCGGAGATAGACGACTGATGCGAAAAGTGAAAGCATGCGGTGCAGGCGTACTTGCAGGACAGAGCAGCAATTAGAAGTACAGAAAATAATCTGGACATATAGACGCGCTCTATCGGTTTCATTAAAAAAATAGATACAAAAAATGGCACCGAGTCCTTGTAAAGCGCCCCTGAGGGATGAATTGGTAGATAGGTCAGGGCGGATCTGTTGATCCGCCCTGTTCTGCGTAAGTCCTTGCAGGCGGAGAATTGGCGGAAAAATCATTTGAAATTCCGATTTGCCTCTGCTATAATAGGAGCACAGCGTGTGGCGTTTCTGCGTAAATCCAGTTGCAGAGCAGCCACACGCTTTTTTGCGGAATCGGGTGAGAAATGGCAAGATGGGAGAAAACTTCATAGGCAAATCGTGTAGCAGAAATGCGTAAGTCCGGATATGTTGGGACTTACGCATTTTTTATTGTTTTCAAAAAGATAACATGATATACGAACGACAAGATTTGTCACAGATGAGCGCGCAGGGCTGAAGTATTGTCCCCCTGCGGACAATGAGGCACCGTTGTAGCCGCCCGTACAGGACAGCACCATTTTTTACATCTTTTCCGGAATAGGTTTAATATTTTTAATTCTACTATTGACATAGATGAAATATTATGGTATCTTGAAAGTGAAGGAGGGAGATCGCTATGAAATTCTCTGGTCAGTGTCCTGTGTGCGGGGCGGCACTTCATTTAGCACGGCTGAGTTGCCCCGGCTGCAAGGCAGAGTTCCCCACCGATGAACCACTTTCCCCTTATGAGTGCCTTGCTCCGGAATACGCCCGGTTTTTGCAGACCTTTCTCGCCTGCCGCGGCAGCATGAAAGATGTGCAAAACAAGTTGGGCATCTCTTACCCCACAGCCAAGAAAAAACTCGATGAGCTGCTGCTGCAATTAAACCTGCGCGGCGAGGAAGAAAGTGAGGCCTTTGACATGAGTCTTTTTACCCCAAAAGAGAGCAGCACGATGCCCTCTGACATTGTACGGAACAAACTCTACGAAAATGGCGGCAGGGCAACGGTGTATTCTGTTACCGGCAAGCCGTACATTATCCGGGCCGCTAAGGATGGCTGTTCCTTCCTCTGCAGCGACCTGCCCATGAAGCCGCCGCTTACCTACGATGTTTTTGATGTTATCGTGGATCTGCTGCTTCGTGAGGGCGGCTCTGCCCGCAAGGGTATGGGACGCAATTCTCCCCTTGGCGAAGGTGGCTGCACGGAGGATACTGTTGTCGGTGCCATTGGCAAATACTATTTCAAAGCCCCTGCTGGGAAATATGTGTTTGACCCTGTGTTTGTGCTGGCGGCGGTGCTGGATTGGGCGGGTATTGCTCACAATGAGCGCGGCTATCTGACGTTGACCGCCGACTACCGTTCCCTGCTGTCCAGATAGGGGCAATGCTGTCTTTTCTGCTGTGGGTGGTCGTAATAACCATCATAAAGCTTTTCAAGGATAATGATTTCTAAACATCAAAATCCGTTCACAGTTCAGACCGTTTCCTTTGTCGGTGACAGCATCGTTGACAAGTGCGTGGGCATCATCGCGGAGCTGTATTGAAAGCTTTCTGAAAAAGGGCAGTGTCCGCGCAGGCAAAACGAACATGAAAAGCACTTTTCTGACAAGTTTGTATGGTGGAAACTTCCCTTTTCGTGCCGTATAATGATGGCACAGACAAGGAGGTGGTCAGTATGCTGGCAGAGAATCTGGCGCTCCTGCGAAACATCCGCGGCATGACGCAGGAGGAGGTGGCGGAGGTCATCGGCATCTCGCGCCAGTCCTACTCCAAGTGGGAGCAGGGCGAAACGATCCCCGACATTGAAAAATGCGACCGGCTGGCAAAGTTCTACGGGGTCTCCATCGATGCCCTCGTCCATCAGGATGAGGAGGTCGGCAAGCCGCGGGTATATGCTGGGCGTACCATGATCTGAAGGACTCATCTGTCAGCAGGTTTTCCGCTTTCCCACCAAGGTCGGCGACGACAGAATGAAAATGCAGATCGTGAAGATCGAGTGGAACGAAACGGTACGGTACGGTGAGATAAGAATGGCCCCAAGTACATCGGTGTCTTCGGCTGACCGAAGCGTATGTTGTCGATAGGCAGCCGACAGGAAAACGTGAAACCAACGTATCGTTTGAGGTGGGTTTGACGATAACTGGACCGGTGGTTGCAAACAGCGGGGGCGGATGGTATACTCTGTGTCAGAGCGCAGCCTGCACTATGGGAACTGTATCCGATCATAGTCTCACGGTGTTTAGCGGCGGTGCCTGCCTGTATGTGAAGATGAAAGGACGGTGACAGTGGTGTATTTCGAATACGGGGAAACAGAGCTTTCTTATCTGCGGCAGAAAGACAGGCGGCTTGGTGAAGTCATTGACCGTATTGGATATATCGACCGTGCCGTGGATACGGACTTGTTCTCTGCCATTGTCCATCATATCATCGGCCAGCAGATATCGACTAAGGCGCAGGCGACCATCTGGCAGCGGATGCGGGATGCGCTGGGTGAGGTGAACGCGGAGAGCATCCTTGCGGTGGGGGTCCCCGAACTGCAAGCCCTGGGTATGACCTTCCGTAAGGCGGAGTACATCAAAGACCTGGCGCAAAAGGTCCGGGACGGTGCGTTTGACCTGGACGGCATATGGCAGAAAACGGACGGGGAGGTGATCCGCGAACTGAGCAGTCTGAAGGGTGTTGGCATCTGGACAGCGGAGATGATCCTGCTGTTCTGTATGCAGCGGCCCGATGTGTTTAGTTACGACGATCTGGCTATTCAGCGCGGACTGCGGATGCTCTATCACCACCGCAGCATTGACCGTAAGCGGTTTGAGATGTACCGCCGTCGGTTTAGCCCGTATGGCAGCGTGGCGAGCCTGTATCTGTGGGCGGTGGCCGGTGGAGCGATACCGGAGCTGAAAGATCATAAGCCGAAAAAGAGATTGGAGGGAAAGAGATGATCTGGACATCCGAGTATGTGTCGCCGCTGGGTAGGATCACGCTGGCCTGCGACGATGAGGCGATCGTTGGTCTATGGTTCAACGGGCAGCGGTATTTCGGCAGTGTTCTGCCGAAAGTGACTGTACAAAGGGAACACCCGTTGTTTGCAGAGGCCGGTCGCTGGCTGGATATCTATTTTTCCGGTAAGGAACCGGGGTTTCTGCCGCCGCTGCGCTATGATACCACACCGTTCCGTAAGCGTATCTGTGACATCATGCTGACGATACCGTATGGAAAGACCATGACCTACGGAGAGATCGCCGCTGAAGCGGCTCGCCAGCAGGGACTGGCCAAAATGTCCGCGCAGGCGGTAGGCGGCGCGGTGGGGCATAACCCGATCTCTCTCATGATCCCGTGCCACCGTGTGGTGGGTACAAACGGCAGCCTTACCGGCTATGGCGGTGGCATCCAAAGGAAAAAAGCATTGCTGGAGCTGGAGCGTGCCGATATGCATGGCTTGTTCGTACCGAAGAAGGGGACCGCGCTTTGACCGGGTCTTGCTTTCTGTGCAGCCTGAGAATATACGCACGTCCGGCCTGACTGGACCGGACGTGTATTTTTGTTTTTCCTGCGGGGGTATTTGACGAAAAAATGTGAGAAAAGAGCAGACAGCGTCTTGAAAACAGGCGGCGGGACTGCCATCATGATCGACGCCGGCTATAACTACGAACGGCTGGCGGAGAAGATGGCATGGCCGGGTATTGCACCGCAGTCCATTCGGCACATTCTCATTACCCATCAGGATACTGACTGGAAAACAAGCCGTTTTCGCCGTTGCCGGAAACGCTGCAAAGGCATACGCGGCTCAGCCGTGACCCTCGGCAGCGATCATGTGCAGTGCGCTCTCCAGTGCGCCGATAACGGCGGAGGTATGGCTTACAAAAGCTCCTCCGTTTTTCGATAGCCCAGCGCAGTGGAGATCATGGACGCGGTGGCGCATACCTGTTCCACCGCCGCAAGGAATTCATCGGAACGGGTGCTGCGGAACATACCGATCACGCCAACGGTGTATCGTGCTTTGCCCTCCACGGTATAGACCGGTGCGGAAATGGAGCGCAGGCCGATCTTGTATTCGCCGTTTTCAATGGCGTAGCCGTCGGTACGGCACAGATCGATCTCCTGCATCAGCGCGGTCAGATCGGTGATGGTGTGCGGGGTGAACTGGGTCATATGCTGCGCGCGCAGCAGCGCCTCGGCACTGGTGCGGGACATATGTGCCAGAAAGACCTTGCCCTGCGACGTACAGTAGATTGGCAGCCGGGAACCTATATCCGACACGATACGCAGATTGTCCCGGGTCTCCACCTGATCCAGCGTGATCACGCTGCCGCCCTCACACACCGAGAGCATAACGGACGCTCCGGTCCGCTGGCACAGGTGCTCCATATAGGGGCGGGCCACCAGTGAGATGTCCCAGGACCGTTCCACTTGCCGCCCATATTCGAACAGCCGCAGGCCCAGCGTGTATTTTCCGTCCGGCGTCTGCGCTGCCACGTCATAGGCCCGCATGGTGGTCAGCAGGCCGAATACGGTGCTCTTCGGGTATCCGCACCGGGTGGCCAGCTCCTTCAGAGACAGGGGACTTTCCGCCTGACTCAGAATTTGCAGGACCTCCATGGCCTTCGCTACGGATAATATGATATTTCCATCCATCATGGCGCCGCACCTCCCGTTGCTATCAGCATACCGGCTTCGTTATTCTCTGTCAAGAACGATCCGAGAAAGCTGACACAAAATAAGAGAAAACCTCCGGAAACGGAGGCTTTTTCTGCGCAGCTGAAGAACAGCGGGAAGGCCATGAAAACAGAGAGGTACTTGCGGAAACGGTCATGCTACGCTATAATACAAGGCGATCCAGGGAGAACCATTTGTAGTTTCCGAGGTGGACAGAAGCGTATAAGGAGGACTTTGTACCATGGAGAAAAAGCTGACTCACAGTAAGTGGTTTTTATACCTGACAGAGTTTTTCGCGGGAATGTCCGTCATGGCGGTGGAACTGGGCGCCAGCCGCCTGATGGCGCCGTATTTCAGCTCATCTCAAATCGTTTGGACGGTCATTATCGGCGTTATAATGGTCGCTATGGCTGTGGGCAACATCTGGGGCGGACGGATGGCTGACAAGAGCAAGTCGCCGGACCGACTCTATGGCCGGGTCATCATCGCCGCGATCTGGATCGCGTTGATACCCTTTGCGGGCCGATGGATGATCGCCGGGATATCCTTCCTGCTGGCCACGTTCGTAACGAAGAACTTTCTGGTCTGGGCGGCGCTGGCAGCCTGCCTGGTGATCTTCGCCTTCCCCTGTGTGCTGCTGGGCACCGTAACACCGTCCCTGACCAAGTTCACCGTGGACAATCTGGATGACACCGGTAAGACCGTGGGGCAGCTAAATGCGCTGAACACCATCGGCAGCATCATCGGTACCTTTGTGCCCACGTTCCTGACCATCCCGGCGGTGGGTACGGCGGCCACGTTCCTGATCTTTGCGGGTGTGCTGGCCGCTATCGGTATTGTCTACTTCACTTTTGAACGGAAGAAGACGGTCGCCGGTATTATTGCGGTGGTGTTGGTGGCGGGGTTGTGCTTTGCGCTGCCCACCTACAGCTTCGCCTTCTGGGAGAGCGACCTGGCCCTGGAGGACGAGTCCATCTACAACTACCTCCAGGTCAAGGATGACGACCACACCACCACGCTCTCCACCAATGTGCTCTTCGGTGTACAGTCGGTGCAGAACAAGGACGGTAAGCTCACCGGAATGTACTACGACTACGCGCTGGCAGCCCCCTGTATGGCGGGTATGGACGGTACCGATAACACAGGCCGCAGCGCCATGATCTTGGGCATGGGGTCCGGCACCTACGCCGGATACTGCGTCCGCTATTTTCCGGGCATGACCGTGCAGGGCGCGGAGATCGACGGCAAGATCGCCGATATCGCCCGCACCTATTTTGGCCTGCCGGAGGAGGTGGGGGTGGCCGTGGCCGATGGGCGGGCCTACCTGACCGCGTCGGAGGAAAAGTTTGATGTGATCATGGTGGACGCCTATCAGGACATCACCATTCCGTTCCAGCTGTCCAGCCGGGAGTTCTTCGCGGCGGTGGCGGAGCATCTGAAGCCGGAGGGCGTCATGGTGGTGAACCTGAACATGACCTCCCGCGAGGATGGCTCCATCAACCAGTACCTCTGCGATACGATGGCCAGCGTGTTTGCGTACACCTACTTGGCCGATGTGCCCGGAAACACCAATACGGAGGTGTTCTGCACCAACGCGCCTGGCCTGCCGGAGCGCTTTGCCGCCAGCCGCGCAGCGCTGACCGACGGAGACTACGCCGCCATGATGGCGGAGGTGGCCGCCGATCTGACGGCCTACACCGGTGGGGATCACATCCTGACGGATGACAAGGCGCCGGTGGAGGTGTTGGGTATGCGTGTGCTGGATGAGCTGATCGCCGGAGAACTGGACTATTACCGGGAGAATTTCAGCCTGCAGGAGATACTGGGAATGCTGGGCTGACGGCAGCGCTTGACAAGCCCCGCCGCCGGGGCTATGATAGCCGTGCCGTCCATCTGCCCAGCGGACGAAACGAGGAAATGAGGAATTGCTATGGACCCAGTTGTTCTTGACCATGTGGATAAGGCCTATACCACCTACGGTACGGATATCGTCCTGACCGGCGAGACGCGGCCCAGCCGTACCCGACAGGTGCTGCGCGGCCTGTCGCTGACCATTCCTGCCGGAGAGATCACCGTGATCGTGGGCCGCAGCGGCTGCGGCAAGAGCACGCTGCTGAAGCTGCTGGCGGGGACGGAGATGCCTGACACCGGGACAATACGGATTCCGGAGGGTTGGCACAGTGCCATGCTTAGTCCGGATCCCTATGTCATCACCTGGACCAGCGTGCAGCGGAATGTGGCCATGGCCTGCGGCGTGGGGAAAACGCCGGAGGAGCGCTATGAGCGCGCCAGCGAATTCGTGCGGCTGGTGGGCTTGGAGGACTACGCCGACCTGACGCCGGCAGAGCTGTCCACCGGTATGAAGCAGCGTCTGGGCCTGGCCCGGGTGCTGGCAGGACAGGCGGAGCTGCTGCTGATGGATGAACCCTTTGCCTCCCTGGACTTTTTGACCCGCGCGGAGCTGCAGAGCCAACTCCTGGCCATTCAGGAGAAGCTGCCCCGCACGATCGTGCTGGTCACCCACCAGCTGGAGGAGGCGCTGCTGCTGGGACGGCGGATCATTGTCATGCACCCGGACAGTACGATCTGTGAATTTGATCTGACGGATCTGCCCTATCCCCGGGATCTGGACGATCCGACGCTGCGGCGGCTGAAGGAGGCTATTACCGACCAATGCCGCTATACCGCATAAGAAACGGCGATGCACACTATACTTGCTGTACCATACCTGCGGCCTGTGCCGCTGAAAGGAGACTGTTATGCTTTCCGGACTGACGCAATATGTGCCCGAAGCGACCCTGACTGTTTACGACAATCTGGAATTTCTCATTCGCCTGCTGCTGTCTGCCGCCTTGGGCGCGCTGGTGGGTTTGGAGCGCAGTAAGCGCCGCAAGGAGGCGGGCATCCGTACCCACTGCATCATTGCCTGTACCTCCGCGCTGTTTATGATCGTCTCAAAATACGCTTTCCTGGACTGTGTTGCGCTGGATGGCCTTCGCGGCGCCGACCCTGCCCGCATTGCTGCCCAGGTGGTCAGCGGCATATCCTTTCTGGGTGCCGGTGTCATATTCAAAAACGGCAACTCTATCCGCGGACTGACCACCGCCGCCGGTATGTGGGGTACCGCCGCCATCGGTATGGCTGTGGGTGCCGGTATGTATTGGCTGGGCCTGTTCGAGGCGGCTGTCCTCGTTGCCATCCAGATCATTCTCCACCGCTTCCCTGTGGGGGCGGATGCCCTCACGACCCAGGAGCTTCTGGTGGAGCTGGAGGATACGGATGAACTGCGGGCCCGCTTTGACGATCTGCTGAAGGAGCACCGCGGCCAGGTGACAGAGAGCAGCCTCACCCGTCAGGACGGCTGCCTTCGTATGGAGATCACCGTCCGGCTTGAGCCGCCGATCACCCATGATGAAGCACTGGCCTTTATGCGGGAGAACCCCGGTGTGAAAAGAATGTCTGTATAAGCGACGCATGAAAAGCCGGCCACCAGGCCGGCTTTTTCATGCGCAGTTGCGGTTTTCACTGGAGTTTGCTATACTCTGTGTGAGAAGGGAGATGTTTCTGTGCTGCATACTGTTATGGCGTTCCTGCCGTTGGCGTTTTTGATCGTATATGCCCTAAAGACCCGCAAAATGGCGGATGCAATGGTCCTGGCCACTCTGCTGGCCGTGCTGCTGGTCCATCGCCAGCATTTTTTCACTGGGCTGATCGACGCCATGTATACTACACTGGGCAACAGCTCCTATCAGTTTGCACTGTGCAGTATTCTGGGCTTTGGCGGAATGATCTCGCTGTTTCAGGTCTCCGGCGGGCTCATGGGCTTCCGGGATCTGCTGGCGAAGGCGGCCAACACGCCCCGCAAAACGCTGCTGCTGGCGTGGCTGCTGTCTGTGATCATGTTCGTAGACGAGTATCTGAATGCCCTGACTACCACCATCTGCCTGCGGGGTGTCTCCGATAAAAACCGTCTGCCCCGGGAGCACCTGGCGATGCAGACCAACATTATGGCCTGCTGCCTGTGCGTGACGGTGCCCTTTACCAGCTGGACGGCATTCAGCGTGGGCCTGATCTCCGACTTCGGCCTTGGGTTCACGGATTACCTTCAGGCGGTGCCCTTCATGTTTTATCCGCTGGCGATGATGCTGGTAAGTCTGCTGCTGGCGTTGGGTTGGTTTCCGAAAGTGGGCATGCTTCGTCAGGCATATCACCGGGTGGCCTCCGGCGGCGCAGCCTTTGAACCGGGAGAAAAGGACGAGAAACTGGTGGACATTGACGAGGTGGATGAGCACAATGTCTCCTCGGCTTGGAACGCTATTATCCCGCTGGCGGCGCTGGTGGGCGGCACGGTGCTGTTTGACAATGATTTGCTCCACGGTATCATCGTGTGCCTGGTGGTGCAGTTCTTGCTGTATGTGATACAGAAGCGTATGACGGTGGGAGAATACTTTGCCCGATTCTTTTCCGGCGTTAAGGGTATGACCACCATCGCTGTGGTGGTGGGCTTTGGCCTGATGCTCAGCGACGCCAACCGTACATTGGGGTTGTTTGATATTCTCATCAACGGTATCGGAGGGGCGGTGCCCCGCTGCCTGATCGCGCCGCTGGCGTTTGTGCTGGTGGGATTGACCGTATTTGCCGTAGGTGGCTGCTGGGCGGTAATGACCATCGCTATTCCTGTGTTCATCCCGATGGGACTGGCTGCCGGGGTGGCTGCGCCGCTGATGATCGCCGCGGTGATGAGTGGCGTTACCCTGGGATATAGTCTGTGCTTCTATGCGGACGCGGTGCTGATGACCACCGCCGGCTCGGGCGTTTCCAACCTGACCACCATACGGGCGGCAACGCCCTATGCGCTGGCGGTGGGGGGCCTTTCGGTGATAGCGCTGTTGGTGGCCGGGCTGTGAAAACGGTGGCTGGGCTGTGAAAGCAGCGGGCGGAAACAGTAACATTTTTGATAGAAAACCGGTGGTTTACAGGGCGGGGAAATCGTGGTACACTATGTGGGACCGGCGTTTGACACGCCGGAAAAGCGCGTGCTTTTTGTGCGCTTTCGCTGTACACTTATGGTACATTCATGATACATTTACGATACGTTTGCTATACATTCTCTTTCGCTTTTGGCGGGCTTGATGCGCTGTATCGGCCGCAGGCACCGTGCGGGGGAAATGCGAGGGAAGGGAGGTGCCGCCATGCTGCGACGGATACGGGAGCTTTTTAACGACGTGTTCCGACAGGCCGATCTTGTCCTGCTGGCGCTGTGCATCGGCACGTCGCTGTTCGGCATACTGATGATCGCCAGCGCCACACGCTATATGCACACCAGCAAGCTGGTGCTGGTACAGGCGGCGGCGCTGTGCATCGGGGCGGTGCTGTATATCGTGGTGTCGCAGGTGGACCTGAACGAGCTGGCGAAGTACTGGAAGTGGATATTCCTGGTGGGCGTGGTGTTCATCCTGCTGCTGGCAACGCCCCTCGGCATTGCCGGGGATACCGGCAACAAGGCATGGCTGGAGTTCCCGTTCCTGCCGGTGAAGGTGCAGCCGGCGGAGATCGTGAAGCTGACGTTTATTATCGTGCTGGCGAAACAGCTCTCGTGGCTGAAGGAGAACCGGGACCTGCGGTCGATTTCCTCCATCGTCATGCTGGCGGCACATTTCGGCGTGATCTTTGCGCTGTACTACAAGATATCCTCCGACATGGGCAGTGCGCTGGTGTTCCTGTTTATCTTCGCGTGTATGTGTTTTGTGGCGGGGGTGGCGCTGCGGTGGTTCCTGATCGGCGGCGGCGCGGCGGGACTGCTGTTCTACGCCATGTGGGATCTGGATCTGCTGGATACCTACATGAAAAACCGGTTCATCGTCCTGTTCGACCACAGCTATGACCCGCTGAACACCGGCTGGCAGCAGACCCGGAGCCTGCTGACACTGGGCGGCGGAAGGATATTCGGGCAGGGGCTGTTTCGCGGCACGCAGACCCAAAGCGAGGCGGCGTCCAGCCTGCCGCACCGGCACACGGATTTTATTTTCTCCGTGATCGGTGAGGAGCTGGGGCTGGTGGGCTGCCTGCTGACGCTGGCGCTGCTGACGGCCATTATACTGCGGTGCCTGTATGTGGCGCGGCACGCCAAGACCCGGCTGGAGGGCTATGCCTGCATCGGTGTGGCCAGTGTCATTATCTTTCAGGTCATCATCAATGTGGGTATGTGCCTGTTCGTGATGCCGGTCATCGGACTGACGCTGCCCTTCATCAGCTATGGCGGCTCATCGCTGGTGATGCTGTTTGCCTGTATGGGGCTGGTGTCCGGCGTACACGGGCGGGCGAAGCCCGACTGGCTGCGATAGGAAAGACAACAAAAGAACGCCGCGGCTGTGCCGGGGCGTTCTTTGTTTGTTTACACACCGGCGGGCAAAATCGGTTGTAATCAGCGGGGCGCTGTGCTATAATAATATATCAAATCATGGGGGCACAGGGCCGTTTTTCGCTGTGCCGCCTAAAAGTGAGGGTGCGCTTATGAAGATCGTGGTATTGGCGGGCGGACTGTCCACAGAGCGCCAGGTGGCGCTGACCAGCGGCACCGGCGTGTGCAGGGCGCTGCGGGAGAGGGGACACAAGGCCATTCTGGTGGATATGTTTTTGGGGTTGGAGGACTACGAGGGCGCGTTGGAGGATATCTTTGACGCGCCGGACGGCCTGTGCGGCCAGAGCCGGGTGGAGCGCGTGGAGCCGGACCTGGAGGCGGTGCGCCGCAGCCGGAGGGACCAGAGCCCCAGCCTGCTGGGCAAGGACGTGCTGACCGTGTGCCGCATGGCGGACGTGGTATTTCTGGCGCTGCACGGAAGCTGCGGCGAGGACGGCCGCATACAGGCCACGCTGGATCTGCTGGGCGTGCCCTACACCGGATCCGGGTATCTGGGCAGCGGCATGGCCATGGATAAATCCGTGACGAAGCGGATGATGGACTCTCTCGGTATTCGCACGGCTCCGTGGCACGACATCCACTATACCGAGAGCGATATCCCCCGGCTGGCGGAGGAGCTGCCGGTGCCCTGTGCCGTGAAGATCGTCAACGGCGGCAGCTCCATCGGTGTGGCGCTGCCGGACACGAAGGAACAGATGGAGAAGGCCCTGTGCGACCTGCTGCGCTACGGCGACCATGTGGTGGTGGAGCAGAAGATCAAGGGTCGGGAGATACAGATCGCCGTGCTGGGCGACGGCTATCTGCCGGCGGTGGAGATCATCCCCAAGGGCGCCTATTTCGACTATGAGAGCAAGTATCAGGCCGGCGGCGCGGTGGAGCTGTGCCCCGCGCCTATCACGGACGCGGCGTGGAAGCAGGTGGGCGAGATGGCCCTGAAGCTGCACAAGGGGCTGGGGCTGAGCGTGTACTCCCGTTCGGACTTCATTCTGGACGAGAACGGTCAGGCCTGGTGCCTGGAGATCAACACCCTGCCGGGCATGACGCCTACCAGTCTGGTGCCCCAGGAGGCGGCGCAGGTGGGACTGAACTACGGCGAATTGTGCGAGAAGATCGTGGAGCTGTCGCTGGCGGCGCGAAAGGCGGCGCGGGCATGATGCCGCTGACGGTACAGACCATCTGCGCCGCGGTGGGCGGCACGGTGTTGCAGAGCAGCGGCGCGGCGGTGCGCGACGTGACCACCGACAGCCGCCGCGTGCCGCAGGAAGCGCTGTTCATCCCTCTGGTGGGGGAACGCTTCGACGGCCACGCCTATATCGAAAAGGCACTGGAGGCCGGGGCGGCGGGATGCCTGACGGCAAAGACGCCGGAGGCACTGCTGCCGGGGAAGTTTTACATTCAGGTGCCCGACACGCGGCTGGCGCTGAAGGCGCTGGCCGCCTGGTACCGGGGGCAGTTCCGGCTGCCGGTGGTACAGGTGACCGGCTCCGTGGGCAAGACTACCACCAAGGAGATGATCGCCGCAGTGCTGACGCAGAAATACGAGACGCTGCGGACGGAGGGGAACCTCAACAACGACATCGGCGCGCCGCTGACGCTGCTGCGGCTCATGCCGGAGCACGAGGCGGCGGTGATCGAGACGGGCATGAACCACTTTGGGGAGATACGGTATCTGGGCGAGATGGTACGGCCGGATATCGCCGTTATCACCAACGTGGGCGACGCCCACATCGAAAATCTGGGCAACACACGGCAGGGCATTTTGCAGGCCAAGTGTGAGATATTTGAAAATCTGACCCCGGAGGGCGTCGCGGTGCTCAACGGCGACGACGAGCTGCTGAACACGGTGACGCTGCCACAGATCATCCTGCGCTGCGGCGAGGGCGAGCACTGCGATGTCCGCGTTACGGACATCGACGACCGGGGGCTGGAGGGCATGGCCTGCACCGTGACCACGGGACAGGCGGCCTATCGGCTGGAGACGGCGGCGCCGGGGCGGCACATGGTCTATCCCATGGCCATGGCGGCAGCCATCGGCGAACGGCTGGGCCTGACGGCGGCGGAGATCGCCGCGGGGACGGCGGCCTATGCGCCGGTAGGGAGCCGGATGCACCTGATCCGTATGGACGGGGATCGGCTGGTCATCGACGACTGCTACAACGCCAATCCGCAGTCCATGGCGGAGGGCATCCGTATGCTGGCTGCCAGCCGGCAGAAAAAGCGCCTGGCGGTGCTGGGCGACATGGGTGAGTTGGGCGCGCTGACGGCCCAGGCCCACAGGGATATGGGGACGCTGTGCCGGGAGTTGGGCATCGAGACCGTGGCGGTGGGGGAGAAGATGAAGGCCCTGACCGAGACAGATCCGGAGGCGCAGTGGTTCGCCGGCGTGGAGGAGGCCATGCCCGCTGTACGGGCGCGGTTCACGCCGGGGACGGCGGTGCTGGTGAAGGCGTCCCGCGCCATGCATTTTGAGAACATCGTAAAGGAATTAGAGAAAGAGTAAATGGTCGACATTCGCGTTACAGGGCTGGTGAAGTCCTTTGATCTGGAAAAGAGAATACTGGACGGACTGAGCTTTCAGGTGGACAGCGGGGAGCGCGTGGGACTGCTGGGGCGGAACGGCGCCGGAAAGACCACGGTGTTCCGTATGCTCACCGGGGAGCTGGAGCCGGACGAGGGCGAGGTACAGATCGCCGCTGGCCGGCGGGTGGGACTGATCTCGCAGATCCCCGTGTATCCGGAGGGGTACACGGTGGAGGACGTTTTGCAGACGGCCTTTGCGCGGATGTTTCGGATGAAGGACGAGATGGATGCGCTGGCCCTGCGGATGGAGCAGGGGGACAGCGGCGCGGATACGCTGCGGCGGTACGGCGAGCTGAACGCCAAATTCGAGGGACTGGGCGGCTGGGACACGGAGACGGCGGTGAACAAGGTGGCCAACGGCCTGAGCATCCCGAGGGAAATGCGGCAGCGGGAATTCGCGTGTTTGTCCGGAGGAGAGAAGACCCGGGTGAACCTGGGACGGCTCATTCTGGAGGATACGGACATCCTGCTGCTGGACGAGCCCACGAACCATCTGGACCTGCAGGCCACGGAGTGGCTGGAGGGGTATCTGCGGAGGTTCCGGGGCACGGTGCTGACCATCAGCCATGACCGGTATTTCCTGGACCGGACCGTGACGCGGATCATCGAGATACAGGACGGAAAAGCGGAGTTTTACAGCGGAAATTACAGCTTTTATGCCATCGAGAAGGAACGGCGGTATCAGGAGCGCATGAAGCAGTACCTGAAGGAGCAGGCGAAGATCGCGCAGCTGGAAAAGGCGGCGGAGCAGATGCACCTGTGGGCCTTCATGGGCAACGACGCGCTGCACAAGCGGGCCTTCAGCATGGAGAAGCGCATCGAGCGTATGCGGACCACGGAGAAGCCCACAAAGGCGCGGAAGCTGGAGGCGCGCTTCCAGAGCCGGGAGTTCAAGGGCGACGAGGTATTGCAGATCAAGGGCGTCAGCAAGGCCTTCGGCGAGAAGCGGCTGTTTGAGGATGTGTATCTGCGGTGCGAGGGGGGCGAGCGCATCGCTCTGCTGGGCGAGAACGGCACGGGAAAGACCACGCTGCTGAATATGCTGACCGGCAGCGAACGGCCGGACAGCGGCGTTATACGGCTGGGACCGGCGGTGAAGGCGGCGTATCTGCCGCAGGTGATACACTTCGAGCACCCGGAGAGGTCCATACTGGACACGATGCTCTATGAGCTGGACATCACGCCGCAGTCGGCGCGGAACCGGCTGGCGGCGTATCAGTTCACCGGAGAGGATGTGTTCAAGAGCGTCAGCGTGCTGTCCGGCGGCGAGCTGAGCCGCCTGCGGCTGTGTATGCTGATGGACGAGAGCATCAATCTGCTGATACTGGACGAGCCGACGAACCATCTGGATATCGACTCGAGGGAGTGGCTGGAGCAGGCGGTGGAGGCCTTCGACGGGACGCTGCTGTTCGTGAGCCACGACCGGTATTTCATCAACCGGTTCGCCACCCGCGTGTGGGAGCTGGCCGGGGGCGTCATCACGGACTATCCCATGGGCTTTGCACAGTACCGGCAGGCCAAGGAGGAGGAGCGCGCCGCCGCGGCGGCCGCGGTACAGGTACAGTCCGTTGCGCCGAAAAAGAACGGCAGCCGGGGCAACCGGGCGCAGCAGGCGGCAAAGAAGCAGCTGACCATCTGCGAGACGGCCATTGCCCGGCTGGAGGCGGATATCGCGCGGCTGGAGGCGGAAATGGCGGAGAATGCCTGCGACGCGGAGAAGCTGAACGCGCTGTATCAGGAGCAGCAGGACGTGCAGAAGCGGCTGGAGCAGGAGATGGAGCGCTGGGAAGAACTGAGCCTGCAGGCCGAGGAACAGGAGGAGCGATAACATGAGTGATATTTTGTGCATTTACTATTCCCGGACCGGGCATACCCGCCGGGCGGTCAAGGAGATCGCCGAGGCGCTGGGCGCGGAGATCACGGCGATCACCGACGACTGCGACCGCAGCGGCTGGCGGGGATATATGCGCTGCGGTATGGACGCCATGAAGACGTCCACCCGGCCCCTGCAGCCCTTTGAGACGGAGAAGCCGCTGGGCGCGTACAAGCTGGTGATCGTGGGCAGCCCGGTGTGGGCGGGGCGGTGCGCCAGCCCCATTCGCGCGCTGCTGAAGCGGCGGGGACTGGAGATGGAAAACGTGGCCTATGTGGTCACGCGGAGCACCACCCAGCGCAGCGAGGAGGTCTATGACCAGATGGATATGTACACCGGGCAGGCCCACCGGCTGGCGGTGTCGCTGCGGCCGGACAGCGAGGGGTATGAGTTCTGGCGAAATGACTTTATCCAGAATGTGCGCCGCCTGCTGGAGAACGGCTGAGGACGGACCATGCAGGAGAAGCTGAGCGCCCTTGCGGCGCATTTGACAGAGGTGGAGCAGCAGCTGGCGGACCCGGCGGTGTATGCGGACCGGGAGAAGCTGACGGCGCTGCGCCGGGAGCAGAAGGAGCTGACGCCGGTGGTGGAATGCTGGCAGGCGTATCTGCGGGCGCAGGACACCGCCCGGGAGGCGGAGGAGATGCTGTCCGACCCGGAGCTGCGGGCTTTGGCACAGGAGGAGCTGGCCGGGGCGAAGGGGGATATGGAGCGCTTGCAGGAGGAGCTGAAGCGGCTGCTGCTGCCGCGGGACCCCAATGACGAGAAGAACGTGATACTGGAGATACGGGCCGGTATCGGCGGGGAGGAGGGTGCACTGTTCGCCGCCGACCTGCTGCGGATGTACACCATGTACGCCGAGCGCCGGGGCTGGACGCTGAGCATCGTCAGTGAGAACATGACGGAGCTGGGCGGCGTGAAGGAGGTCAGCGCCGAGATCGAGGGCGCGGGCGCCTGGTCACGGCTGAAATTCGAGGCTGGGACACACCGGGTACAGCGGGTGCCGGAGACGGAGTCCTCCGGGCGCATCCAGACCTCCGCCGCCACGGTGGCGGTGATGCCCGAGGCGGAGGAGGTGGAGTTTTCCATCGACCCCAAGGACCTGCAGATCGACACGTTCCGTTCCTCCGGCGCGGGGGGACAGCACGTGAACAAGACGGAGAGCGCCATACGTATCACCCATCTGCCCACGGGCGTGGTGGTGGAGTGCCAGGATGAGCGCAGCCAGTATAAGAACAAGGATCGGGCCATGAAGATCCTGCGCTCGAAGCTGTACGAGGCGGAGCAGGAGAAGCAGAACGCCGCCATCGCCGCCACACGGAAGAGCCAGGTGGGCACCGGCGACAGAAGCGGCAAGATCAGAACGTATAATTTCCCGCAGAACCGGGTCACGGATCATCGGCTGACGGGAGACAATAAAAACTTCAATATTGCGGCCATCATCAACGGTGATCTGGACGGTATGATCGACGCGCTGACCCTGAACGATCAGGCACAGCGGCTGCAGGAGGGAAAGGAGAGTTGACCATGAACGAGAATAAGAAGAAAATGTATGACCTGTCCGGCCCCAAGACGGTGGCGGCTATGAAGAAGCGGCACTTTGACGCCTATTACTGTTCCACCGCTGCCGAGGCCGTGGAGAAGGCGCTGGAGCTGATCCCCAAGACGGACAGTGTATCCTGGGGCGGCGTGATGACGGTGGACGAGCTGGGGCTGAAGCAGCGGCTGGCGCAGGAGGGCTACACCCTCATCGACCGGGATACCGCTAAGGACCCGGCGGAGAAGCAGGCGCTGATGCACCAGGCGTTGAGCTGCGGCACGTTCCTGATGAGCAGCAACGCCATCTCCAAGGACGGGCAGCTGGTGAATATCGACGGCATGGGCAATCGGGTGGCGGCCATGTGCTACGGCCCCCGGCAGGTGTTGGTCATCGCCGGTATGAACAAGGTGCTGGGCACACTGGACGACGCCATTGCCCGCGCACGGAACATCGCCGCGCCGGCCAACGCGCAGCGGTTCGGTATCAAGACGCCCTGCGGCCTGACCGGACAGTGCGGCGACTGCACCAGTCCGGACTGCATCTGTTCCTATGTGGTGGTGACGCGGTACTCTATGGTGCATGAGCGCATCAAGGTCATTCTCGTGGGCGAGGACCTGGGGCTGTAAAAAGAGGAGTTTTGCCGCTGCGGCGGAATAAAAGAGCAGAAGAAACGAGGTTCGGGTGATGGAGACCATCATATTCCATCCGGAAACGGACAAAAACGCCATCGCGGAGGCGGCGGCGATCCTTCGCCGGGGCGGCCTGCTGGGTATCCCCACGGAGACGGTATACGGCCTGGGAGCCGACGGGCTAAACGAGGACGCGGTGCGCCGTATTTTCGAGGCCAAGGGACGGCCACAGGACAACCCGCTGATCCTGCACGTGCCGGACGCGGGCTGGCTGGAGCGCTGCTGTGTGGATATCCCCGACACGGCCTATGCGCTGGCGGAACGGTTCTGGCCGGGGCCGCTGACCATGATCCTGCCCCGGCGGGACTGTGTGCCCCTGCGGACCACTGGCGGATTGGATACCGTGGGCGTCCGCTGCCCGGACCATCCGGTGACGCGGGCCATTATCGCGGCAGCGGATACGCCGGTGGCGGCGCCCAGCGGGAATACCTCCGGACGGCCCAGCCCCACCTGTGCGCGGCACATGATGGAGGACATGATGGGCAAGATCGACGGGATCGTGGACGGCGGGCCCTGCGCCGTAGGCGTAGAGAGCACTATTATCGATCTGACGGTGCAGCCGCCGCGCCTGCTGCGGCCCGGCGGACTGCCGCTGGAGGCACTGGAGGCGGTGCTGGGAGAGGTGGCCGTGGACAAGGCCGTGCGGCAGAAGCTGTCCGACGGGGAGAAGGCCAAGGCACCGGGAATGAAGTACCGGCACTACGCGCCCCGGGCTGCCGTGACGGTGGTGACGGGCGCGCCGCGGCGAAGCGCGGCATACATCGCGGCGCACCTGCCGGCGGGGGCCGGGGTCATCTGCTTTGATGAGTACGCGCCGCTGTTCGCGGGGCACATTGTACATCGGTTGGGACCGGCAGGAGACAAGCTGGCCCAGGCACAGCGCGTGTTCGACGCGCTGCGGACCTTCGACGAGACGGAGGTGACGGCCATCTATGCCCAGTGCCCGGACGAGGCGGGACTGGGACTGGCGGTGAGCAACCGGCTGAAAAAGGCGGCGGGGTTCCACACGGTGGACGCGTCGCCGCTGGTCATCGGCTTCACGGGGCCTACCGGCGCGGGCAAGACCAGCGCCCTGCGGGCGCTGGAGCAGCTGGGCGGGCTGGTGATGGACTGCGACGCCATCTACCATGAGCTGCTGCGAACGGACGGAGCGCTGCGGGGGGCCATCGCCGGGGCGTTCGGCCCGGTGTTCGCGGCGGACGGCGGTCTGGACCGGCAGAAGCTGGGGAACCTCGTATTCGGCGATCCGGCGGCGCTGGAGACGCTGAACGGGATCATCTATGCACGACTGCCCCGGGAGCTGCGGCGGCGGATGGACGCGAGCGACGCGGCGGTGGTGGGCATTGACGCCATCAACCTGATCGAAAGCGGGCTGGACGGGCTGTGCCGCCGGACGGTGGCGGTGATCGCGCCGGCGGAGACGCGGGTGGCGCGCATCATGGCACGGGACGGCATACCGGAGGCATACGCGCGGCTGCGGGTGCGGGCACAGAAGGACGAAGCGTTCTACCGGGCCCGGTGCACGGACGTGCTGGTGAACGACTGCGGCAGCGCGGCGGTCTTTACGGAAAAGGCACGGCAGGCGCTGGAGACGATATTGAAGGAGGAACGAGCATGAGCGAGGAAATGAAGGCGCTGCGGGAGCAGCTGCTGCGGAACGACAAGAACGGGTATGATACGCTGGACGAGGCGCAAAGTCGGGAGATGGAGGCCTACTGCGCGGACTACAAGGCATTCCTGAACGCGGGAAAGACCGAACGGCTCAGCGCCCGGGCGGCTATCGCCGCGGCAGAGGCGAAGGGCTTTGTGCAGTATAAACGCGGCATGGCGCTGAAGGCCGGGGATAAGGTGTACACCTGCAACCGGGGCAAGGGGCTGATGCTGGCGGTCATCGGTAAGGAGAGCCTGGCCGAGGGCGCACAGATCGCGGCGGCGCATATCGACTCGCCGCGGCTGGATCTGAAGCCCACGCCGCTGTATGAGGACAGCGAGATGGCATATTTCAAGACCCACTACTACGGTGGTATCCGCAAGTACCAGTGGGTGACTATCCCCCTGCAGCTGCGGGGCGTGGTGGCCAAGAAGGACGGCAGCGTGGTAGACGTGTGCATCGGCGAGGCGGGTGAGCCCCAGCTGGTCATCACGGACCTGCTGCCCCATCTGGGCGGCGAACAGGGCCGGAAGCCCCTGAACGAGGCGGTGCCCGGCGAGACGCTGAACCTGCTGGTGGGCAGCCGGCCCATCGGGGACAGCGAGGACAAGGACCGGGTGAAGCTGCACGTGATGAAGCGGCTGCACGACAAGTACGGCATCACGGAGAGCGACTTCGCCTCCGCGGAGCTGGAGGCTGTTCCCGCCGCGGAGGCGGTGGACATCGGTATTGACGGCAGCATGATCGGCTCCTACGGTCACGATGACCGGGTGTGCGGCTACGCGGCACTGCGGGCGCTGCTGGATATCGAAACGCCGGACAAGACGGCGGTATGTGTGCTGGCGGACAAGGAGGAGATCGGCTCCATGGGCGTGACAGGTATGCAGTCCGCGGCCTTTGACGCCTTTATGTCTGACCTGTGCGACGGCCAGAACGTGCCGCTGAAGGCGTGCTTTGAGAACGCCTTTTGCCTGTCCGCCGACGTGACGGCGGCCTATGACCCCAACTTTGCCGATGTGTACGAGAAGAAGAACGCGGCCTTCGTCAACTACGGCGTGGGTATCTGCAAGTACACCGGCGCGCGGGGCAAGTCCGGTTCCTCGGACGCCAACGCGGAGACGGTGGCCTATGTGCGCGCGGTGCTGGACGGCGCGGGCGTGCGGTGGCAGATCTGCGAGCTGGGCAAGATCGACGCCGGCGGCGGCGGGACGGTGGCACAGTATATGGCCAACCGGAACATCGCCACGCTGGACGCCGGCGTGCCGGTGCTGAGCATGCACGCGCCCTTCGAGGTGGTGGCCAAGGTGGACTGCTACGAGATGTACCGGGCCTGCAAGGCACTGTACGAGGCGAGATAACGGAAAAGCACGGTCCCAGGCACTGCCTGGGACCGTGCTTTTTACGGGAAAGATACGGAAATCCCTTGTAAAAAGTGGGGGAATACGGTATAATTTTCTACAAGAACAGCAGGAAGGGAGGCGGCGGTATGTACGGCATCGGTCAGCGGGTGGTGCATCCCATGCATGGGGCGGGCGTTATCGAGAACGTGACGGAGGAGCTGCTGTACGGCGCGGCGCGGACGTATTATGTATTTCGCCAGGCCGTCAGCGGACTGGTACTGAAGCTGCCCACTGATAACTGCGAGGCCATCGGCGTGCGGCTGCTGTATGATCGGGAGAGAATGGACGCGGTGCTCTCGGCCATCCCATCGCTGACGGTGGAGGAGGAGCGCAACTGGAACCGCCGCTACAGGGAGAACATGGCGCGGCTGAAAAGCGGCGACCTGACGGAGGTGGCACGGGTGGTCAAGTCTCTGATGCGGCGGGAGGCGGCGCGGGGACTGTCCACCGGAGAGAGAAAAATGCTGCACAGTGCCAAGGAGATACTGCTGTCGGAGCTGGCGATGGTGCGGGAGATCGGATACCAAGAGGCGGAGCGTCTGCTGGATGGCGCGGTGATGACGGGAGCGTGTGAATGACGATGGGGAAGCTCTTTGACAAGCTGTTAAACCGGAAAAAGGAACGGCACCCCCGCTGCGCGGCGCTGGTGCCTGCCGCGGGGCGCTCTGAGCGCATGGGCGGCACAGATAAGCTGACGGCGCCGCTGTGCGGCGTGCCGGTGCTGCTGCGGACGCTGCGTGCGCTGGATGAGGCGGCGCTGATCGACGAGATCGTGGTGGCGGTAAGCCCGGAGCGCCTGGAGGAGATCGCGGCCCTGTGTGCCGGGGCGAATGTCAAAACGCCGCTGCGCGTGGTGGAGGGCGGCGGGAGCCGCACTCAGTCGGTGCTGCTGGCGGCGCTGGCGGCCAGCGACAGCTGCGAGCTGCTGGCGGTGCATGACGGCGCGCGGCCGCTGATCCTGCCGGAGCAGGTGGACGACATGGTGCGGCTGGGACAGCGGACCTATGCCGCCGCGCCGGCGCTGCCGGTGACGGACACGGTGAAGGTGGCGGATATGGCGGGGCTGGTGCAGTCCACGCCGGACCGGAAAACGCTGTACGCTGTACAGACACCACAGGTGTTTCAGGCGAACATCCTGAAGGCTGCTCTGCAGTCGGCTATTCAGGCCGGGGCGGACATCACGGACGACTGCTCCGCCGTGGAACGGCTGGGCAAGGAGGTATGGCTGGCCCCCGGCTGGCGGGAGAACATCAAGATCACCACGCGGGAGGACCTGACCATGGCAGAGGCATTCCTGCGGGAGAGGGAGAACAGAGCATGACGGATCTGCGCATTGGATACGGCTATGACGTACACCGGTTGGTACCGGGCCGCGCCCTGGTGCTGGGCGGTGTGACGGTGCCCTTTGAGAAGGGATTGCTGGGGCACTCCGACGCGGACGTGCTGACCCACGCGGTGATGGACGCCCTGCTGGGCGCTGCGGCGCTGGGGGACATCGGCAAGCTGTTTCCGGACAGCGATGCGCGCTACGCCGGGGCGGACAGCACGGCGCTGCTGCGGCAGGTGACGGCGGTGCTGGCGGAGGCGGGCTGGACCATTGTGAATGTGGACGCTACGGTGGCGGCGCAGGCGCCGAAGCTGGCATCCTATATCCCGGAGATGCGGGAGAGACTGGCGGCGGCCATGGGACTGGACGCGGGACGCGTTTCTGTGAAGGCGACGACGGAGGAGGGGCTGGGTTTTACCGGCAGCGGCGAGGGCATGGCGGCCCACGCGGCGGCGCTGGTGGAGAAAACGGCGTAAAAAACCCGGTGCAATCTTCACACATTATTAACAGCGGCGGGGTTGTGCCAAAAGTGAACATATGGTACAATATACCTGTTAAGATGCGGAGGCGTGTCTGCCCGATACGGACAGATGCGCCGCTTTTTGGTATAGGCTATGGAGGACGAGGAAAGGAAGGTAGACTTGAGCCACAGGACTATTCAGGACGAGCAGGCGAGACTGCGTAAAAAACGGCAGAAGGCGGAAAACGTCTTTGCTGTATTCAAAAAACCGCTGCACGAGTCACTGACATCGGTATTGCCGGTGATGCTGATCGTGCTGGTGCTGTGCTTCACCATTGCGCCGGTGCCCAACAACGCCATGGTGGCGTTCCTGCTGGGCGGCGTGATGCTGATCGCCGGCATGGGACTGTTCACGCTGGGGTCGGAGATGTCCATGATCCCGCTGGGACAGGCGGTAGGCTCCGAGATCACACGGCGAAAGAAGGTGTGGATCATCACGGTGGTGGGCTTCCTCATCGGCATGATCATTACCGTGGCGGAGCCGGATTTGCAGGTGCTGGCCAACCAGGTACCGGCCATCGAGAACAACGTGATCATCTGGTCCGTGGCGGTGGGCGTGGGTGTGTTCCTGGTCATCGCCCTGCTGCGTATTGTGCTGGGTATCCAGCTGCGGTGGCTGCTGATCGGGTTTTACGCCGTTGTGTTCACGCTGGCAATGTTCGTGTCGCCGGATTTCTGGGCGGTGGCCTTTGACTCCGGCGGCGTGACCACCGGACCCATGACGGTGCCGTTCATCATGGCACTGGGCGTGGGCGTGTGTGCCGTGCGAAGCGACAAGCAGGCAGGGGGCGACAGCTTCGGCCTGGTGGCGCTGTGCTCTATCGGGCCGATCATCACGGTGCTGATCCTTGGATTGCTGTATAAGCCGGACGGAAGCGCCTACACCGCGGCGGTCATGCCGGATGCCAAGGACACGGTGGAGATGTTCGATCTGTATCTCAGCGAGATACCTCACTATCTGAAGGAGACGGCATCGGCGCTGCTGCCTATCGGCGCTTTCCTGATCCTGTTCCAGCTGGTGACCCGCAGACTCAAGCGCAAGGAGATACTGCACATGGTCATCGGTCTGGTGTATGTGTACATAGGATTGACCATCTTCCTGATGGGCGTGAACGTGGGCTTTATGCCCGTGGGCAGCTTTTTGGGCGGCAGCATCGCCAGCCATACCTATAATTGGATACTTATCCCCATTGCTATGGTCATCGGTTATTTCATCGTACAGGCGGAGCCGGCTGTCCATGTGCTGAACAAGCAGGTGGAGGAGATCACCGCCGGTTCCATCCCGGCTCACGCCATGAACCTGGCGCTGTCTGTGGGCGTGGCCATCTCGCTGGGGCTGGCTATGATCCGGGTGCTGACGGGTATCTCCATCATGTGGTTCCTGGTGCCGGGCTATGTGCTGAGTCTGGCGCTGAGCTTCGTGGTGCCGCAGATCTTTACGTCCGTGGCCTTCGACTCCGGCGGCGTGGCCTCCGGACCCATGACGGCTACGTTCCTGCTACCCTTCGCCCTGGGCGCCTGCGACGCTGTGGGCGGCAATCTGGTGACGGACGCTTTCGGCGTGGTGGCGATGGTGGCCATGACGCCGCTGGTGACCATACAGCTGCTGGGCCTGAGCTATCAGAGAAAGCTGCGCCGCGCACCTGCTCCTGCCGCGCCTGTGGCGGTGGAGGAGCTTATCGAGCTGTGCTGAGGAGGTGGAGATATGTCTGAAACAACCAAGAACCGTCTGTATCTGATGATCACCATCACCAACCGGGTCATGGGCGCCACGCATTTTCTGGATTTCTACCGGGCCTTCGGCGCGCCGGTGGTGTTCACCGCCCTGGGACGGGGCACCGCCAGCAACGACGTGCTGAGCTATCTGGGTCTGGAGGCTACGGAGAAGTCCGTGATGTTCTCCGTGGTGACGCCGGCTGTCAAGGAGGTGCTGATGCGGGAGCTGGTGGACACCATGCGGATCGACCGGCCCGGCAGCGGTATCGCCGTGTGCCTGCACCTGAGCAGCGTGGGCGGAAGGACGGCGCTGAACTATCTGATCTCCGGCAAAAGCGACGCGCAGCCGGATATGACTGTGAAGGAGGAAGAGCAGATGAACGAGAACGCGTATCAGCTGATCGTGGCGATCACCAATACCGGGTACACCGACGCGGTGATGGAGGCGGCCTCCGCCGCCGGCGCGCGGGGCGGTACGGTCATTCACGCCCGGGCTACCGACGCGGGGAACACCAACAAGTTCTTCGGCATGGCCATCTCGGAGGAACGGGAGATGATCTTCCTGGTGACCTCCGCCGATAAGCGGGCGGCCATCATGCAGTCCATCATGGAGAAGGCCGGCGCCCACACTGAGGCGCAGACGGTGACGTTCTCCGTGCCGCTGGACGACGCAGCGGGGCTGTACAGCGCCAACAGCAACTGAAAAGCAAGGCCCCCGGCTTGGCCGGAGGCGGAGAATGAGCCTCCCCCGGCGAAACCGGGGGAGGCTTTTGTGTGAAAGGAACCGCCGGAGGGCGGCTTGTTCAGCGGTTATTGGGGGGATGCAAGATGACGCTTCAGGGCCTGGAAGGTAGCGTCACTGATGACGTGCTCCATGCGGCAGGCGTCCTCGGCAGCGCTGGCCTCGTCCACACCCAGGCGGCGGAGAAAGTCCGTGAGGACCGTGTGGCGCTCGTAGATCTTTTCGGCTACCTCGCGCCCGGCGGCGGTGAGGGTGATGTAGCCGCCGTCGTCTACGTCGATATACTGCCCGGCCTTCAGCAGGCCAACGGCGCGGCTGACGCTGGGCTTGGAGTAGCCCATATAGTCCACGATGTCGATGGAACGGACGGCCTTCCCCTGACGAATCAGGACCAGGATGCTCTCCAGATACATCTCGCCGGATTCCTGTAATACCACGGCGGCACCTCCTTTAACACTTAGAGTACTCTAACTGAAGTATAACACACGACTGGCGTAAAAGCAAGTGACAGTTAAATATATTTAACTGTCGTTACAATGGCGGGTGTTTCTTGACAGAGCGGTTAGCATGTGCTAACATCATACCACATGACATAGATAGACGATTGAGGTAACGCGCTATGACACTGAATGAACTGAAGATCGGCGACAGCGCCGCCATCACTGCCGTGGGCGGGGAGGGCGCACTGCGTTGCCGCCTGCTGGATATGGGGCTGACGCCACGGACGCTGGTGACACTGCGGAAGGTGGCCCCTATGGGGGATCCCATCGAGATACACGTGCGGGGCTATGAGTTGACGCTGCGGGTGGAGGACGCCCGACAGATCACCGTGGAAAAGAGGGATCGCGTATGATCTTTGCATTGGCGGGCAACCAGAACTGCGGCAAGACTACGCTGTTCAATGCTTTGACCGGCTCCAACCAGCACGTGGGGAATTTCCCCGGCGTGACGGTGGACCAGAAATCCGGAGAGGTACGGGAGCACAAGGAGTGCACCGTGGTGGACCTGCCGGGCATCTACTCCCTGCGTACCTATACCCAGGAGGAGATCGTCACGCGGGACTACATACTGAACCAGAAGCCGGACGGCATCATCAATATCGTGGATGCCACCAACATCGAGCGCAACCTGTACCTGACACTGCAGTTGCTGGAGCTGCGGGTGCCTATGGTGCTGGCATTGAACATGATGGACGAGGTGCGCGCCAACGGCGGCACCATCGACGTGCAGAAGCTGTCTGACGACCTGGGTATTCCCGTGGTGCCCATTACCGCCGCCAAGGGCGAGGGTGTGTCCGAGCTGATGGACCGGGCGGTGGAGACGGCGAAAAACCGGGTGCTGCCCAAGGTCTATGACTTCTGCGCGGCGAATTCGCCGGTGCACCGGTGCGTCCATGCGGTGGTGCATCTGATCGAGGACCACGCTGAGCGGCTGGGTCTGCCGCCCCGGTTCTGCGCCACGAAGCTCATTGAGGGCGACAGGGATATGGCGGACCGGCTGGTGCTGGATCAGAACGAGAGGGAGCTGCTGGAGCACTGCATCGTGCAGATGGAGACGGAGAACGGATTGGACCGCAACGCCTCGCTGGCGGATATGCGGTATACGTTCATCGAGCAGGTCACCGCCGACGCGGTGGTCAAGTGCCATGAGAGCAAGGAGCACAAGCGCAGCGTGGCCTGGGACAGGGTACTGACGGGGAAATACACGGCGCTGCCGGTATTCTTCGGTGTGATGCTGCTGATCTTCTGGCTGACGTTCGATGTTATTGGCCAGGGGCTAAGCGACCTGCTGGCGCTGGGTATCGACTACGTGACCGCCGGCGTGGACGGGGCGCTGACCGCCTACGGCATCAACCCGGTGGTGCACAGCCTTATTATTGACGGTATCTTCGCCGGTGTTGGCAGCGTGCTGTCATTCCTGCCCATTATCGTGACGCTGTTTTTCTTTCTGTCCATTCTGGAGGATACCGGCTATATGGCCCGGGTGGCCTTTGTCATGGACAAGCTGCTGCGGAAGATCGGTCTGTCCGGACGGAGCATCGTGCCGCTGCTGATCGGCTTCGGCTGCTCGGTGCCGGCTATCATGGCTACCCGCACGGTGTCCTCGGACCGGGATCGGAAGATGACCATTCTGCTGACGCCCTATATGAGCTGTTCGGCCAAGATCCCCATCTATGGCTTTTTTACCGCCGCGTTCTTCACCGACCACAAGGCGCTGGTGATGATCTCCCTGTATGTGCTTGGTATCGTGGTGGGTATTCTGGCAGCGCTGGTGATGAAGGGGACCGCCTTCAGGGGCAAGCCTGTGCCCTTTGTCATGGAGCTGCCCAACTACCGTATGCCCTCCGCTAAAAGCGTGGGGCTGCTGCTGTGGGAGAAGGCCAAGGACTTTTTGCAGCGGGCCTTCACCGTGATCTTCCTGGCCACGGTGGTCATCTGGTTCCTACAGAGCTTCGACACGCGGCTCAATGTGGTCACGGACAGCGCGGACAGCCTGCTGGCGCTGATCGGCCAATGGCTGGCGGTGCTGTTCAGGCCGCTGGGCTTTGGCGACTGGCGCTGCGCCACGGCGCTGATCTCCGGCTTTATCGCCAAGGAGTCGGTGGTCAGTACGCTGCAGGTGCTGCTGGGGAACGCGGCCATCACGTCGCTGTTCACCACGCGCAGCGCCATCAGCTTTCTGGTGTTCACGCTGCTGTATACCCCTTGTATAGCGGCGGTGGCCACCATACGGCGTGAACTGGGATCCCGCATCAAAACGGTGGGCGTGGTGCTGCTGCAATGCGTAGTGGCGTGGCTGGCGGCGTACATCGCTTACGCTGTGGGAGGGCTGCTGCTATGAGCTGGATGGACTGGGTGCTGCTGGCACTGGTGGCGCTGTGCGGTGTGCTGGCCCTGCGTAGTGCGCGGCGGGCGCGGAAAAACGGCGGATGCGCCGGCTGTTCTGGCTGCGGCGGGAGCTGCGGCGGCTGTACCGGGAAAAAGGAATAAAAAACAAGGCCCGCGGGGGCCTTGTTTTTTACAGCAGGAGACCATATTTGGCGCACAGGGGCAGGAGCTTGTAATATGCCTGTTGGAACATTCTATGACAAAGCTCGGAAATTTGAAAACATCGCTTAAATAAAATGAATTAATAATTTGAGAAAGTGTACCTTTGCAAATGTCGAAAAGAAGTGAAATTTTGTCTTAGAATAATCGTGTTTTCCCTTGTAAATTCTGGATTTTTGTATATAATTTAAAGTGTATCATTGCAAATTGAATCTTCATAAAAATTTGCAAAGGTACACTTTATCAAAATTCAAAAGGGGGGAATGGGCTCGGCTCTTATGAAGAATTGGGAGCGTGTGCCTGAAGTACGATGAAAAGAAAAACGGAAATGAAAGGGGTTCTCTCGTGTTTGTTGGCGTTGGTGTTGGTGTTTTCAATCACACCAAGCGCATTTGCTGCCGAAGAACCGGCATGGGATATTTCTCACTCCAAAGTTGCAACGGCATTGAACGAAAATAACGAATCTACTGTTACGCTCTCGCTTCCAAGTGCGGAGGAAAATCTCAACAGCGATGTCGTTTTCGTATTTGACGGCTCTTCTTCTGCAAATACGGCGGTAGTGAAAGATTCTCTTGCGCTTTTGGAGGAACTGAAAACTGCCACGGAGAACAGCGGTGCAGCTGTGAATGTATGTGTTGTCAAGTTCAAACGGCGGGCTTTCAAGTCTGATTGGTATGACCTTTTCCAATAACTTTGATGCTATTAAGAATGCTATGGATACCGAATATTCCGGAGGTACCAATATCCATGCCGGTCTTCTTGCGGGCAAGGAAGCCTTGGATCAGCATGACGGTGTATCGGCAGACAGAAAGTACCTGATCCTAATTTCGGACGGTTCCACCTATCTGGACAGCAAGGACGGCAACTGGGCAAGCGACACGCCCTTTACCCGTTCTTACTATCCGAAGGAGAATTATAAGAGTGCCGCCGGTGGATTCTGGGATAACGGAATGTACGAACCCAATAATCATTCCAAGGTCAATGTCCCTCGACCTAAAACCACAGCCGACGTGGCCGCTTGGCAGAAATATCTTAACGATGTGAAGACCAGAAATGAGATGGTAAACAGCGAGGGTAAAACCGGTGATGATTATGATTATCACTGCAACTATGATTTGAACTTTAATCAAGGCAAGCCAAGCGATGATTTCAAATCTCAGCCTTGCGAACCTCGGACTGCAAACAACCGGGATATGGCGTTCTACTATGCAAATGAAGCATGGAATACAATAAAAGATAGCGGCTATCACGCCTACTCGATTGCTGTTGCGGATGGCTCGGCAGGAGCAGGCAATGCTGACGATTCTCACTGTTTCATGCATTACCTGAATGACGGCGCAAGCCTTGATTTTGACGCTATCAAGAAAGAGATCATCTACGCCGTTGGCGCAGGTTCCCAAGTTGAAGATAAGATGGGCAGTGAATTTGACTTGGTTTCTGGCACTTTTCAGTTGACGGTAGGAGGCAAGGCGCTAACTTGTATTCAAAACGGCAACGCTTATTCGTTTGGGGATGATGTAAAGTCTGACCGCTTTGTTATTATCTACAATGAAGACGATGATAGTTTCACCTGGACAATTAACGAAAATGTGTCGAATTTTGCGCCGGTTCAGCTTTCGTATAAGGTGAAATTGACGAATTCATCAACTACGGCTGGTACATACGAGGTGCCAACCAATGAATATGCGAGACTGACACCTAAAGACTCAAATGGAGTAGTTGGACAAACGGTAGAATTTGACATACCGAAAGTAAGCTATACAATTAAATCCTTGTATTATAACGCCAATGGTGGAACTGGTACAAACGGAACAGCCAAACCAACTGATTCTCCGAAAACCGGTGATAATAGCAGCCTTGCCTTATGGTTTGTTCTGCTGCTTGCCAGCGGCGGCGCAATAACCGCAACAACCATTTACGGCAGAAAGAACAAGCGCAGTGTAAAGTAAGATCAAATGATTAACCCAAAGGCGGCTGTCGGAAACGGCAGCCGCCTTTCCTGTCATAATATGCCGAAAATGCTTAGCAAACAAGTGTTCTATATGATATAATCTATATGCTCTCATTGGAGAGCCACAATCACGCGGACTCCTATTTGGTCCCGATCGTGGAGGACATGGCGGAGATCGGCATTC
>ENA-ORUI01000956-ORUI01000956.1-human-gut-metagenome-genome-assembly--contig:-NODE-956-length-32674-cov-6.422269_pt1 | contig 32674 bp, 30 predicted proteins | sample MGYA00242078_ERZ509205 | MGnify/ENA primary metagenome ERZ509205 (study PRJEB26280, sample SAMEA2338828) | human gut metagenome | biome: human gut; feature: human-associated habitat; material: faeces... | reverse complement strand
TTATTCACAATTTTTTTCGTCAGTATCGGTATCCGGCACGCACTTTTCCGCCGCGCGTTTTCCTGCGGCCAAAAGTTTTATAAGGCCCTCCGGCACAGGTGCGCCCATGGCTGCGGCATTCTCGGCAATACTGCCAAGCTCGGTAAAAATGTACCATACCAGCACCACCGGCAAAATCAGCACGGTGTATTGTATGCCCAATACGGGCAGGTTTTCCACCGCCACGCCCAGCACGCCGTCGGCCATGGCGGCTACAATCACTACAACCACCATCCCGGCCTTGTGCCAGATGCCTGCGCGCGCCACAGCGCTTGACCACTCGCCTTTGGACGCCGCAGCCGCGCTGCCACTGATCCAGTCGATCACCATGCACACAGCCCAGGCCAGCACCAGCCACCCCAGCCAGCCAAAGGCCGCCGAAAACGCCGCGCACAGCGCCGTCACCGCCGCCTTGATCCACAAAAACATATTTTGCTCTTCCATTTTTTCTACCCCTCCACGATCCTGATCCCGTATTCTTCCGCCGCCAGGTGCTCCATGCGGCACCCGCGCGCCGTTTCCCAGCCGGGCGCAAAAATCACCGCGTCCGCTTCGGCCAGCTTCCCCAGCGCCCGCGCCAGCAGGGCCAGCGGCGTGGCATCGGTGTCGTCAAACAGGGTGTCCAGCACCGCGATCTCGTCCTCCTGCAGCGCCACCGCCGCGTCGGCCACCAGCGTTTTGCGCTCCCGCACAATGTCGGCCATCCTGCGCCCGCGCATCGGCTGGCTGATAAACAGCTTTGTCATGCCTGTTCCCTCCTTCTTATGCTGCCGTACTGGCGGCCTTGTCCGCGGCCCCCAGCTCGGTCAGCTTGTCCATCAGCGCCTTGGCGTCCCCGGCGCTCACCGGGCCAATGCGCAGGTTCTGCTTTGTGTGCGCCGCGTCGGCGTACTCGGCGCTGTACAGGCCCAGCCCCACCAGGCCCAGCGCCAGCGCCAGGCTGTACACGCTCATGGCCTCAGCGTTCGTCAGGCCGTTGGCCTGCACCGTTTGCAGGGCATTCGCGGCGGGTTCGGCATCCGCCGGGCGGGCAACGCTGGTATAGCTGCCCAGGTGCCTGCGCACCGCCGCGCTGGCGGGCGTAAAGTCAGCGTCCAGCCAGTTCAGCGGGTTCACCCGCCTGCCCTTGTACAGCACCTCAAAATGCAGGTGCGCGCCGTAGCAGTTGCCGCTTGCGCCGCTGTACCCGATCAGCTGGCCCTCCGTTACCGCGTCGCCCAGCTCCACAACACGCTTCAGCAGGTGCGCGTACCGCGTTTGCAGCTTTTTCCCGTTGTAATCGGCATGGCGCAGCCGCACCATGTTGCCGTAGCTCTGCATCCCCGTGCAGGTCTTGCCGTCCCAGGTCTGCGCCTGGTCTACCGTGCCGTCCTCGGCGGCATACACCGGCCGCACGCAACTGGTGCCGCTCTGGGTGCGCAGGTCAATGGCATTGTGTGCCGCGCCGCTGGTGTACGTCCAGCCGGCCGTGATGACGTGCTGTGCCAGCGGCCAGGCCAGCAGGACATCGCCGTTTTGTAATCTCATTGGGGTTACACCTCCGTTGTCGTTCAGACATTTTATACTTCAACAAACACCACATTGATTTTGTACCTGTATCCGGCAGGGATAGCTTCTTTTGCTTTTATCATTAGTGCGCCGGTTGAGATATGAGTTGCTTCAAGTATATATTGTTCCCCGTCGCTGCTTCTGATGGCGATGAAATCCCCATCGTCGTTATTCAGGCTCGAATAGCTGGTGTGAATTGATTTTGGCACCCCTTCCACATAAAAAAGTGTTTTGCCTGCTGCAATAGCCGTGCCGCTGGTACTATCTCCGGTCGTAAATGTTATACTTAAAAATCCCAGTTTTCCTACTGTATAGCAATAGCACTTGTCCTTTCCGATGCCGTTCGGTATAGTTATGCCTTTTGCAATGTTTGAAAAGGTTATTTCGTGATCTTCTCCAATCGGTATTCCCAGCGCCGTAATGTCGCTTTTAGCCACGGCTGTCGCCGCGCTCACATGGCCGGTGCCGTCCACCGTCACCTTGTACAGCCCGCTGGCCCTTGCCGTGTAGCTGGGGTGGGTGTAGTTGTTGGCGTTTTCGGCAATGCCGTCCAGCTTCGTTTTGTCCGCCGCGCTCATCAGGCCGTTTGTGCTTTGCGTTGCCACATCGCTCGGCTTTGCTTCAATGGCACTTTTGGCTGCCGCTTCTGCGCTGGCTGCCGCCGCCTCCGCCTTGCTTACGGCGGTTTGGCTGGCTGTTTCCGCCGCGGCCCTGTCTGCCGCTGCGGCTGTCGCGCTGGTTTTGGCCTGCCCGGCATAGTATTCGGCGTTGTCCGCATCCTCGCCGGTTCGGGTCCCTGTTCCGCCTGCCGCCCAGCTTTCGGCGCGTACTGCTGCGTTCCCCGCGCTTTTTGCGTCCGCGTCTGCCTGCACGGCACTCTTGGCAGCCTGCACGGCATAGGCCTGTGCCTGCCGCCTGTCGTCGCCGCTGTCCAGCCCGCAGCCCAAAACCTCGCTCAGCGGGTCCGGCACACTGCTGGTCAATCCGTCTGCTTGTGTTGCCATATCATATACCTCTTGTTACAATCGCGTTGATCGCCGTCAGTCCACTCGGCAGGCCAGTCAGTTTTCCGTTGCTGATGCTTAGGCTCAAACTGGTACTGCTTGGGCTGCCATATATAGCGCCCTTGTGGTACTTGTCGCCCTCAAACGCGACCAGGCTCGTAGTCTGCTGGCCCCAGCCGCCGGAACTGGTCATGGTGCCGTAGCCCCAAATTTTGATTGCCCCGTCAGTGCGCTTAAAACTAACGCTGGGGTTGGTGTTCGTAATGGCATAAGCCTCAACGTTGTTATTGCTGCTGCCGCTGCTGGACGATACGTTCACCGTCACCTTGCCGCTGCCGTTATGGTAGCCCGCCGGGATGGTATAGCTGCCGTTGGCCGTCATGGTCTTGGCAACCGCCCCGTTGTTGGTCATGGTGCCGGTCAGCTTTGCCCCGTCAACATAAGCGGTTTTACCGCTCAGAATGTTGGCGGCGGTGGCGGTCGCATCGCTGGTATCTGTGCCGTTTACTGTTAAGGCGGCATTTCCCCCAACACGCGAAATATATACGCCCACCTCTGCGAGCACTTCCGCGGAGGCAGTTGCCGTTACTTTTATACTCGGCATATCGTCCGTCCCAGCATATAGATGAATTGACTTTAATTTTGTCCCTTCAGCGGTTTGATTGATTATTCCGTTTCCAGCGTCCCAATTTGTATAAGATAGCGTCCCATCATCAGCTTTTTTATCAAGCTCAGAGCATAGAATCCCGATTGTTGCAGTAGATTTATAACTGTACGGCTTGACAAATACCGAAATAGCATAATCTGCTTCCGGCAGCACATACGATGCAATATCGTTGCTCCCGCTTGCCAGGGTCTTGGTGTACGATATAGCCTTTCGGTATGAGACACCAGTAACGGTGCCTTCACCCGAATGATACCCCTCAGGAATGGTGTAGGTCTGTCCGGGAACAAGATTGGCTGTTATCTTGCCCTTGTTTGTCATCGTCCCCGTTACCTTGCACCCGTCAACATACGCAGTCTTACCGCTCAGGATTTCCCCGGCCGTCGCGTCCGCATCGCTGGTATCCACCCCCGTGTCGATCTGCTCCACCAGCGCGGCGTACCCGTCCAGCGTTGTGTCATCCGGCACCGTTACGCCCTTGGCGGTGATCGCCGTGGCAAGGTCGCTTTTCGCCCCGCTTAAGCGGCTGATCTGCGTTTTAATGTTCGTGTCCGCCATGCGCTTCTCCTTTCAGCAGCATCAGATCGCCGCCAGCGCGTCGTAAATATCATCCGTCAGGCTCACGGTGCCGCCGCTCGTGTACCCCGCGGGCACAGCCACGCTCAGGGTCGTCAGGCCGTCAATGGTCAGGCTGGTGGCCCCGTTGTTGGCCATGGTGCCCGTCACCTGGCTGCCGTTCACCCAGGCTTTTTTGCCGCTCAGGATGTTGGCTGCGCTCGCCGCGTCGGTCGTGCTCTCCGTCGTGTCCACATACAGCGCGGGAATGGCCGCCACGCTCACGCTGGAAAGCACCTTGCCGCTGGTCGGTGTCACGGTCTGGGCGCTCTTGGTGGGCGTCACGCTCTTGCTCTCTTTGGTAATGCTCACCTTGCCGCTGCCGCTGTGGTAGCCCTTGGCGATGGTGTAGCTGGTGGTCGTGGTGTCCAGCGTCTTGGTCACAGCGCCGTTGTTGGCCATCGTGCCAGTCAGGGTCTTGCCGGTGCTGTCCACCACGATCTTGCCGGACAGCACATCCGCCGCCGTCGCCGTCACGCTCGAAACGTCCTGGTAGTTGGACGGGATCGCCTCCACCGTCACATCGGACAGGCCATAATAGCCGCTGTCCGGCGTCACGCTCTGCTGGCTCTTGGTCGGCGTCACCTTCTTGCTTTGCAGGTTGTAATTGCCGCCGCCGGAAACGCCGGAAACCGTGCCGCTGCCGTTGTGGTAGCCCTTTGGAATGGTGTAGGTGTCGCCCTCCTGCACCGTCGCGCTCACTGCGCCCTGGTTGGTGATTCCGCTGATGGCGGTGGCCAGCGTGTCCAGGTTGGACGTGCTTTCCGCCATGCCCAGCTCCACCAGCTTGGTGCGGATGGTGTTGCGGTCGTTCTGGATGCGGGTGATCTCGGTCGCAATGTTGGTCTGTGTCGTGTCTGGCATGTTCTATCCTCCTCAAATGGTGCCCAGAAGCACCGCGATGTTGCCCACCTCCACCGCCACGGCGGCGCTGGTCACGGGCAGGGTATTGTCGGTTTCCACGGCGTCGGCGCAGTCCACGCACAAAGCGCCGCTCTCCCATTTCAGGCCGTGGCCAATGCTCAGGCTTCCGCCGGTCTGCACGGCGCCGGTTTTCAGGCTCAGGCTTACCGCCTCGCCGCCGCTCATGCTCATCTGCACGGTTTCACTGCTGTTCAGCAAACTCAGCTTCATGTGATCACCCCGCCCAGCAGTATCCGCTCCACCGGCAGCGCCACAATGTTGCTGGCCAGCGCCGCGCCGGTCGTTGTCACGGCCCGCAGCTGTATTTCCACGTTGCCGCCCTCCTCAAATTTTAAGGTTTCTTCCTGTGTCAGCGTCACCGTCAGGGTCTTGGCGTCATTGTCGGCGGTAATGCTGTCCTCCCGCCGGGTCACTTCCCTCCCGTATCCCTGCCGGAACGTCAAATACAGGCTTACCAGCGTTCTCGGCTCTATGTCCAGCTCAAACACCAGCGTCGGGGTCGTTCCCTGGGTCATACCATACCCTCCTTGCCGGGCTGTTTTTCCGGCTTTTGCGCCGGTGCGCCCGCTTCTGCCTTTATTTTGCCATGCCGCCGTATCCGGGCGCGCCCCCACTTGTCCCGTAAAATCCAAAACGCCCCCGGTTGCCGCTCTCACACGGCCCGCCGGGGGGCATCTTTATGCGTTATTGGTTCAGGAGCTTCATTCCCATTTCTTAAAATCGTCCGCCTCGTACACCGTCAGCCCGTCCACCTTCAGCCTGCACAGCATCTCGGCAATCTCCTGCCGCCCGGCCGTGTCCGCCGCCTGGTATCTCGGCTTCATCTCTTTTGTTATGGCGCTGCGGATCGCTGTGCGCAGTTCCTTGGCGTCCCTGGCGCTGTCCAGCACGCTGTCATATTCCTCGCGGGTCAGGGTCCCGGCCTCCATCATCCGGCTTGCCTGCGTCGCCGCTTCCTCGTCGGCCCGCTCCAGCTGCCGCACCCTCTCGTCGATCATCTCCTGCACCGCGTCTGCGTCCGCCGTGTCCAGCGCCGCCGTAATGTCGGCGCTGCCCACCGTCACGCCCCAGCCGGTCACGGTGTCCAAATCGTACACCCGCTCCCCGCCGTATTCCAGCCCCATCAGGGCGTCCAGCATCTCGGCGCGTTCCTCGCTGTCCGCCTGCTGGTACGCCTTGCTGTACAGCTTCGTCACGGTGCTGCGGGCGGCGGTCACGGCGTCGGCGGGGTCGGTGCCGCTCTTTACCTTGGCATCCACCTGCCCGGCAAACAGCCGGCTCGCCTTGTCAGCGTCGCCGCCGTCCAGCGCCAGGGCAATGCGGTTCAGGTCCTTGTCCATCCCCAGCGGGTCGTCGGCGCCGGCAAGGCCGGTCAGCGTGTCGTATACGCCCTTCACGTCGCGCAGGGCTGCGCTCACCGCCACGCCGGTAACATTGCTCACCGCGTTGGCCGTGCGGTACAGCACCTGGTACAGGCTCGTTGTTTTGCCCGTCAGGTACTTGTTCCACACACTCACCGCGTCCATCACGTCGCCGATCCACTCCACGTCGTTGCGCTTTATGGTATAGGTCGCGTTCCCGTCCGCGCGCTCGGTGATGTACCCGATCACATCCTGCAAAAGCGGCAGGTTCCCCGGCAAATTCACCCCGTCCGCAAAGTTTTCCAGCACGTTCTGGGCATATACCTTGGCCAGGCTCGCCGCCGTCAGGCGTTCGTCGTCGTCCTCGTCGTCGCCGCGCGGGTGCCGCAGGGTGTCCACGGCGGCCGCGGCCGCGGCGGTCGCCATCGCCGTTGCCACATAGGTAACGCCCACACGGGCAAACCTTGCCCGCGCGGCCTTGTCCTTCGGGTTCTGCGCCAGGTTCACCGCCGCTTGGGCCACCATGGCATAACTTTTAATGGGTTCCGCCATAAAGTTTGTCAGCACCTTCGTCCACACATCTGTGCTCCGCATGATCTGGCTGCGGTGCAGCACGCTGTCCACCACCTGCGTCTTGTCCACAATCTCGCTCAGCCGCGCGGCGCACTGCCGGTTAAATTCTTCGCTGTCATATTCAAGCTCCGGGTGCTTGTCCAGCGTTTCCAGCTCGCAGGCGTTCCACAAGGCGCCCCAGGTGGTTTTGTCGCCCCACTCCGCCATCGCGGTGCTGGCGCTCCGCACCCGCTCAAGCGCCGTTTCCTCGTCCAGCGCCATGGCGCGCACGTCCTTGCCCAGGTTGGTTTCAAAATATCCCTGGCTTTTCCACCAGGCAATGGCGCAGTATTTTTCGGCTTTCGCCATGCCGCCCTCAAAGGTCTGGCCCTTGGCCCTGGCCGCCAGCCCTTTGCCCAGGTTGGCCGCGCCGCGCCCCAAAGCGCCCCGCAGGTATTTGGGCGCGATCTCCGCCCCCGCGCGGAAGTACGCCGTCGGCTGCTGCACCGCCACGCGCAGGTTCGCGCCCACCTTGGCAACCTTCCAGTTGCGCGTCACGGTGTTCATCAGGCGCTCGCCGCCGCTGGCGGTTTCGGCGCGGCCCTGGCCGTTAATGTCCCGCATCAGCGTTTCAAAATAGTCCTTGCCCTTGCGCCCCAGCAGGTTGTCAATGCCCTCCTTCACACTCACGGCGCTTTCCGGTGCGCGCCAGTTGTACCACTTCATCATGTCGCTTAACGGGATGCACCACCCGTAATAGGTCGCCATCTCCGTCGTGTGCCCAAAAAACGTGTCAAAGGCGTCGCCCACCACCAGCGGGTTGTTGGCGCCCTTCACCAGCGTCTTGGTCATGCCGGCGTTTTTAATGCCGTTCAGCCCGGCCTGCCTGCTGCTGGCTGCCGTTGTGGCGGTAAAGTCGTTGCTGCTGCTCATCGGCCAGTAGTGCGTTTCGGTAAATTTGTCGTACCCGTACAGCGTGTTGCTCACCTCGTTGCCCCACGCCGCCGCGGTCGTGCTCAGGTATTCCTGCATGGCGCGTGCCGTCTGCACCTGCTCGGTCGTCAGGCTGCCGGTAATCTCCGCCAGCTGCCCCGGCGTCAGCTTCACCCGCCGCCCCGGCTTGCCCTTGGCGTCCTTCAGCTGGATGCCGCCGATCATCAAATGCTCCTTTGCCGCCGCGCGCTGGCTCAGGCAGTACAGCTCCATGGCCTGCCCCGGTGTCAGCTCCAGCACGGTGTCCGCCATGCTGGCCGCGTCGGTCACGGTAAATTTGCGCTTTTCGGCCTTGCGCCCCGTCCACTTGTCCACGTCCGTTTTGTCTTTCAGCAGGGCCTGCGTCCACTCCACCGTTTCGCGCAGCTTCCACGCCCGCTTGTCAAACCCTTCGCGTATGGGCCGGTACATCTGCTCTGCCGTGTCGCCCAGGGCGGCAAAATACCGCCCTGCGTCCATCATATCCACGCCAAGCAGCTGCCCCAGGGCGTCGCCCGCCGTGGTGTCGGCGGCGGCCTTCACCGCCTTGCCCAACAGGTTGTTTTTGTTCTTTACCTGTTGCTTTTCCCGCGCGGCCATCTCGGCCACACTCGCGTCGCCCGCGGCGGCAATGGTTTCCCTGCTGCCCTCGGCCAGCAGCTTGTTGGCCTGCGTGATGCTCTTGGTCATGCTTTTCAAAATCACATCCAGCTGCCGCATCTGCTCGCCGCTGAACTGCCCAATCCCCGTCTTTCCGCCGGTCTGCTGCAACAGCGTGTCAATGTATCCCGGCAGGCTGGGGTCAAAATCGGCATAGTCGCCCGCGCCTGCGCCCATGTGTTCCAGCGCCTCGGCGTCCTTGGCCATCAGGGCAATGTCCTTCATGGTTTCCTGCCACCGCTGCGCCGTCGCCGTGCCCGCGTTGCTGGTGTTCCAGTCAAACAGGTTCAGCACGTTCAGCACGGCGGTGCGCATCTTCTTGGGCACATGTTTGGTGTCCGTCGGCTCCCGCAGCCAGGCCGCCAGGGTGCGCACCTGCTTCTGGGCACTGTCCCGGCTTTTGCGGTACAAAAGCCCGTCGTTGCGCCGTTGCATCCGCGTGGCAAACTCCGCCTGCTGGCGCACCAGCTTTTTGTCCCGCGTCTGCACCCATTTCAGCTTTTGCATCCGCTCCCGCATCACGGCGTCGTCCTTGGCGTTCTGTGCCTTCTGCTTGTAAACCTCCAGCATGGCGTCAAACCGCTCTTTCCGGTTGGCGTATGCCTGGTCGTACAGGGCCTTCATCTCGGCCTGCGCGTCCCGCCGCCCCTTGCGGTACTCGGCGCGCGCGGCCTTCTGCGCGTCCTGCGCCGCGCGGTCTGCCATGGTGCGGCGTGTCGGGCTGTTCAGGTATCCCTCCACCGCCTCGTTGGCCAGGTCAAGCGCCAGTGTTTCCATGTCCATGCCATACGGGTTCTCCACCACCGGCACGCTTGCCTCATACACCCCCAGCACCGCGTCGGTAAAGGCGGTAATGTCGGTGTTCTCCGCGTCAAAGGTTCCCGGCCAGCTCTCGGCCAGCTCGGCCTGCATCGTGTCCCAGTTTCCGGCCCCGTCGGTCAGCCGCACGTTCAGCCGGCCAAACAGCGCCTTGCGCACGTTGCCCCACTGCCGCCCGTTTTTGCCGTCGCCGTAGGCGTTCATCAGCTCGGCAAACTCCGCGCTGTCCCGGCGCACCTCCAGCGTCGTGCCGCGCAGGGTTTCGCGCAGCGGTTTATAGTATTCCCGCAGCTCGGTGTTTTTCTGCTCGCTCTCGTTCAGCACCCCGCGCATCACGTCGGTCAGGGCGTCCATCGCGTCGGCGTTCAGCGTCGGCTCGCCGTTGCCTTCCACGTTAAACACCCGCCACAAATCGCCGCTCAGCCTGTCCACGCCGTACTTGCTGCCCGTCAGCTTCAAAATGCGCTGGGCAATGCCCCGCGCGCTCGCCCGGCTTACGCTGTGCCCGCCCGATGCCTTAAACTCCTGCCGCAGCACCTCCATCTGCTGTTCCATGTACAGGTTTTTCTGCGCCAGCTCCCGGTTCTGCGCCCGCAGGTCGTCATAGTCCGCCTCCGTCGGGGCGCTGTACCGCAGTCCTTCGCCAAAGCCAGCCGTTGTTTCCGTGTCCATGCCAAAGGCATATTTTACATTCGCAGATAAATTTTCGCCCAGTTCCTCCTTGACGCTGCCCAAAAAATCTTCTATACTGATGTTGGAACCGTACAGAGCAACGGCATTCGTGCTGACCTCTCGCCCCTTGAGGGATTCGGTTCCATTTTTAATTTGTCTGCCTGTATGGGCGTACAGGCTTCCCCGCAAGGGTTCCATGCTGTCGGCATCCAGCACCTTCTGGCCGTCCTCGTACATATTTACAACAAAGCGGACCCCCATCAGGCTGCCGTCGCTCATGCGTGCCGCCCCAAGGTACAAATCACTTCGCACCTCCTTGCCGCGCGCTTCCAGCTCGTTCACCTTTACGGCGTTCTCCAAAATCGGCCCGATCTGCCCCACATACGGGGCATTTTTTTGTATCTGGGCCGCGTTCAAAAGCCCGTGCCGCAGCCCAGCCCTCGTCACAACAATGGTATCTCCCGTGTATCGGTTTACCACGCTCCCGCTGTTTTTGCCCGGTATGCGCTGCGTGCTCGCCAGGCCCGCATCCAAAATTTCCTTTACGGGCTTGTCGGCCAGGTCGTTTTCCTCCACCTCGGTGATCTCCATATCCGGCAGTTCCCGCAGGGTTTCAAAGCTCACCTGTTCTTCGCCCGTTTTCCTTCTCTGCGGGTGTTTCTCGGCGTCTACCTTCTTGCTGTACCGGAACCGGTTCAGTTCGCTTTGCTCCGGCAGGCTGCCTGTGCGGTAATATGTTTCCAGGTCGCGCACCACTTCGCTGCCGCGCACCCGGCCTTCGTACCAGCGCGTCGCGGCAGTGCTGCCGTCTTTGCGGCTGATGTCCAGGTTAAACCCATGCTTTGCCGCGCCCAGCGTGTCGGCCATCTCGGCAATGGCCGCCTTCTGCGCGTCGCTCACCTCGGTTTCGGCGCTCACGTCCACGCCGGGGCTTTCCGCCATCACCCGCACATTGCCTTCGGCAATAAAGGCATTCAGGTAATCCGTCTGTTCTGCCCCGCGCGCAAGCTCCGCCGGGCCGTAAACGCTTTGGATGTCGCGGTGGTCAAGGTCGCGTACGCTCTTGTCGCTCCCTCCGCTGAAATCCAGCATTCGCCCGTCCGGCAAAATGTACCCGGCGCTCTCAAACCACTTTGTGGTGCCGTAGGTGTCCGCTACCTGTTCCCGGTGGTAATCCTCCCGGCTCATGCCGCTTTCCCGCACCTCGGCGTCGTACTCGGCCTGCTGGGCCTGCTTTTTCTGCCATGCCTTGTCCTGCTCCTGCTCGCGGGCCTGTTTGATCACTTCCTGTGCCAGGTCGCGCTGTTCCAGCAGCGCGTCCTGCTCGGCCTTAAACCGGTTTTCCGCCGCCTTGTATTCCAGGTATTCCTGGCTCTGTTTCCACTGCACCGCGTCCCCGGCGCGCTTGTGCTGCATCAGGCGGGCCAAAAACCGCCCATGTTCGGCCTCGTCCTGCTGCCGCCACGCTTTTTCCCTCGCCCAGCTGTCCTTCAGGGCGCGTTCCGCTTCGCGGTACTCCGCCTGCGCTTTTTCCAGTTCTTCCTGTGTCACCGCGCCGCTGATCTTCTCACTGTACTTGACATCCGCGTCCCCAAGCTGTATACTGCGAATAAGACCAAAACTGGTTCCGTCCAAAGGCACGCGGTTGCCGCGGACTTGGAACCACTCTTTGGTCTTATTTTCATTCCCAAAAATTTCCGTAAACGGTACGCCCTTAATCTTGACGTCCCCGTTCTCGTATGTTATACTGCCAATAACACCGGTACTGCCGGGCGCTGACGTGGCCAATTTGAAGCCGAAGGCGCTCAAGGCAGCACCGGTTTTTTCCATGTCCGGCTCCGCGTACAGCACATTGCTCTTTTCCAAAAAGCCGCGCGGGTTCACGTCCTTCGGGTAAGCGCTGCTCACCTTGTTAAAGTCCTGCAAGCCCAGCTTTCGGTCTGTGCCGGTTCCCGGCGCAAGGTCCATCACGCACAGCACGGGCGCTCCGTTTGCATCTGTCACATTCCCCACAACCACAATGCGGCTGTTCTTCCTGGTGCCGGGCCGCATACTCTGGCCCTGGCTTTCCAGTACCAGCACCGGGTTTTCCAGCATGGCGGGTATCTGCTTCACCATATCCAGCGTCATGTTGGGGTGGTCGCGCAGTATTTTCCGTATCTTTCCGCTAAGCATCACAATGCTTCTGTCGGCCACGCCAATGCTTTTCAGCGCTTCGCCGGTGGTGCCCAGCGTAAAAGTTTTTCTTTCCTCCCTTCCTCCGTCGTTCCACTCGTCAAGCTCCCGTGCAAATTCCGGGTTAATGCTGTACTTCACGCCCTCGCTTGCCGCGGGGGCGTTTTTTGTATCGCTGTCCGCCTGTCCGGCGGCCTCCAGGCGCGCGCGGGCGTTCCGGCGCGCGGTTTCCAGCTCGGCCAGGGCCTCGTCGCACACGGCGCGCGCTTTCTCGGCGTTCTCGGCGCGCTCGGCAAGCCGCCGCCCGTCTGCGGCGCCCAGCGTCGCGTCGCCGCCGCGCAAAAGGCTGCGGATGCTGCCCACGATCTTGTCCAGCATCTCGCGCAAAGCCTGCAAAACGCTGCGCTTCTCCTCCCGCGTCGTTTCGCTGTCCTCGCTCACATATTCCACAAACGCGCGGGTGTTCTCCTCGCTGCTCATAATGCCGGCAAACAGGTCGCGGGCATACTCGTCCGCCGCCTGCGTCCTGTCGCCGTAGCTGCTCTCGTACCGGCCAATGTGCTGCTGCACGCCGCCCAGCCCGTATTCGCTTGCCGCAAACGCCATCGTCCGCGCGCGCAGCCTGGCCCAGCCCTCCGGGTTCTCGCCCTCCATCCAGTGGGTCAGCTCGTGCTGCACCGTCTGGTAGGCGTTGGCGCTGTTTTCGCCCACGGTCAGGGCTGCCGCACCGGCGGCCCAGTACCCGTTCACCTCCCCGCCGTTGTCGGCGGTCAGCTGGCGTACCACGTCCACATTCATGCCAAACTTTTCCGCCACGCCCTGCAAAACGGCATCCGGCACCTGCGCGCTGCCGGCCGGCACGCCGTCATAGCGCACCTCCGGTTCCGTCACGGCGGCGGCAGGCTGCTGCACCGTCAGGGCGCTGGCGGCGTTGCGCCCCAGGCTGTACGCGGTGTACAGCGCCGCGTCGTCCTGCACCACGGCGGCGCGCGCTGCGCTGGCGCTTTTCGCCTGCTCAAAGCTCAAAACGCCCTCGCGCCCGGCGTTATACATGCTGTGCATCTCCTGCACATACACCGCCGGGCTTTGCCCCTTGTACCGCTCCACCAGCGCCTTTTTCATGTAAGGGGTATAGCTTTCCTCCGCGTCGGCAAACGCCTGTATTCCTTCCACGGTTTCCCGGCGCACCGTGCCCCGCTCCAGTGCCACCGTGTCCGCCTGCGGCGCGCTTTCCTGCGCGTACCGCTCGGCGGCGGCCTGCGCAAGCGCCGCCTCGCTCACCGCCTGCGCATCGGCGCGCTGTGCCGCTTCCTCCCCGGTCAGGGTGTCGGCGTCCTGTGCCGTTTTCTCCTGCGCCAGCGCGTCAGCGGCGGCCTGTGCGGCGTTTTCCGCCTGCCGGGCGGCAAGTTCCCCGTCAGCGTTTTGCGCGCTCTCCTGCGCGCTCTGGGCCGCCTGCGGGGCATACTTTTCCTCTGCCGCCGTGCTGCCGGGGCGGGTTTCCTCCTCCAGCCGCGCGGCGGCTCCCAGCGGGTCGGCGACGGCCTGCTGCATATCCTGCGCCTGCGTCAGCGCCGCCTCCCGCACAGCCTGCGCCGTGCGGGTGTTCGCCTGCTGCACTTGGTTCTCGTCGCCTGCCAGGTTCTCCGCCATTCGGGTGTTGGCGCGGTTCAAAGCAAGGTTCAGCCCTGTGCCTGCCGCACCGTAGAACCCGCCGCTGATGGCCCCCATCCCGGCATTCTGCGCAAGCTCCGCCCAGCTGAACTCGGCGTTCGGGTCTTTGGCGGCCACGTCGGCCAGGTAGTTCACCACATACCCCACGGCTTCCTCGGTGCCTTCCTCGCCCATCTGCTGCAGCAGGTTGCGCACCAGGCCCTTGCCGCCGCGGTTCACAATCTCCACCCAGCTGCCCACCGGCAAAACCTCGGTGCCCACCTCAATGCCGCCGCTCACCAGGCCGCGCCACAGCGCTTCGTCCGCGCCGGTGTCCTCGTCGTACAGCTCGGCCATGCGCCCGCCGGCCGCCTGCGCCCCCAGCGCGCCCAGGCTCACCGCCGGCCCCACGCCGGGGATCAGCGCCAGTGCCATGTTGGGCAAATTGCCTGCAATGGCGTTGGCTGTGTCCGCTCCAAACCGCGCCGCGCTGCCAAGGCCTGCCTGCGCTTTGGCCAGGTTCTCGCCGCCCTCGTGGTACAGCCGCATCCCGGCGCTGTTCTCATCGGTCAAAACGGTTTTCTGGTTGTCCTGCGGCCCGGCCTCCTTCGCCGCGTTGTAGCGCGCCAGCGCCGCCTCGTACTCGTCGCTGGTGCGGATCTGCCCGTTCTCGTCGGTTTCAAACACTTTGCCCTCGTCGGTCAGGCGTCGCAGTTCGGCCAGCGCATGCCGCTCGGCGCTGTTGTTGGCTGCCTCGTCGCGGGTGGCGGGGGCAATGCTTTCCGCCAGCGTCGCCCAGCTGCCCGCCGCCTGCTGTGCCAGGCCCTTCACGTCGCTGCCCAGCCGGTGCGCCGCGCTCCACGCGCTGCCGTAACTGTCGTACAGCTCCCCGGCCTGCTCGTAGGCGCGCTCCTCCTCCTCGCTCATCCCGGCGCGTATCCTCTGCGCCGCGCGCTGTGCCGCCGGGTTGCCGCGCCCCGCGCCGCGCTCGGCGTCCCACAGCGTCTTGGCTTCCGGGTTTTCGTCCAGCCAGGCGTTCACCTGGTCAAAAGCGCGGGCCTTGTCCGCCTGCGTCTGCCCGCCCGCCTGCGCCTGCCGCACCATGGCATCGATCACGGTGTCCCGCGCCGCCTGTTCCAGCGTGTCGGTGCGCGCCGTGTCGCTCATCACGCGGCTGCCAAGCGCCTGTTCGGCATCCTGCCGCCGGTTCAGGTTCAAAATGTCCTGCCCCAGCTGTTCCCGCCCGCTCACATACCGCTGTGTGCGGCCCGCCGGGGCGCTCAGGGCGGCGGCGTAGGCGCTGCCGCCCGTGCTGCCGCCGCCCTGCAAATAGCTGCTTGCCGTGCCGCGCGCGCTGCCCGTGCTCCGGCTCCCCAGCCCCGCGGCCCCCGCTGCCAACATGGTGATCACCTTCTGCCTGGCGGTTTCTTCCTGCCGGGCTTCCGTGCTTTGCCGGTTCGCCGTCTGGCTCTGTGCCTGCCAGATATTGCCCGTGCGCGCCTTTTGCTCCCGGCTTCTCGCGTCAATTCGCTCCTGCAAAGCCTGGCTTCCGGCATTGCTCGTTCCCTCATGGCTCAGGCCGTAGCTTTTTCCGCCGTAGCTTACGGTTCCTTTTTTCAGGTTCAGGCGTACCTGCCGCTCGTAATCGGCGCTTGTCTGTGCCGCCGTTTCCTGCGCCGCCGGGGCCGCTGTCTGTACAATGTCCTCCTTGTCGTCTGTCCTGATTTTTCCGTTCCGCAGGTTCAAATGTACGCTCATTGCTTTCTCCTTTAATCGATCGAAATTCCGTAGTGCGCGGCAATCGACTTTGCCTGTGCTTTGGTCAGGTTCCCTTTCTTGTAGCCGTTGTTTATCATGTTGGCAATGCCAACCTTGCCTGCGCGGGTGCTGGAATCATAGCTCTGTCCGCTGCCCGCCATCGGGTCAATCTTGCTGATCCAATACTGCACGGTATCGTCGCTGCTGCTCTTGCTGCTCCTGCTGCTTCTCGAACTGCTCCTGCCCGCAGAACTCCCGCTGCCGCCCGCGCTCGCCGCGCTGGCCGCCAGGCTGTCCGCGTACTGCTGCTTGTCAAACGCCAGCTGCTCGTTAAACTGCCTCTGGCTCTCCGCAAACTCCTGCTGCCACTGCTCGTCGCTCACCATGTCGCGGTAATCGCCGTAATAGTAGTCCAGCATCTGCTGCCAGCGGGTGTAATTGTCGCTGTACTCGCCGTAATCCTGGTTGTAGGCGGTGTCCTCGCGCTCCGTCAGGTAGTCCAGGTAATCCTGCCAGCGGTTGTAGTTGTCGCTGTATTCGCCGTAGTCCTGGCTGTACGCCGTGTCGGCGCGGTCGGTCAGGTAATCCAGGTAGTCGGCCCAGTTGCTGTACTTGTCCTGGTATCGCCCGTACTCGGCCTGGTATTCGCTGTCCGCGCGGTTCGTCAGGTAGTCCAGGTAATCCGCCCAGTTCGCGTACCGGTCCTGCCAGCGCCCGTACTGCATCTCATCCTGGTTTTGCAAAGCGCTCAGCTGGTTGTACAGGTCGTTCCCCTCGCCCTGGTACCGTTCATAGGCCGCCTGGTACAAATCGGGGATCACATTGTTCAGCTGCGTCAGGTACTGCTGGTTGGCCTGTGCGGCAGCGCTGGCCGCGTAGCTGCCGCCGTAGCCGCCCGTCAGGGCTGCCGCGTCCGCCGCCGCGTTGGCCGCCGCGTCGCTGCCCAGCTTGGTGTACTGGTTCTTGTACTGCTGGTACAAGGGGTCGGCGTTAAAATCATAGGCAAACGCCTTCCGGTTCTGTATCTGCTCCAGCAGGCTGTCGATCTGCGCGCCGTACTGGCTCTCATAGTCGCCGGGCCTCTGTGCCTGGTAATTTTTGATCGCCGCCTCGGCATCCAGCACCGCCTGGCTCTTGGTGTAATCGCCGGGCCGCTGCGCCTGGTAATCCTTCAGCGCCGCCTCAGCGTCCAGCACCGCCTGGCTTTTGGTGTATTCGCTGGGCCGCGTGGTCTGGTAGTTCTTGCGCTCCGCCTCAGCGCTTGTCACCCGGTCGCTTCGGGTGTATGCGCCGGGGCGCTCCCGTTCGATCTGGTCAACTTTGCTTCGGTTTGCCATTTTCAGCCTCCTCCGGGTCACTGTCCCGTTCCATCTGCGCCCGCACCGTGCTCAGCAGGCCCTCCAGCACCAGTTCGTCAATGCTCAGGGGCAGGCCGTAGGTGTTCAGCACGCCCTCCACCGCCCTGCGCAGCTCCCGCACGCGCTTGTCAATGCTCTTCATCTCAGCCCTCCAAATGCGCCGCCGCGTCGGTGCGGATGGCGGCGATCGCCGTCAGCACGTCCTCGTCCAGTACAACGTAGTTCTTGCGGTTGTTGGTGCTCACGATGTTGCCGTCTGCGTCCAGCACGCTGTAAGAGAGCGTCACCCGCTCCCCCTCGCCGGTCGTCAGCACGCTAAAGCCTGTGATTTTGTTCATGGTCAAATCTCCTTTCAACTCGCTTCTTCTATCGTCAGTGGCAAACTCACCGCCGCTTCTGTTTCCGCCGCGTCCAGCAGGGCCGCGCCCCGGTTCTCCTCCTCCGGGTACTTGGCATCGCTCACGTCGGCGTACACGCCCTCAAAGCCGCGCTGTACGCCCCAGCACACCCAGTCAAAGCACTGTCCCGCCGGGCCGTGAACGATTGCGCCAAAGGCCGTTTTTTCTGCCCACAGCGCGGCGCTTGCGCCCGTCGGGGTCAGCGCCCAGCGCAAATCCTGCGTTTCGCTCACGGTCTCGCGGTAGCGCGGTTCGGTTGCGATGTAACAAAGGCCGGTTTCATCACACTCGCCGCTGCCCGCATCGCAGAACATCGGCTCCGGGCTTTCCACCGCGTTGATGGCCAGGTTTCCAAAATCGGTGCGCACAATGCGGTTCTTGGCGTCCCACGCGCTCAGGGAACGGCACTGGATGCCCTGGTTCACCTCCAGTTTTCCGCTGCACCCCACGCTGTTGTCCACCTGCTCGATCGTGATGCCCTGAAAGCTGCTGTCGTGCCACCATCCGTATTTCTGGTAGCGGGTGTCCGCGCAGAAAATGGTGGTGTCGCCCTCCGTCGTGGTTTTCAGCCCGTTCTGGATCACCCCCTGCGACATCCCGCTGCTGGTGGCGGTGCCCCCGTACCACTGGATGCCGCTCTTGTCGATGTACACCCGGTTCCCGTCCGACGCGCCCATCCGTATCCACGCGTTGTCCAGGTCGTACACCGTCGAATAATCGCTGTTGTGTATCTGCCCCGTGGTAATGTTGCCGCCGTTGATGATGGTCTTGTCCTGCTGCCAGGTCGATAGGTCGCTGAACGTCACCACGCCGGTAAACCCAATGCTCCCGCTGGAAATCTCGGTGCTGCCCGCCATCAGGCGTATGGTGCTGCTGCTGTCCCCGTTCGCCACACTCAGCGTCAGGCTGTCCGCCCACTGCTTGATGGTGGTAACATCGCCCTCCGCGCTCTCCACGCGGGTGGTCAGGCCATTCGCCGTTGCCGTCAGGGTGGTAATGTTGCCCTCCGCGTCCGTCACACGGGTTTTCAGCCCCTCCGCCGTCGCCGTCAGGGTGGTAATGTCGCCCTCCGCGCTCTCCACACGGGTTTTCAGGCTGTCCGCCGTCTGCGTCAGGCTGGTAATGTTGCCCTCGGCGCTCTCCACACGGGTGCTCAGGCCGTCCGCCGTCGCCGTCAGGGTGGTAATACTGCCCTCGGCGCTCTCAATGCGCCCTTCCAGTCCGGTCGCCGTCGCCGTCAGGGTGTTAATGTCGCCCTCGGCGCTCTCAATGCGCCCCGTCAGGCTGGTGGCCGTCTGCTCCAGGGTGGTAATATCGCCCTCGGCGGTTTCCACCCGCGCCGTAATGCTTGTGGCCGTCTGTTCCAGCGTGCTGATCCGCCCGCCCTGTGCCTCCACCTGGCTCGTCAGCCCTTCCGCCGTCAGCTTCAGCTCGGCCTGGGCATCGTCCAGCCCCGTCACCCGCAGGGTAATGGCATCCAGCGCCTGGCTGATTTCGCTGCTCAGGCCCCCGCTCTCAATTTTGCTGCGCAGCTCCTCGCTTAAATTGTCCTCGTCAATGTCGTTCAGGGCATACCGCAGCATTTCCTGTATCTGGAACAGGTAGCTTTTTATCTTTTTGCCGTCCTTGCCGCTCAGCTGCCCCGTGTCAATGCTCGGCATCTGCAACTGGCTCAGGTTTGCCATTGCCCGCACCTCCTCATCCGTTCAGGCTGTCCCGCTCGCGCCGTTCGCTGCCCGTCGCTGTCACCCGGCTCATGGCGTACACCTTGCACGGCCCCACACCGCACAGCCTCAGCCGCACATGGTCGCACCGGCGCAAGATCACCGGCAAAAACACACTCCGGCTCCGCCTGCCCGCAAAATCCGCCGCGCGCTGCCAGTCCCCGTCGTCATACTGCGCCCACACCGCAAACCGGCTTCCCTCCGGCAGCCACAGCCGGATTTGCAGCCGGTTGGTGTAGTGCGCATCCAGCACATACGGGTCCAGCATCCCGGTTTCGGCCATCCAGCGCACCGGCCCCTCGGTCGCTTCCCCTTCCGCCGGGGTCAGCTTCCAAACACACCCGTCCGCGTCCAGCATGTAGGCGTTCCCGTTCAGCGTCGCAAATGCCGCCGCGTGGGCCGCGTCCTCGCGGCACCAAATGCCGGTTTCCGTGTCGTACACAAACAGGTGCCAGCTTTCCGCCGCGTCCTGCATGCTCAGGTACAGCCGCCCGCGCTCGGTGCCCGCCACGGCGTTTTGGTAATACACGCCGCCCAGCGCCGCGCTCACGCTTTCCGGCACACTGCCGTCATAGGCCATCACGCCGTGGTCGGCCTTGTAATACAGGGTGCTGCCCACCATGCACAGGCTTTTGGCGCTGCCCGGCTGCACCCCCTCGCAGGCCGTCATGCTCACCTGGAAGTTGCTCGGCTTGCTGCCGTATACCTTGTGCAGGCAGTTCTCCTTAAAAAACAGCACATACCCCAGCTGCACTGCCGCGCCGGTAAACGGCCCGTCGCTGCCCACGCTCACGGTGTAGCTGTCGGTCGCCAGCCCAGCAAAGCAGTTCCAGTTGGTCGCGTCGCCCAGCTTGCAGGCGTAAATCTCGTTTTCCTCGCTGCTGCACCCCCACAGCCGGTTGTTGCACTCCACCACATAATCCAGCTTCGGGGCCTTTCGCTCCAGCGTCACCGCGTCGGTCTGGCTTGCCGTTTCGTCCAAAAAGCCCACCACCACAACCGCGTCGTCCGCCGCCTGCTGCAGCAGCATCTCGCCGTTCAGGTCGGCCCCCACGCTGTCCAGCACCCCGCTCACCGTCACGGTGTCGCCTTCCGCCAGGTTCTTGCCAATGCCGGCGGCGCTTATCATCACATAGGTGGTCGGTACCGTGTTCCACAGCTTGGTGGCGGCGCTGTACTTTTTCAGGCAGTGCGGGTCGCTGCCGGTACACAGCCAGTATTTTGTCGTGTCCTCCGGTTCGGTTTCGCTCACGGTATAATCGCTGTACGCCGTGCCGTCCGCTTCGCACAGGGTAAAGTTCACAGTCCCGTCCGTCACATTCTTCTGCCCAATGGCATCCACCGTGCCGTCCGCCGTGTTGTACCGCACCCCGTCCGGGAACACGATCAGCCACGCCCCCATGCTCACAAAGGTTTTTTCGCCCTCACTCACATCGGCCACGGCCTCGCCGCCGTAATACAGCTTCCCGTTCTCTGTCCATGCCAGCGCCGTCTTGGCGCACAGCCCGCCGGGGTTTTGCAGGGTATACAGTTTGGCGCGCGGGCTGCGCGGGGCCATCAGGGGGTAGCGCTCGCTTGTCACGTTTTCCATCTCGTAAAACGCGCCCTCGTCCGGTGCGTCCACATGGCGGTATCCTAAAAATTGCCGGTTCAGCTCGGTGCTTCCCGTTTTGCCCTCCAGCTTTGGCAGCCGCATCACCTCACCCCCCAGGCGTTAAACTTTGCCTCGCTCGCCGGCATGATCTTCCGGTTGTAATAGCTCGCATAGTCGCTGTATGCCTTGTTGTACAGGGCGGCGTTGTTCTGGTACAGGTCAAATTCCTGGTTCTGCATGTCAATCTGCGCGCACAGGTAATACACATACAGCTGGCTGTACGGCTCCGGCGCCAGCAGCACAACACTGTCCGCGCCGCTCTCGTCCGTGCGGTCGTACCCGCCAAACACAAGCTCTGTGCCGTACTCGTGTGTTTTCACCAGCTCCTTAAAAATCGTCTGGTCCACCTCGTTCAGCCACTGCACCAGCACCTCGTCCGGCACGGCGTTCGGCTTTACCTGCTCCACCTGTGTCAAAGCCTGCCGTATCGTCATGTTCTTCACCTCTTCTTACAAAAATCAGGGGCGGCGGGCTTTTCTCCCCGTCGCCCCTGTGTAGGGTGTTGTTCTCTTGCGGCATCAGCCCTGGTGCTGTTTGCCGTCCCGGATCGCTTCGATCATTTCCAGCGTCGCGGCGTCCTGTTCCTCGCTCTGCTGCAAAATCAGCGCCACGGCCTTCGGCACCTCCACCGTCACGCCGCGCTTGATCTTGTAAAAGCGCCCGTTCAGCCCCACAACAACCTCGTTGTCGCCGGGGTTCTCCCGGTTCACCGGCAGGCGCACCGTCACCTTCTCGGTCATGTTGGGGTCGCCCTCCTCCGCCACGCGGGCGGGGGCCATGGCCTCGCGCTGTGCCTCGCGCACGGCGTCCTCGCCGGTTCCGGCTCCGGCCGCCTGTGCGCTTTCTGCCGTTTCAATGCTTTTTTTCACGCTGCTCATCGCTGTTTGTCCTTTCTGTTATCAGTTCACCGCCGCCTGGCTGCTCCAGGTGCTTCCGCTCTCCACGCGCACCATGTACTCCTCGCTCAGGCGCTCGGCGCACTTGATGGCCTTCCAGCCCACGCTGGAACGCTGGTTCAGCGGGTCGGCGCTGCCGCTGCTGCCCTTCTGCTTCACAATCACTTCCAGGCCGCTGCCCTCCACCTTGGTCTTGCCGTAGGCGTCCGCGCCCAAAAACAGGGTGCAGAAAATGTTGATGGGGCTGGTCGCTTTGTTCGACACGATCTTCGCCTCGGTGGTTTCCACAAAGCGCACGCCGCCCAGCTTGCCGATCTCGCCGTTGTAGATGTTCTCCGGGCTGGCATACTTGTGTACGTCCATCCAGGCGTCGCCCGCGGCCATCATCAGGTCATAGGCCACATACGGGTGAATGATCGCTACATAGTCGCCGTTGATCTTGGGCGCGTTGGCGGCCTTCAAGATCGCCGCCGCGCGGAACACCTGCTTCACGGTCAAAAGGCAGGTCGCGTCCAGGCTGGCGCGGGCCGTCACGGCGGTTTCGGTGCCGTCCGTGGCAATCTTGGGGCAGTACAGCACATTGGTCCCGCCGGCCAGCACCTCGCGGGTCACGGTGTCCAGGGTGCGGCCCGCCTGGTCGCCCAAAAGCCTCGTCGCCTCCACAATGGTGTTGTCAATGGCGGTAAGCTCCAGCATATCGCTCTGCACAATGTAGTCGCCGTACTGCGCCACCGTGGCGGTCTTGCTGGTCACGGTCAGGCTCTTGCCGTCCGGGGTCACACCTTCGGTCAGGGCGGTCGTGGCCTTCGCCAGGCTCGAAAATTTGCGGAACTCGATCGTCTTGCCGCCGTGCGCCGGGATGTTGCGCTCCTGCCCAAACTGGTCGTGTACCAGCTGGGGTTCGGCATTGTCCAGCAGGGTTTTGTCGTAAAAGGTTTTCATTTCGGCGCTCAGGGTGCTGGTGCCCGTCGTCTGGGTGCCCGCAGCCGCAAAGCGCTGGATGTCAAAATGCTGTTTCCAGTTGCAGATCATGGGTTTCCTCCTTCCTGCCCGCCTTTCAGGCAGGCCTTAAAACTCGATTCGTTCTCCGTTCGCCGCGCGCCGGATCAGCGCCATGCGCTGCTCCTTTGTCGAATGTGCCACATCAAACCTTGCCCCGCTGGCGCCGCTGGCCGCCGCGCCGTTTTCCGCCGGGCGGCCCCTGTTGGCGCTCACGCCGGCGGCCACCTTGGCGGCCACCTTCTGCGCGGTGTACTGCATTGCGCCGCCCAAAATCTCGTCTTGGTGGCGCACCTCGTAAATGGTTTTCAGCGGCACCTGCGCGCGCAAAAGCCGCACAAAGTCCGGGTCCTGCATCTCGGCGTTCAGGTCAAACGCCGGGTACTGCGCCTTCACGCCGTCGGCCTCCTGCATCAGGCGCTGGTACGCCTGGTCCATCTGCCGGCGCTGGGCAAGCTCGGCCTGCTGGCGCTGGTAACGGGCGTTCTCCCGCTCCAGCTGCTGCACCCGCATGAACTGCTTCACGTCCATGCCTGCCTCGCCCGCGGCCTCCTCGTACAGCTTCTGGTCGTCGTTCAGCGCCGCCGCAATGCCGTCGTAATCGTCGGCCTTCAGGCTGTATCGCTGGGCCAGCACGTCCATGGCGGCCTGCATCTTGCCGTTGGCTTCCTCGGCGGCCTTTGCCTTGGCAAACCTCTGGTTGATGATCTTCTGCACCCGCGCGTCAAACTCGCCCTTGTATTCGCCCTTCACCAGGGCGTCAAACTCGGCTTTCAGGTCGCGCGGCGTTTCCCCGGCAGTGGCGTCCTGCCCCGTCTGGGCCGCGTTTGGCGCGCTCTGTGCGCCCGCACCGGCCCCTTCGCCCGGCTGCCCGGCGTCGGCAGCGCTTCCGGCGGCCGCAGCCGCCCCGCCCGCAGCGCCGCCCTCGGCAAAGCGCTGGATGTCAAACTGCTGTTTCCAGTTGCAAATCATGCAAAGCCCTCGTCTTTCCGATGTGTCATTGTATCCGGCCGGGCACACGGCCCGCGTCTGCCTTTATCCTACCGCGCCGCGCGCCCCTTCCGCGCCCCCACTTGCCCCAAAACTTTCCCGCTTTAACATCTCATTCAAACGCCGTTTCCTCCACCCGCAGGCACTCCGGCCACTGCTCCGCCAGCCCCCGCAGTATCTCCGCCGCGCGCGTCACGCTTTTTGTCCCGCGCTCCCCGCGCGCCGCAATGCGGGTGCTGCCCTCGCCCTGCGCAAACGCTTCCAGCTCCCCGTTCGCGTCCAGCAGCCCCGCCAGGGTGTACAAAACACTGCTCACCGCCGCGCACACAATGTCCTGCCCCGCCGGGGCATACCCCGCGTGCCCCTGTGCCGTCAGCTCCGCGCCGCCGGGGCCACAGCGCACCCTAACGCGGATCACTTGTTCGGGTCAGCCGCGTTCTGCGCGCGGCGGCGCGCCTGCACGGCCAGGCTGTCGCCCGCCAGGGTGCCGCCCACCGCGTCGGTCGTGGTCGTTTTCGCCTCGGCCTTGTTGGGGCTGTCCTGGTTGGCGGTCGCCTCTGTCCTGGCCGCCATGTTGCCCGTCAGGTTCGTGCTGCCGCCCGTCAGCCCGTCGATCACCGCCGCCATCTGCGCCATCTGCGCCTGCGCCGCCATCAGCTGGGTGTACAGCGTCTGGTTCTGACTGATCTTCTCCACCACCTTGTCCTTGCCGTCAAAGTCCATCATGTCCAGCACCGCAAGGCTCTGGTCGGCCAGCTGCGGGTTAAACAGCCCCAGCCCGTACAGCTCCTTCGCCAGCTCGTTCTGGCTCAACCGGCTGTACGTGCTCTTTTTGGCGGGCACCACCGTAATGTCAAACACCGGCAGCCGGTCGCCCAGCGCCACGCCAAACTCCACGCCCTGCGGCTGCGGCATCAGGCCCCGGTTGTCAAAGTCCACAAACCCTGCCTGCGCGCCGCTTTCCCCCGTGATCCTAAAGCACCGCGGCGCGGTGTAAAACTGCCGCATCAGGTCAATGCACAAATAGCACTCCTGCACAAAGGCACGGTAGGCGCTTTTCAGCATATCGCGGCTCAGCTTGCTGCCCGCTTCCTGCAGGGCCGCAATGGCGCTGGCCGCCGTCACGCCGCTGGTCGTCGCACCCTGGCTGTAATCCCGGTTCCCGCTGGTTTCCTTCAGCTCGCTGATCTTGTTGTTCAAAATCGTCGCGTAAATATCGTCCAGCGGGTGCACCACAATCTGCCGCAGGCTGTCCTCGCCCACGTCGCCGGCGCAGTGTACAAAGTCCTTGTCCAGGTCGGCAAATTCCGTTTCGTTCACGCTGCCGGTGTCGCGGGCAAAGTACCGCACCCGGCTGGCAATGTCGGCATTGCGCACAATGGCCTTGTCCAGCCGGTCAATGGCCGCCTGCGCGCTCTGCATCACGTCGATCATGCCAAACCCCGCCGGGCTGCCCGCCATGGGGAACAGCACGTCAAACACAAACGGGTACTTGCCGTGGTCGTAATAGCCCCGCTCGGCATACTGCGCGTCGTTCTCGCTGGCATACAAAACACACTCGCCCACATACTTGCAGTAATGCAGCACGCCCCGCCGCTTGTAATACCAGTCCACAACAAGGCTTTTGTCGCTCGTGTCAATGCTCTCATCATACTGGTATCGCTGCGCCGTCAGCCCCTGCCCCAGGTGGTTTTTGGCAAACGGCCACTGCTCCAAAATCACCTCGTTGTCCACCAGCTCCACATGGAACACGTTCCGGCTCGCCTGTATGTCGGTAATGCCGGGCTCCCAGTACAGGTTCAGCAGGTCCACCAGCCGCAGGTCAATGTCGCCCAGGCCCCCGTCCTTGGCCCCGTTCCAAAACACACCCTTCACCGCCGTGCCGTGCTTCAGCTTGTACCACCAGGCGTCGCTGTACACCTGCTCGTAATCGTTCTGGTCCAGCGCCACCGGCAATATGCTCGAAAGCTCCTTGGCCGTGTCGGCATCATCCTGCGCGCGGGGCAGCACGTTGGGCTCCGGGTAGTTGTCCATCGCGTCGGCGTGCTTGTTCGCCAGGCTGTTGAACATCCACCCGCTGTCCGCAAAGTTGCCGTCCTCCGTGTCGCGGTGCAGGCGGTACCAGTGCTCGTTCTCCACAATGCGCCGGTCCAGCGCCGCCTTGCCGCTCTTGTACTTCAGCAGCACCTGCGTCGCCTCGCTCAGCTGTTTGGGGCCAATGGGCTGCGCCGCCTGTTCCTCCCGCGGGGCCTGCCTGCCCTGCACATCCTGCGCGGCGGGCACCTGCCCGCTGCGCCTCGCAAAGGGGTTCCCGGTTCCCGGCTGTCCAGCAGCCATGCCGTTCGTTGGGTTCATCGCCATGCTTTGCTCCTCTCGTACTTCTCACACCGCAAATCCCGCTCCATGTTCAGCGGGTCGTCGCCAACGGGCGGCAGCGGCTCGTCCTGCCGCGGGCTGATGGGGTTTTCCATCAGCACATACCGGCATTCGTCGTAAATGTGGTCCTCCATTGCGGTGTCAATGTCCTCCGGGTGCTTTGCGTCATACAGCAGCGCCGGTATCGTCCGCCGGAACTCCCGGCACCCCTTGAACACCTGCATCATGCAGTCGCCGTCGGCGTCAAATTTCAGCCGGTAATGCCACTGCATCTTGCCCGCCAGCCGGCTGTTGTCGCCGCCCGTCCAGGTCACAAAATTGGGCGCGTCGGCCATCATGTCGGCCACGCTGCGCCCCCGGCTCGTGTCAAAAATGCTGGGGTCAGCCACGCCCAGGATTTTGCGCCCCGCCAGGTTGGGGTCGGTGCGCTCAATTTCCCGTATCCCCGCGGCAATCGCCTGCGGATCCAGCTTCACACCCTCGTTGGCCACCGCCGTGCAGCCGTACCATTCGCGGATGCGGTAAATCTTCCCGTCCCCGTCCGCCGCGTACCACCCCACGCTGAACGGCTTTGCGTAGCCAAAGTCAAACCCGCGCCATATCTTCCACCATTCCGGCACCCGGAACTCGTCAATCACGTGCGTCCACTTCCCGTCGGCGTAATGCTCCGGGTCGTCCCGCCATTCGGTGAACACCTGCCCCTCAAACACATCCCAGCTGCCGTCCAGCCAGGCTTTGCGCATCCCGTCCGGCAGTGTCTGCAAATTGCGCAGGTATCCGGGGTCCTTTTCCATCAGCACGGCGTTGTCGTACACCTTCGCCTGGATAAACGCATACTCCGCCGGGTCCTCGTCCTTCGTAAACTGCCGGTCCACAAACAGCCGTTTCACCCAGGCGTGCCCCTGCCCACCGGGGTTGCAGGTCAAATACATCCGCTTGGGGTAGTCGTTCGTGCCGCGCAAACTTGCCCGGATAATGCCAAACTGGTACTCGCTCAGCTGGGTGGCTTCCTCCAGAAAAATCACATCGTACTCTACGCCCTGGTATTGCAGCAGGTCGCGGTCGCTGTCACAGTACCCAAACACAATCCGGCTGCCGTTGTAAAACCGCACCTCGTTGTTCTGCCCGTTGTACCGCATCGCTCCGGCGCGGTACAGCGGCGCAAACTGCTCCTGCATGGGCAAAACAATGTTTTCGCGCAGCTGCGCAAACGTCTTGCGCACCATCAGCACCCGCAGCCCCGCGTACCGCAGGCACATTCCCACGGCCTTGGTGCGCGCCACCCAGCTTTTTCCGCCGCCGCGCGCCCCGCCGTAGGCAATGTACTTTTCCCGCCGCCGCATAAACTCCATCTGCTTTGCGCTGATGGTATCCCACATGGCATACGTCATTCAAACGCCCCTTTGTCCTCCGGCAGCACCACCACAATGCCGCTGTCCTCGGCTCCGTCGCCCAGCATTTTACTCACCCGCTCGGTCACGCTCACCAGCCCGCGCATATAGCTGGCCGCCGCAAAATCGCTCATGGGCCGGTTGCGCTCCATCAGCGCCTGCATCCGCTCCCGCTCGCCCGGTTCCTCCGGCCGCACGGCGCGCACCGGCCCCAGCGCCTCGCATTCGGCGTCGTCCGGCCCATCATAGGGGATCACCCCGTCCAGCTCGTTCAGCCGCCGCAGCGCCCACTCGTAAATTTCGGTGTCCCGGTCGTTGCGCTCCAGCCGCCTGCGCACATAGTCCACGCTGTTGTTGGCCGCCGCGCTCGCCTTGCGGTTCAGCTCTCGCAGCTCCTGCTCCCTGGCCGCCTCAAACAGGCTTTTTTGTTCCCCCGGCGTCTTGCGCCGCGCCTGGCGCTCCCAGGTGCGCAGCGTGCTTTCCGGCACGCCGTGCCGCCGCGCCACCACGCTCAGGTTGTTGTCCGTCAGCAGGTCGCACATGCAGGCGGTTTTCACCGCTTCCGGCCATTTGCTGCCCCGCCGGGTCCCTTTCACCGTGTTGTCCCGGTATCGCACGCCGCCGCCCTCCTGTCGTTCCCTTTTGTCCAATGTACCAGCCGCCGCGCCCCTTCCGCGCCCCCACTTGCCCCAAAAACTCAAAAAGGGCAGGGTCGCCCCTGCCCTCGCGCGCACGCGCGCGGAAATATTTTTAATTCTCACCGGCGAACTTCCGCGAACCCTCCGCCCTGCTCACCCTCCAGCATTCTGCGCACAGCACAGCAGCACTGCCGCTTAAAGCAGTGCTCCTGCATGTATCTGCGCTTTTCCTGCTCGCTGTCAAACTCCACGGCACAGCAGGCCGCCTGCTCCGTCACCGGCACACAACTGATCTTTAACCGGCTGTCCCGCAGGTAATACGGGCACACCGCCCGCGTCTGGCCATAGGGCCGGTATCGCGGCACCCGCCATCACCTCCCAAACAGCTGCACGTACTTTCCGTAGCTCAGGGGCGGCAGTCCCTTCTTTCCCCGCCGGGCGTTCTCCTTGTCCAGGTCGGCCAGCAGCGCCCCCAGCTTGCCGCCGGGGCCTTTGCCCTTCGGCCTGCGGCGCGGCGGGGCTTTCTTCGCGCCTGCGGCTCCGGCCGGCGGCTTTTTGGCCGTATCGACAAAATATGGCCCGCGTGCCCCCTTTGTGTGCCGTTCCGGGCGGCAGGCGGGGCAGGTCTTGGGCCAGCGACCGCCGCGCGGCAGGGCAAAGGGCCTGCCGCATTTGGCGCATACTGCCGTGCGGGCTGCCTTTTGGGCGCACGCCGGGCACAGCCCATTGCTGCCCGGCAGCGCGGGGTACGGTGCCCCGCATTGGATGCACGCCAGCTCAACAACGGCCGGCGTGGTTTTTTGGTTGCTCATCGGTTTTTCCTCCCGCTCAGGCCGTGGCGGCGCACGTCACGGCGTATTTTGTCCCCGCGTGCGGCGCCGGCGTCGTTCACGGCGGGCGGCTGCGTTCCGCTCGTCAAGCTCGGCGCGGAAAGCGCGGTATGCCGCGCACTGCGCGTGGCAGCCCGCCTGCCGGTCGGGGCAATGGTAACAGGGCACGGTCATGGGGTGTTCCTCTCTCTCCAAAATTCCAGCCGGACATAATACCCGCGCTGGTACTCGTTGTATTCCACGCGGATGGATTTGCATTGCCAGCCGGGGTGGGCTTTCTCCCAAAAGGCGGGGCGGTAGGCCTCGCCGGTGCGCACGGCGCGCTCAATGGCGCGGCGGGTGTATTTGCTGTCGTTCACGGTCACAACGGGCTTTTTCAGCCCGATGCTTTGCCGCCATTTGCGGCGGCAGTGCTTGGTCTTTACGCAGTAGTCGGCCCATTCTTCCAGGCTGCCCCGCTCCGGCTGGGCCAGGCTCATGTGAACGCGGCCCATCGGGCGGCGGTGCCTGCCGCGTCCGGTACACCACAGCTCGGTGATGGCCCGCGCGTCCAGCGCGCAGCGCAGAAAGGCGTGGTGGTGGTAGCGCTTGGCTTCCCCCGCGGCTTCGGCTTCCTCGGTGCCGCCCTCTGTCACCCAGATATAGGCGGGCGCGGGCAGGTCAAGCCGCTTGCAGGCGGCGCGCAGCCGGTCGATGAAGTTCTCCATCCGGCGGCAGGCATCCGCAAAGCTGGCGGGCAGATGCTCCGGCGCATAGGTCAGGGTCAGCAGCCAGTCCCCCGCGCCGAAGTTGGCGTTCACCAGCTGCACCAGGTAGCGGCGGCTGTGCTTGCCGTTGAGCCTTTGCTGCACAAGGCTGGACGCGTGCCGCCGTTTGCCGCGCGCGCCCCGGTGGATGCCCTCGATGGGGATGGGCATAATGTCCACCTGCTTGTATCCTTTTCCGCTGCGCCAGCTGACCTGGCGCATAAAACAGCGCATAGGGTTCCGCCTTTCCTGGGTTGCAACTGGTTTGCGACTGACTTACGACTGGTTTCAACAAACTTCCCGCCGGATGTTAATACGGTATACAAGCCGGCAAAACAGCCCACCGGGGGCTGTTTTGCGTTGGCGTCCGGTCTGTATTCAGATTGTCAAGAAATTAAAATCCGTCCTCGTCGGCGGACCTGCGCCGACGACAAGGACACATACAGGGAAATTTCGCGGAAAATTGTGTGCGAGGAACGAAGTGACGAGTGCGCGATTTTCCGTGAAATTTTGTCGAAAGGGTGTCCAAGAGGGGAAACAGGCCCGTTAGGCGCAGCCGTGCGGGACTGGTTCCCCTTTTGCAGCGTGTCAATTTTTGACACGCTGCTAGCAAGGTTGCGGCGGGTCAGTCCTCGCCGCCATGGGTGTGCTCCATGGGGATGGGGCGGTAAATTTCCGGCTCCTCGTCCGCGTCCTCCCCGCCGCAGTCGGCCCCGCCCGCATCGTCCGGTGTGCTATGGCCGTACAACGGGCACTGGACGGTGGCCCAGTAGCGGCACTTTCTGCAGCGCAAAATCGGGAAATGGTGCAGAATGATCGCATTCCAGATGCTGCCCAGAAATTGCGATACAGCATATACCAGCGAAATGCCCAGCATAAAAAGAAGCGGTGCGACAACAAAAACCAGAAATAGCGCTTTTGCAGCATACAAGCAATTAAGTTCATACACTGACATCCGCCTCACCTCCCAACAGCTGCAATGCTTTGCGGATGACGGCACATCCATGCACGGAGCAATTATGTTCCAGCCCGCAGCCAAAGCAGGCTTCGGGGCGGCGCTCAATGGCAAGGCGGTGCAGCTGGCGCAACTCGTCCGGTGTCATCCGTTCGACAGGGATGCACCGGCTGTTTTCCGCATCGAACTGCATTCCGCGGGGCTGGCTTGCGCCCGGAACGGGGCAGTAATTCAAATTCATGGCAAATCTCCTTCCAATAACATCCTCAAAACGTTTTGTCCCCGGTTGCGGTGCGGATGATCTGGCAGGCAAGGGCCAGCAGCTCCTCCGGCGGGGCACCTTTGCACTTGGCCAGGTGGTAAGCCCGGCGCAGGGGTTCGGCCCGCGCCCTTCATGCGGGGCTTAGGTCCTCAAAAGAGACCCAGGCATTGCCAGTGCCTGGGTCTGCCGCCTTTGCTGGGCGGTCGGACAGTCGCCGCGGGAGGATTTGCGGCGCTGGTGCAGCAGGCGGGACTTGAACCCGCGCCCCGCCGGGCAGAAGTATAGAACCCGGCAGTCTGGAGGTTATGAGCCTCCTGCCCTTCCGCTGGGCGACTGCTGCATGAATATATCCAGAGATTTCTTCTTGAGAGAATCAATGCTCTGAGTACCTGGTGTGTAAATCTGCTTGAACAGGTGTTCCAAAACCGTAACCACGATGGAGTTTCCTGCCATCTTGTAAATCTGTGTTTTGGAGATACCATTCGTTGCAAGCAGTTCATAGTCTGAGTCTGAAAAACCCATCAGCCGAAAGTATTCTTTCGGAGTCAGTTTTCGGTATCTACCATTTGTCAGCACTTTCACCTCACGTCCCCCCCCACTAACCGTTTTCAGTGTAGGAGCAAGACCTTCTGGTGAATAAATACGATTCATCTGGTCATTGCCGTAGTGATTCAAATCTGCTGCTTGAATTATCATCATGGGCAAATCACCACCTTCGGGTCTTTATAGTCCCTTGACAGTAAGGTTGGACACGTCCCCCCCCTGTCTGCGATATGACCGGGATGATTGCTGTCATGTCTTATGACGCTCTGGGTCTTTTCCTCAGATAAATAGAATTCTGCTGGGACTTTCTCATCTAAGAGGTCACCCATGCACATCTCAAGCGGAATAACAGGAGGGAATCGGAAAGAGCGGTCATCCACGTCCTTACGGATGGAAACAATGAATACTCTCTCTCTCCCTTGCGGCATACCGTAATCTGCGCTGTTGAGAACCTGCCAGTAGCAGTTATATCCTGCATTATCCAGGCTTTCCAGTACGATAGAGAAGATAGAACTCATGCTCTTACTGGTGAGGTTCTTTACGTTCTCAGCAACAGCCACTTTCGGTTTGCAATGTTCGATGATACGCAATGCGTCAAAGAACAATCCGCTTCGGGTTTTAGTGCCGTCCTCATTGACAAACCCTCTCTTGTTTCCTGCAATGGAAATGTCCTGGCAGGGAAACCCGTATGTAAGCAGGTCAATATCGGTCGGCAGAGCCTTTTCGTCCACTTTTGTAATATCCCCCAGATTCATGCTTTCGGGAACATGGTGCAGAAGAGAATAGGCTTTACTGGCGTATTTATCTACTTCGCAGTAAGCAAGCAGTTCATAGGGAATACCCAGATTATCCAGTGCTTTCTCAAACGCTCCAATCCCGCTAAAAAGACTGATGTATCTTATCATGCGGACTCCTTAAAACGGGCACGGCAGCATGTCTTGATCTTCCTGTCGTTTCCTCATTGCGTTATCTCCTTTTGTTTCTCCCACGCGGCCCTGGCCTCCGTCAGCCTGGCGCGTATTTCGGCAAGCGTGGTTTGCTGGGCGGGCGGCGTTATGGCGGCCTGGGCGGCCTGCCGTTCCGCCAGCTGCTTGCTGGTCAGCACCGGCACAAAATCGTCGCGGCCCCTGGGCACATAATCCGGGCAGTCCGCCACCGGGCAGGGCAGAACCAGGTGCTCGGCGCGGCAGCAGCAGCTGCCCGCGCAGGCGGCGCACTGGCAATAGGGCGCTTCGGCGTCACGGCAGCCCGTCATTGGTGGTCAGCTCCTTTGCGTACTCTTTCTCCAGCGCGGCCACGGCGCGGTCGTTCAATAAGGACAGCTCAAACATGATCCGGTCTAAATCGCCCACGGCGTAGGTGCCCGCGTCAATGCTGCGCTTCCACTGGGTGTACAGGGTCAGGATCGCCGGGTGGGCGACGTTGGTCATGTACGGGTTGGTCTGCGGCCTGCCGTGCCGGTCCATCCGCGCGGCGGCCTGCGCCTGCATCCGCGCAAGGA